>Ga0207796_1000269_pt1 | contig 21782 bp, 21 predicted proteins | sample Pon1CUnioCityCA_6_FD_187274 | JGI IMG/M metagenome (GOLD analysis project Ga0207796, IMG submission 187274) | Marine sediment microbial community from Union City, CA, USA - Pond 1C Sediment 1 (SPAdes) | ecosystem: Environmental > Aquatic > Marine > Intertidal zone > Salt pond sediment ...
GTTTGTTTTCTGAACTGTCATCAAGCTGCAGGCTGGGGATTGCTCATCCTGGCTCTGATCCTTCAAGTGGGCTGCTTTCCCCTCACTGAAGACCCTCAGCTGCCCAGCAGCCCACTGGCGCCTACCGGGACCAAAGTCGTCCTGCCTGCCACCTGGACCAAGCCACCCCCAACCGCCACCACTACCGCCAGCATGACGCCTACCTCTACAACCAGTCCCACCATTACCCCAACATCAACTGCCACCCCTTCCCCGGCTCCGAAAATTGAAACGACCCAGGTTTCCATCGAGCCCAAACCTACCATGGATTGGACCACAGCGCGCCTGCCGGACTGCACTTTCACAGCAACTGAAGCCGGTGTCCGCATCCTGCCAGCACCGTTTATTGATCCCTACCATGTGCTGCCTACCATGGAACCCGGGAAAGCCTACCCGGCTGTGCTCACCAAACCAACATATACCCTGCTGTTGGATAACAGCCAGCCCTTAGGCTGGGTGGATTACCGCCTGCTGGCGCTGAACTCTGAGGGCAGCGAGTGCCTGGCTGCTTACGATGAACGAGAAATCTGGGATTTCCCGCTGTGTTTCCTCACTCCCCTGGAAGAGATCAATGGCTACAGCGATTCCTCGTTCACCACTCCCATGCATTCCCTATCGCCATCATCTTCCCTTGTTGTCCTTTATCAGAGCGAAATGGCTTATTTCACAGCCTACGGATCTGCCGGCCCCAGCTTTGTTGTAAAAAAAGAAGAGGTTTATACCCATGGAAACTGTGATGATATTCCCACCCTGGTCAAAGCCATCATGGAAACCTCCCTTTACAGCGATCTCCCCAGCCTGGGAGGGAGGGTGGTGTACACCCTTGAGGTAGATGAGTCCCTTTTTGCCCAGACCAACCAGAAGAACGGATCCCCTCCACCTGGAACAGGGGGCAGTGGCTACTGGGTCCTGGCCAGAAAACCCAGCTGGACAGAGGATATCAACGGATGGGTGTGGTCCGGTCACATCGAGAATAAATAAGTAATGATAGTTTTCCGCAAATCTGATGAATAGAATCCTGCCGATAAGGATGGTGTTTTCAAGCCTTGCTGGGGTTTCTCAAGGATTTACCCTGGCCTGGGCACTGACATTGGAACGCAACGGGGCAAACCAGTTGATGGCCATTATGTCCATCGTTGGACTCTTGTTCTTTTTCCATATTCTCTCCTCAAAGTTAGTGGGCAGCAGTGTGCTGGTCATTACCTCCTATCTTGAAGGGTTATTCTTCTTCATTGTGGTCATGGCCGCATTCAGGATCGGTGATCAATTGCTGGGGATCACCCGGCTATCTTTCCGAACTGAATTTTTCCTGTTCAGCCTGGCTGCTGTCTTTGCGATCTTATATGTCTGGGCAGTGAGGATGGTGGTTCAGGAGTAGAAAAACCAATTCGGGACAGAGTATTGGCTGGAAATGTTAGATTTTCTTTAGTTGGTTAAGGTATGGGAGCGTCTGCCGCTAAGACTGGAATGTGGGTCCATGTACCGGATGGCAATTCCCGTCGATAAATTCCATATTCACCAACAGCGACAATCACAACTTCCTGATCATCCCAATTGAAAATGACCATATCGAAAGCTTTGGTGTTTATGTTTTCTACATTGATGAAGTCATGATTTGTTGTGTATTCTTTTAATCGCCCGAATCTGGTGATCAGGTAACAGATTTCTGGGTTGATCTGACCGCAATGTTTGATGGGTAAACTTTTTTGTTCGATGTTAAAGACCGTGTCAGAATCTTCCCAGGTCAATCCCCCATCCATGCTGATTCCCACAGGGTAGTAGGTCTCTTTCCATTCATCAACACCGGCAGCAAAAACAATGCCTTCTTGATCGTATTCCAGATTGGTCACTTCGTACACCGTTGGGTAAGGGGGCGATGTGGCAATGACTGCTGCAGATGCGAAAACGAAAGCCAGGTAGGCGGTATATTTTGGTTGTCGGCGAGTGGGTTGTTTCCAGATCCAATATGCTGGAATCATTGAAAGCAGAGCGACAAGATCAGTGGGATCCAGGATATATCGAGTGCGGTAACCGAGAAGACTGGAAGATAGATTCGTCGTGAATGTGTTTGCCAGGGGGAGGGTTTTCAACAAAATGAACCATACGCCTACCAGCCCAAACGAGATCACCCCCAGGTTCCCTTTTGAAATACTGGACTTTGAGAGTGCCAGGCTCATTAACAGGGAGATAACAAAGGGGAAGAAGAACAAGCCAGCAAAATCACTTAACTTTCCTGTGATCCAAGAGGGATAGAGGACCTTTAACAGATGATCGTTGAATAAAAGAATGGAGATGGATAGCAATGTCCCAGGATGTTGTAAGCAGCGAAGACTGTTTTGGAGACTATTATTATCTGTAATCATATGATTGCTCGCTTGATTGGGATTTGATAACAGTCCTTTGTAAGGGTTATGCTACGAATAACCAGCCAGAGAAGGGTTCCCACTTATTATAGAACTAAAATTATGGCATTGATATAGGTAGTATGAGCATAATTCCTTATTTCCTGATAGATTATCAAAAACCCTCAATCATTGCGGGTTTTTCGATGAGCGTGGAGGGAATCGAACCTGCGGGCCTGACCTGCCCAAATTATTGCCACTCTAAACAAAGCGAGGAGTATAATGATTGAACCGTGGAATCTCGAGGATAAGATACTGAGGTCTATGAAAAAAAAGGAGAGAAAATGGTAAAGCGAATTCTATTAGCAGTTCTTTTCCTATCGGCTGCCGGTATCCTGATCGCACATTTGACCGCAAGTCCGGCAGTGGATCACCCCTTTTTTGACAATTTCAGCGCCGACCAATACCCGCTGGTGATCGCCCATGCCGGTTCAGAGCTTTTTCCGCATGATACCCTTTTTGCTCTCGAGGAGTATGCAGCCATGGATGTCGATGTACTAGAGATGGACCTGCATATGACTGCGGATGGTGAGATCATCCTGATCCATGATCACACAGTTGACCGCACTACAGATGGCAGCGGCGATGTGCGGGAGATGACTTTGGTGGAAGTCCAGGCCCTGGATGCCGGTTGGTATTGGACCAAAGATAAGCAAAGCTACCCTTTCCGAGGCCAGGGAATCATGATCCCAAGGTTGGAAGAGGTGTTTGAAATCTTCCCTGATTACCCCATGATCATAGAGATCAAACAGGATAGCCCCTCGATGGCTTCCCCGCTTTGTGAACTGATTCGCAAATATGGGATGGAGAATAAAGTGATGGTTGCTTCCTCTCGCGAGATAGCTATGGGTGAATTCCGGAGTAGCTGCCCAGAGGTTGCCACATCAGCCACCCGCGCCGAGGTTAAACAATTTGTGGTCCGCAGCTTTTTGTTGCTAGGTGGAACGGTCACCCCGGCGTATGAAGCCTTGCATGTCCCTGAGAAGGATAATGGTATCCCGATTGTCACTCCGCTGTTCTTATGGTTTGCCCATAACCGCAACCTACAAGTGCATATCTGGACGATCAACGAGGTGGAAGAAATCCAGCGCTTTATCGATATGGGCCTGGATGGTATTATGACTGATCGTACTGATACTATGCTGGAGATTCTAGGGCGCTGAGAGGTTCGTTGAGTCAATAGGGAAAATCATGGGTATTGGGTCTACTATGTAGATCCTTTTTCCACCATTTGCGCCGGGAAATAAGCTAGGATAAATCGTAGAATTGATCAAGAAAAAAGCAGAAAGATGTTAAAATATTCATATTATGAAAACCATCCAATCTGAAAAAGGTATGTCAGGCTTGTTGCTGAGTTTAATTATTTTAGTTCTGTTTATCGGAGCTTTAATAGGGGTAGATTATGGATATATTTTTTATTTAGAAGAATGCGGGGATACTCCTGTCAAAGAATGTTTTTTAGACTCAGACAATAGCGATGAGAAAGATGCCAAAGAAGAAGGGGTTATGGTCACTGCAAGAGGAGGTCTTTCCGAAAAAGGGTATAGCGCTGCGATTAATCTAATATTCCCTTTGGAAGGTGGAGCGGTAAGTGGTTCTGTATCTGGAGATTGCAGCGGCAATGTTGAAGGTTCATACACCGGAGGTGATGAGGGAGCTATCAGTGGAAAAATATTTGGGAGATGTACTCCGTTCTTTGTTCCAGTCCCAGCACAGGGTACTTTTTCTGGAGTTGTAAATCAAGATGATCAGACTGTTACCATTACAGTAACGGGTAGTGCTGCAGGTTTCTCAGGAAGTAGGACTTTAACGTTAACTTATTGATTTTTTTCTGAGCCAACTTTTGACTTGCTCCCACTCTTTGTGCCAATCTTAGGGTTGGAAAACGGAAGATCTCCTGTCTCAAGTAATAACACCGGATGGAGTAGTAGAACGAAAAAACCACCTTTTCAGGTGGTTTTTTCGTCAATGAGCGTGGTAGGAATCGAACCTACAACCAATGGCTTAAAAGGCCACTGCTCTACCATTGAGCTACACGCCCGGATGCGAAGGGAATTTTATCACGGCGATTAAGGCTAGTCAACGATGGTATGTCACTGCCAATGGCTGGATTTTGGAAAGCCAACCAAAGAACGAGGACGGAAGATCGGTTCTGTGAGAGAGAAACTGTGTCAAGGTGAAGGTTGCCAAGAGTACAACGGAAAAGATTGGTTGGCCCCGATCGCGGACCTGGCAGCCTGGTCTTTGTTCCTGCGCAGATGCCCCATTACCCTTATATGTGGCCGGTAAACTAATAGCTGACCCTACAGATATGGGTGTGCTGTGCAGAATGGCACATATCTTGCACTTATGGAAGATGTCAATCCATCACTGCAAATGACAAGGATGATGATGAAAAAGAAATCTGATCAAAAATTTTCCTGGTGCCCGGTGTGCATGATCCATACTTACCATCACAGAGAAAAGGGGGAATGGCAATGCGTCAATTCCGACCACCAGGCGCTGCTTCGCTTGCGGACCGATCCCTGGATCGAGGAGTACCGCCAGGCCAGGGTGGATCGCCGGGTTTCTGTTGAAAGTGAGGTCTGAGATCACGGCCAGGGCCCATACAAGATCCCGCCGGGTCCAGATTCAAATCACCTCTGACCTGCACCGCAAGCTGGACCGGGCTGCCCAGGACTCTGGGGTCAGTAAATCCGCCTTTGTGCGGGTCGCTCTGGAGCGGGAATTCTCCCAGCAAGAACAGCTGGAGCGCGAGATCGAAGGCCATCAGACCGGCCTGAACCAAGAAGGCTGATCTTAAATTGCAGTAAGGTGAATCCTTAAAGGATCCAGCTTCCTATTACTTAATCCATCCAATCCCAATAATCACAGTAGAACTTCTCTTGCTCCACTTCGACATAGATATTCCAATAATCGTCAGTGAGGACCTCATAATCCTCCCACAGGGAGGCGTTTTCCTGCAGGGCTACCCGGGCCCGGTATTCTGACAGGGTGAAGCTCTGCCATTTCATCTCCCTATCCTCCATGACATAAGCCCGGCAGGCCAGAACAGCCCCGATTTCGTCCCTTTCCTGTGTGGAGAGATTTGGATTGTCTGCCAGCTTGACCAAGACCGGGGTGGCGTCGTGGGAAAGGGTATCGAGAAAGTGCGTATCCAGGGCAGCCTCTTCCACTTCCAAGCGCTGGATATTCCTGCGGGTGATGAATGCGTCCACGTTGACCACGTTCATAGTAAGCAGAAAGCCGGCCACAGCGGCCAGGCTGGCCAGGGTGAAATAGCGGTGTTTCTGCGCGACCTCCAATCCCAGGATAGCCAGGAAGAGGACCCCAATCCAAAGGATGCAAAGGTGGGAATAGGTCCGCAGGCGGCTGAAGCCGTAAGCTGATTCATAGAGGGCCAGCCGCTGCAGGGAGGAGACCAGCATGACACCGATAAAAACAGTCATGGCTCCGGTCATAGCGGAAAAGGTGATCCGGCTGGTTTTGGATTCCCTGCTGGTGATCGAGCTCAGGACCATGATGATGAAGAGCGTGAAAAAAGCCACCGCCAGCAGTTCCCCGAAACCGCGTCGGGCGTACTCGGCGTAGGTGTATCCTTCCAGGCTGATATTCTTCTCTCCCCCGAAGAAGTATCTGAACTGAATGGTGACAAAGGCAAAGTAGAGGATGTTGATCGCGCCCATGATGATTGTGGTTTCGGTGGAACCCAGGAAACGCGGCGGCCAGGGCTGTTCAACTCCAACCAATTTCTCTTCCCCGCTTTTGACCAGGGCGTACAGCAGGCCGCCGGCTGCTAGAAAAGTCCAGAAACTGATCAATACCAGGCGCAGGATATATTCGGGCAGTTTTTCCAGGCTCAGGAGCTCGATGAGGTCTTTCAGCCAGCTGGAAAAGATCGGATCCGCCTCTCCCAGCAGAGCTGCCAAGAAGGTGATCAAGGGCAGGGCGATCAGGATCCCCCGCAAGTAAGGTGTGATCCTTTTCCAAGTCCCCTGGCGGAGTTCCCCATCCTCACTGCTTGGCTGTGCCTCTTCTTTGGTTGTGAGCATTTTAAAAGGAAGGCCGACCACGTTTAGGATCAGACGCAAACCGCTGACCACATAATCGCTCAGCGTATAAGCAAACCACTGGCCACCCTGCAGGGAGAGCAACAGCAGCCCGAGAAATCCGATACTGAGTAGATGATTGAGGGTACGGGTGAAAGGTTCTGCCCGGATGAAGGTCAGGGCACTAAAGATCAGGATCAGCGGCACCAGAAAGAAGCTATTGGCTGCAGGTGTTTTGCCTTCTTTCCAGACCAAGAAAGCCAACACGCCCAGTGTGAGGATGGTGTGGATAAAAAAGGAAATCCCCAGGGATTTGCCCCAATACAGGATATCAAAAGCCCAACCTACAAGCAGGGCAGCATACCAGAGAGTGGATCTGTTCTTAACCATTCCCAGCTCCTTTCTTGCTATTGATTTGATTTTGTTCTGGAGATCAGTTACATTCCTAGAAAACCGTGGCAACCAGGGATGCGATCATGGAGAGCACGATCAGTACCCCTATGATGGTCATAACGATCTTTTGTGTGCGCAGCTGGCGTTTTCTCGACATAAGTTCCTTACCTGAGTTTTAGATCTCAATTCTCGCTCATTGTAGCACGTCAGACTCTCCTGCCAAGTGGTTTTTTATCGATTGAGCGATTTTGAGAGTTATTTTTGGTGTTTGAGAGAGCTCTTCCAGGGAAGCTTCCCGGATGTTCTGGATCGTTTTGAATTTTTTGAGCAGCTCCTGCCTTCTGGCTGGTCCAATGCCGGGTATCTTTTCCAGGCTGGATGCCAGGCCCTGGCGGGACCGGCGCTTGCGGTGGGCGGTGATTGCGAAGCGGTGGGCCTCATCCCGGACCCGTTGCAGCAGGTACAGTCCTGGATCGTCTTTTCCAAATCCTACCGGGTGGGGATTGCCAGGTAAAAAGACCTCTTCATACTGTTTTGCCAAACCAGCAACCGGAACGGTATCTAAGAGATCGAATTCTTCCAGCACCTGGGCAGCTCTGTTGAGCTGGCCTTTCCCGCCATCGATCAATACCAAATCTGGCAAAGCGCTGAAAGATGGATCGAGCTTGCTTCCTGGTTTGTCTTTTTCGTCTTCAGAGAGGATCAGGCGCTGAAAACGGCGCCTAAGCACCTCGTCCATGCTGGCATAATCATCCGGGCCCTGGACGCTTCGAATGTTGAACTGCCGGTAATGTGCTTTGGAGGGGCGGCCGTCCAAAAAAACCACCATACTGCCTACCAGGGCAGTTGCCTGGGTGTTAGAAATATCGTAGCATTCGATGCGCATTGGGGGAGCACCCAGGTTCAGCTTGGTCTGGAGGTCAGTCAAGGCGCTTTCTGCCCGGTCCTGTTCGGACTTTTCTTGTGTTTTGAGGGCAGTTAACATTGAGGCTGCATTTTCTGCGGCCATGGCAACCAGCTTCTTTTTTTCGCCGCGTTTGGGGATTTTGAGGACGACCTTTTTTCCACCCCGCTGGCTTTTCAGCCACTGCTGGATGATTCTGGCTTCTTCGATCTCTCTTGGAAGCAAAATTTCTGGCGGGATGACTGGGGCCTGGTCATAAAACTGCTTGATGACCTCGGAGAGCAGGTCCTGGTCAGCGGTTCGGTTTGTGTTCTCCACCAGGAAATATTCCCGCCCGGTTAATTTACCGCCCCGGATGAAAAAGACCTGTATGCAGGCATTGTTGTCCAGATCTGCCAGGGCGATGACATCAGAATCGGTGAATTTAGTGGAAATGATGCGCTGCTCAGCAATTATCCGTTGAATGGCATCCAGCTGATCCCGGATCTGCGCTGCTCGCTCATAATTCATCTCTGATGAAGCCTGATTCATTTCCTTCTCAAGTTTGGAAACGATGCTTTCTGTCCGTCCATTGAGGAAGGCTCCCAGTTCGGAGATCATCTCGCGGTAATCTTCCTTGTTGATACGGCCGATACAAGGTGCGGTGCAAAGCTGAATATCATAATACAAGCAGGCACGCTGATCTTCACCGGTGATAGTCCGGTTGCAAGAGAGGTAGGGAAAGATCTTTCGCAACAGATCCAGGGTTTGGTTAACTGCCCAAACATTGATGTAGGGGCCGTAATAGCGTGAACCGTCCTTATCCACCTTGCGGGTGACAGTGACTTTGGGAAAATCATCTGCCCAGTGAATCTTGATATAGGGGTAGCGCTTGTCATCCTTAAGCTGGACATTGAAATGAGGTTGGTACTCTTTGATCAAATTCATTTCCAGGATCAAAGCTTCCAGCTCAGACCCAACGATGATCCACTCAATATCGTGAATGTTGGCAACCAGCTGACAGGTGCGGGGGTGTTTGATTGCGCTGGCATGGAAATAAGACCGCACCCGGTGGCGCAGATTGACAGCTTTTCCGATATAAATGACCCGACCTTCCTGGTCTTTCATCAGGTAGCAGCCTGGTTGTTCGGGGACTGAATTAAGCACGTCTTTGATATGATCCGAGCTCTTCATGGCAGGAAAATTGTATCACAGCGCATAGGGGGGAAATCCATTTTCCCCCTCTGGTTGATAGTGACGGAAACCAGCCAGGAAGGAAGAATATCCCCTTCCGGGAATGCTATCCGGAACTTGTTTATCGGTGGGCTTACCAGTATACTGGCGTTATGTTCACGGCACCTGAAAGTTCTCGGTCCTGGTCAGTCAGTGAGGTCAACGCCTACCTCAAAGGTTTGATGGAGGCGGATGCCAATCTGCAAAACTTATGGGTCGAGGGGGAAATATCCAACCTGTCCCGACCGGCATCCGGCCACCTGTATTTCACCCTCAAGGATTCCTCATCCTCCATTCGCTGTGTGATGTGGAAAAACAGGGTTCAAGCTGTGAATTTCCAGCTTCAAGATGGCGCAGCGGTCACTGCCCATGGTGGATTAAGTGTATACGAACAGCGGGGACAGTATCAGTTGTACGTGGATGCCCTCCGACCCCGGGGCGAGGGAGTGCTTTTCCAGGAGTTTCAGCGCTTGAAGACCAAGTTGGAGGGGGAAGGCCTCTTTGATCCAGAAAGGAAACGACCGATTCCGCCCTGGCCAAAACGAGTAGGGATAGTGACCTCGGCAACAGGTGCAGCCTACCAGGATATGGAAAAAACCCTTTACCGTCGATTTCCGCTGGTGGAGATTGCCCTGGAGCCAACATCTGTGCAGGGAGAAAACGCTCCGCAAGAGATTGTAGCTGCTCTGAAACGACTTTATGAAGTCAAACCCGACCTGATCCTGATTGGCAGGGGAGGCGGTTCCATCGAAGATCTGTGGGCCTTCAACGATGAGAATGTTGCTCGGACTTTGGCAGCATCCCCGGTGCCAGTCATCAGCGGGGTAGGGCATGAAACGGATTTCACGATCACGGATTTTGTGGCGGACCTGCGGGCCCCAACACCCACTGGGGCAGCAGAGCTGGCGGTGCCTGACCAGGTAGAACTGCGATTGACCTTGGGCGAACTGGAAAACCGCTTGACCCGGGCAGCAGAGGGGTTGATTTTTGAGAAACGCCGAGATGTCGAAAGTCTTATGGTCCAGGTTGAACGCATGTCTCCCCTGAGTGAGATCAATAACGGCCGGCAGCGGGTGGATGACCTCTTTGGCCGGACTGGTCGGGAAATCATCAATTATCTGAAAAGCGCTCGGGAAAGCTGCCTGGCATTGCAATCCCGTTTGGCGTCTCTCAACCCCGAAGCTATCTTATTGCGAGGGTACGCGATCCTTATCGGGGAAGACGGGTCCACCATTTATCAGGTAGGTCAGACCAAAGCGGGGGAGAAGCTGTTGGTCCGGGTGAGTGATGGCGAGTTTGAGGTGATCGTACGATAAAGAGGGACCCGGTCCCTTAAAGGGACCGGGTCCCTCTTTCCATTCTCTATTTATATTTTCCTTTAATATTTCTCTAATCCATTTCATAGACTGCATCTCTATAATTATTAGGTGGTTTCAACCCCGTAGATGGGTTGTATTACCCAGCGGGGGAAATGGAGGTACAGATGAATTTAGAGAAATATACAACCAAATCCCAACAGGCAGTCCTTCGATCCCAGCAGTTGGCCCAGGATCATAATCATCAGGAAATTGAACCTGCCCATTTGCTGTACGCTCTTATTGAAGAGAGCGAAGGGACAGTCGCGGCTGTGGTGACCCGGATTGCTGGCAGCACTGAGGCCATCCGCAAAGATCTCTGGGATGACCTTTCCCAACGCCCTAAGGTTCATGGTGGCAATATACAGGTGGCACTTGGAAGAAGTACTGCTGATGTGCTATCTGCGGCTGAGCGGCATGCCAAAGGTATGGGGGATGAATATGTATCCACTGAACATATCTTAATGGGATTGATTGAAAGTCCTGAGGGGAGCCGACTCAAATCCTATGGGCTGACCAAGGATGCGGTATTGAATGCATTAAAAGAAGTCCGCGGCTCCCAGCGAGTGACCAGTCAATCTCCGGAGGGGACTTACCAGGCTCTGGAAAAATATGGACGGGACCTGACTGATCTGGCACGGAGGGGTAAACTGGATCCGGTTATTGGCCGGGATGAAGAGACCCGACGCTTAATCCAAATCCTTTCCCGCCGGACGAAGAACAATCCCGCTCTGATCGGGGAACCTGGGACTGGCAAGACGGCTATCGTAGAGGGGCTTGCCCAGCGGATCGTCAATGGTGATGTGCCAGAAGGCTTAAAAAGGAAGAAGCTCATTCAGCTTGATATGGGTGCGCTGGTCGCCGGGGCTAAATACCGAGGTGAATTTGAAGAGCGCTTGAAAGCAGTGCTCAAGGAGATCACATCCGCTTCCGGTGAAGTACTGCTGTTTGTGGATGAGATGCACACTGTGGTTGGTGCTGGGGCTGCTGAAGGCGCTATGGATGCTGGCAACATGCTCAAACCCCTATTGGCCCGGGGAGAGCTGCATATGATTGGTGCCACAACTCTGGATGAGTACCGCAAATATATTGAATCAGATGCTGCTTTGGAAAGACGTTTCCAGCCCTTGCTGGTGGAAGAGCCCAGTGTGGAAGCGACAATCAGCATTTTGAGAGGTTTGAAAGAGCGATATGAGATCCACCACGGCGTGCGAATCACCGATCCAGCTACCATTGCAGCAGCGACGCTTTCAAACCGCTATATATCGGATAGGCAGCTACCAGATAAAGCTATTGATTTGATTGATGAGGCAGCAGCCAGGCTGAGAACTGAGATTGATTCCAAACCCCGGGCTTTGGACGTGATCGATCGCCAGATCATGCAGCTTGAAATTGAGCGAGAAGCCCTAAAAAAAGAGAAGGATAAATCATCTCAGAAGCGATTGGAAATTCTGAAGGAGGAATTGGCTGATCTCAAGGAGGAAGCCAAGCAGCTTCACAGCCGCTGGATGACTGAGAAGGAAGTCATCAGCGAAGTCCGGGAGGTGAAGAAGGAAATCGACGCTACTCGAGTTAAAATTGAGAAGGCTGAGCGGGAAGCGGATCTGGAGAAAGTTGCCCGGCTGCAATACGGCACACTGCGAAACCTGGAGAATGAATTAAAAGAAAAAGAAGAGCGTTTGAAAGAGATCCAAAGCGATAGGGCACTGCTCAAGGAAGAAGTTGATGAAGAGGAAATCGCGGGGGTGGTCTCTCGCTGGACAGGTATTCCGGTCTCTAGATTGATGGAAAGTGAGACCCAAAAGTTGATCCATATGGAAGAGCGGCTGCACAAACGGGTTGTGGGACAGGATGAGGCGATCAACGCTGTGGCCAATGCGGTGCGCAGGTCCAGAGCAGGAATCCAGGATCCCAACCGGCCAATTGGTTCTTTCATCTTCCTGGGCCCGACTGGGGTTGGTAAGACAGAGTTGGCTCGAGCTCTGGCTGAGTTCCTATTCGATGATCAGGACGCCATGGTGCGGATCGACATGAGCGAATATCAAGAGAAACATACTGTATCGCGACTGATCGGTTCCCCTCCCGGTTATGTTGGGTATGGAGAAGGCGGCCAACTGACAGAAGCTGTCAGGCGCCGTCCTTATAGCGTGGTGCTCTTTGATGAGATCGAAAAAGCGCACAAAGAAGTGTTCAACACTCTCCTGCAGCTACTGGATGATGGTCGGCTGACAGATGGTCAGGGTCGGACAGTGGATTTTAGGAATACTGTGGTGATCATGACCAGCAATGTCGGCGGTCAAGCTTGGTCTGGTTTGGGCGAGAACGGTGATTATGAATCGGCGCATAAAGCCAGTAGGGAGGTATTAAAGGCGACGTTCCGTCCTGAATTTCTCAACAGGGTTGACGAGATTGTTAACTTCCATCCCTTGACGAGGGAGCAGATTAAGGAGATCGTGGGCATCCAGCTTGACCGGGTAGAGCAATTAATACGAGCCCAGGGGTATTCTCTGGAAGTAAGTGAAGTAGCCCAGGAATATTTAGCTGAAAAGGGCTTTGATCCGGATTATGGTGCCCGGCCATTGAAGCGGACTATACAGAAAGAGCTTCAAGACCCATTGGCACTTTCAATCCTCTCAGGAGAGTTTAAAGTGGGGGACACAATCCGGGTGGAAGCAGGAGAAGATGAGTTAGAATTTATTTCAGTGCTGACCGGAGAAGTTGTCTAGGTAAATGTAGCAGGGACCCGGTCCCTTTAAGGGACCGGGTCCCTTGTTAATCATTTTTGCTTGAAATCCATATATGCTGGATCCCAAGAATCCATAAATTTCCGATATTCTTGCTGCATTTTTTGCAGGCTAATCTTATCTGTGTCAGCAAGGATATTGAGGATAACATCAGTACTCACCATTTCATCAACCCGCATTCCATAGTATTCAAGTAAACTGGAATATTTCCAGTTTTCAGCGTTCTTTACGAGATTCGCTGTTTTTGGATTTAAGTGAATATATCGGGATAGGTGGACCATATATTGTGTATCAGTAACATGTTTTGCCTGAAATCGCCCCTGAAATAGGTGTCCTGATCGCCCAAAAAAATGATTAAATGGGACTGTATATGATAAAGCAAGCCGTTGCATTGCGGTAGACAGTGTAGGCTCTGTGAGTTTCATTAGTATATGATAGTGGTTTGGCATTAAACAGTATGCGAGAATTTTCCCGATAGGAAGAAGGAATAACCGCATCTTTTCCAGGAAGAACAGGTAATTGTCCTCGTTTAGAAATAATTGATTTTCTGCTACTGCTCTGTTATAGATGTGATAGTTATATCCAATAGAAAAAATGGTTCTTCGTCTTGGCATAGAAGGACCCCCTTGATATAAGCCAATTAGGGACCGGGTCCCTTTAAGGGACCCGGTCCCTCAAATTTATATAGTTCAGACACAGTGCTTGAATAGCATGATTTAACCCCCTTTGTTGCCAGTATAGATTAGAGAAGAAGCCTCTTCAAGGGACCGCCTACCTTGCTTGTCTTAGCTCAATGCACATGCCCATGGTCCAGCTCTTCCTGGGTGGCTGGCCTGAGAGATGCGATGGTAACCTCGAAGGTAAGGGCCTTTCCGGCTAAGGGGTGATTGAAGTCCAGGGTGACGGTCTCTTCGTCCGCTTCAATGATCTGAGCGCTGAGCACTTCACCTGCATCGTCCCGAAAGTCCAGGAAGGTGCCTACATCGAGCGGGATCTCTTCACTGAACTCTTCTTTTTTGGCTACTTCCAAAGAGTCAGAATCATAAATACCGTAAGCGTCCTCTGGTTGGATCTCAACAGTCTTATTTTCGCCAACCTTCATGCCGTAGAGGGCTTCTTCCAGGCCTGGGATGATCTGTCCAATACCCTGGATGAACTCGATGGGTTCTCCCTCAGTGGTGCTTTCCATGATTTCATCCTCAACTATTAGGGTGTAATCTAATCTGACCACGACCTGATCCTGCACTCTGTCAGTCATGTCTCCTCCTCTTATGCTTTACCGGGTGAACCATGTAAATCCCTGATCAAATACCAGCTCAGGTCAGCCAGCGCAAAGAACAAATGGTAAGTGTTCCGCTCGGCGTCCATGACCAGGATATGCTTGCCATCTTTGGTATCCCACTGCCGACCAATATCCAAAACGCTGATCCTGTTATCCCCAAGCGAGAATTCTAGCGGGATCAGTTTGCCTTTCTGGCTGAATCTTGTGGTGATGTCAATCTGTTCCATCTTTTTTCAAGAAATCATATAGGAATTCCAGGGCTAGTTGAGCAATCTCAGCTTTGTTTTCAATCCTATTGCCTCCAGCAGTATGCTGCAGGGTCCAGATCCCTTTGTTGGTGCTGAGACCGATCCAGGTGTAGCCTACCGGCTTGGTTGGCGTCCCGCCTGTTGGTCCAGCGATACCGCTGACGGCGATGCCTACATCCGCTGCCAGTGCATGGCGAATGCCTATCGCCATCTCACGAATGGTCTCTTCACTTACTGCACCATGGTTTTCCAGTGTGTCCCAGGACACCCCCAATAAGCGAACCTTAGCCCGGTAGGCATAGGCTGTGATGCTGCCCAGATAATAAGTGGAAGACCCCGAGATGTTGGTGAGTCTGTGGCCGATCAAACCTCCTGTGCAAGACTCCGCTACAGCCAGGCGCCAGCCTCTTTCCCTTAATTCCTGCCCCACCTTTTCTTCGATGTTCTCAATCATTGCTTACCTTCCAATTTTTGGATCACCCAGAAATGTGATAATCCCAGGGCTTGCAGAGGTGTTCTTTCAAGGAAATGCAATATCGACCGTATCCAGCGGCCAATCAGTGGAAATCGTGCAATGATATTATCATATCCGCCAAAGATCACCCGCTTGGTGATGATCCTTGCCGGCAGTCCTTGGAACAGATCCTGGAGATCTCTCCTTCTGTACACCCGGACATGAGGGGCTAGTCGATTTCGGATGCTCCGGGGAAGATAATTGACAAACAGCTTGTTCCCAAATCGGTATTCTTCCCGCCAGTAGATTCCATGGGTTTCAAAAGGGTACCACCGGTTAGGGCAGAAAAGCAGGATTCTGCCGCCAGGTTTCAGGGTGCGAAACATTTCCTGAACAGCTTTTTGGTCATCGACTACGTGTTCAATGACCTCGTTGCTGATGACCAGGTCAAAGTGATTCGCCGGGAAAGGCAAATCCTCTCCTGCGGCACCTACGATCAAGTCCGCGACTTGTTTGGCCTCCCGAGCCCGTTCCAGGTCATATTCCAGGCCGACCAATCTTCCCCCAAATGGTGCCAGATGCTCTAGATATAATCCGAGTCCGCAGCCGTTCTCAAGGATATCCCCTCCAATCCTCGGTCCAGCGCCAGAACGGATCATCTCTAAGCGGCGCTGTTGACCCGCTCTCCAGACGTATGAGGGCTCCCCGCGTTCAGCGGCTTGAGGGGATGGCTGAAAATCCATTTATTTCTCTCCCCAGTGGACTGTGATCATGCCAAAAGTGAATTGTTGATAGGCGACTTTTATAAATCCAGCCGCGGCCAAATACGATGCCAGTTCATCGGCACTTAAAAATTTTTCCGTGGAGTCATTGAGGTAAGTATAAGCTTCCCTGTATCCTGTGAATAATCCGCCGATGGCAGGAATGACTTTAGTCATATATAACCGAATAGCCGGGGCCAAAAGGTGTTGAGGGGGTTTTGTGGTGTCCAGGATAGCAATTCTCCCTCCCGGTTTAAGGACACGGTATTGATCCCTTAACCCCCGGTAGATATCCTCCAGGTTGCGGACCAAAAAACCAGAGATCACGCCATCAAAAGTGCTCTCAGGGAAGGGAAGATAGGCCGAGTCAGCGCTGGACCACCAGGCCTTCAGCTCCCGGGTTTTTTGCTTCCCGATGATCATCATCGCCTGAGTGAGGTCAGCTGCCACATAGCGGCAATCCGGGCACTGACGGGCAGCTTCCAGAATGATCTGGCCATTTCCACTCCCAATATCCAGCAGGATGCTGTCTGGGGGCAATTGGAGCTGTTTGACAGCCACCCTCCTCCAGCGGATGTCCTGCCAGCCAGTCATTATGTGATTGATGAGATCGTACTGCCGGGCGATGCTAGTGAACAAATCCCGCTGTTGATCGAGTTTGTTCTCTTTGAAACCTTCTGGCATAGTACCTAAACTTTCTGCATTGCCAGCGCATCGGCTTTTTTAGCAGCCCGGATGCCTTCCTCTTCATCTACAGTGGTGAGTAGTAAACCACCGGTGATAAAGAATACGATCAGGGAGACGATCGCCAGACGGCTATTCCCCATGAGTTGACTGACCAGTGAGAAAACCAGGGGGCCGACCACACCCGCGATTTTGGCGCTGACACTGAAAAAGCCATAAAACTCAGCGGATTGACTTTTGGGTACCATTCGGCCAAACAGGGATCTGCTGAGAGCCTGGCTTCCTCCTTGGACTAGAGCCACAGCCCCTCCCAGGAGCCAGAAATGGAGTGGTTTGCTCATGAAGTAGCCCGCAATAGAGATTAAAGTATAGATTCCTAGGCTGAGGTAAATAGATGTCTTTGTGCCGATCTTTTTTGCCAACCAACCGAACAGGAAGGAGAAAGGGATACCGACAAATTGAACCATTAGTAAAGTACCGATCAGTGTGGTTTGGCCGATGCCAATCTCAGCCCCGTAAATTGTGGCCATTTTAATGATGGTGCCGATGCCATCGTTGTATAACCAGAAGGCAAGGATGAATTTAAAGAGCTCTTTGTACAACCTGATTTCCCCAAAGGTCACAGACAAGCGGCGGAATCCAGCAATAACAGGATTGACCCCTTGCTCTTCCGGGCGGATCTTGCGAGGAGGTTCGGGTACATTTCTCCACAGTGGAAAAGTGAAAAACAGCCACCAAACAGCTACACTGGCCAGGGAAATCCGGGTCATTAATGCCGAAAATGCTCCCGGATCCATATCACCGATCATTCCCGGGGCAAAATCAGGCAGCATAATCAACCCCAGGTTGAGTGCGAGGAGGATGCCTCCTCCTAGGTAGCCTAGAGCGTAGCCACGGGCTGATACTTGATCGATATCTTCCTCGGTGGTGATGTGGGGAAGCAGGGAATCATAAAATACATTCCCGCCAGCCAAACCAACGTTCCCGATGATGAATAGCAGGGAAGCCAGTTTCCAATCGCCGGACTGTATGAAAAACATCATGGCTGTGGCAGCAATACCTACAAGTGCAAAATAAGTCAGGTAGCGCTTCTTTGAACCCCGGAAGTCAGCGATGGCACCCAGGATCGGGCTCAGGATGGCAACAATTACAAGAGCAATCGAGGTGGTATATCCCCAGTACACCGTTGCCATATTGCCAGGTAGATTCGAGGCCGCCACGCTGGCATAGTACACCGGTAAAACAGCAGCCATGATCGTGGTCTCAAAGCCTGATTTTCCCCAGTCGTACATCGCCCAGGAATTAATGATTTTCTTGTACTTTTTTTCTTCCATGCCTTCCTCCGGAGTTGAAGTATTTATGTCAATTTATTATACGATAGAACCCACTAAGGGGCTCACTCAGTTCTCTGAAAATGGGAGTGGGGAAGAGGAGCCTGAAGCACTATTAGAAAAGTGTTAAGATTATGCTCGCACAAGGAGACTGTGTTGACGAGGGGATGAGCTCATGCTATGATAACTTTGGATTTATTTATATTATTCTGGCTCCGCCACTTGTGTTACCAGGACTTATCTTGCCATTATTTTTTCTTATTTTCTGCAGTTATGATCAGATCTTAGATTATAAGGATATCTTGTAAAGGCAGTTTAATTCCTGTTTAGCAACATAATCACTCTCGAAAGGGATATTATTTGGCGGGCACAGAAACTTTGTGATCGCCTTTTTCTTTTTCAGGAGGACAATGATGAGTTTTGATTTTATTTCTAGAATCATTGGCATGATTGTGTTTGGGTTGTTGGGGGGGTATTTTGGGGAAACATTCGCTGGCTTTACTGATATTACCCTCCAGGAGGGCACAGTCATTCTGGGTTTGGTGGGCGCACTTTTTGGCCTAGTGATCACACCCTTGATCACAACCCGGCCGCTTGCATCCCTGCGCAACTTGCTCAACCAGCTGGATGCCAGGACTCTGGGGTCCGGTATGATCGGGCTATTCGTGGGGTTGATCATAGCTGCCTTATTGGCTATCCCCCTCTCCAGGCTGCCGTCTTTTCTGGGTCAGTTTTTCCCCTTCCTTGGTGTGCTGTTGTTTGGTTATATCGGGGTCGCAGTGTTCATTTCCCGCAGAAATGATATCTTCTCGCTCTTCAGTGGAAGGATGTTTCCGATCGCAGAGAAGGGCGGCAAGGGCGGCGAAGTGGAACGGGTGATCCTGGTGGACACGAGTGTCATCATCGATGGCAGGATCTCGGATATCGCCCAAACAGGATTCCTGGTGGGAGAATTGCTCATTCCTCGTTTTGTGCTCGATGAGCTTCAGCATATTGCTGATTCCGCTGATGCGCTGCGGCGGCAGCGTGGACGCCGAGGCATGGAAATATTAGCTGAACTGCAGGAATCCAACACCATTCCGGTCAGGATCAGTGATATTGATGTTGAAGGCACCCGGGAAGTGGATAGTAAATTGGTCATCCTTGCTCGTCAGTTGAGCTGTCCAATTCTGACCAATGATTTTAATCTCAATCGGGTTGCTGAAATTCAGGGTGTACCAGTGCTGAACATCAATGAGCTTGCCAACTCGGTTAAGGCAGTCCTGCTTCCAGGAGAAAATCTTGAAGTTAAGATCATCCAGGAAGGTAAAGAGCGCGGTCAGGGGGTGGGGTATCTATCAGACGGCACCATGGTTGTGGTTGAGGATGGAAAGGACTACATGAATGCGGATATCACCGCCACTGTCACCAAAGTGCTGCAAACAGCAGCTGGCAGGATGATCTTTGCCAAGCCTGATGGTATCTAAACCCCACAAGAAGGGAATATGAGCATCAAAATTTATAATACCTTGTCAAGAAAAAAAGAAGAATTCAAAACCCTTGAGCCAGGAAAGGTGTCCATGTATGTTTGTGGACCTACTGTGTACGATAAAGCCCATGTTGGACATGCCATGTCTGCCCTGGTTTTTGATGTTGTCCGACGTTATCTTGAATACCAGGGGTTTCAGGTTCGCCATGTAACCAACTATACCGATGTGGATGATAAGATCATCCAGCGAGCAGCGGTCGAAGGTGTGGAACCTATCGAAGTAGCAGAGCGCTATATCAAAGAGTTCGACCAGCATTTGAAGGATTTGAACATCCTGCCAGCTGCCCAGTATCCCCGGGCCACCGAACAGATCAATAATATAGTAGAAAGCGTAGCCGACCTGGTGGACAAAAGTTATGCCTATGAAGTTGAGGGAGATGTCTATTACCGGGTTGAAAAATTCACCGATTACGGCAAGCTGTCCGGCAGGAAATTGGATGACATGGAGGCTGGATCCAGGATTGATGTGGATAACCGCAAAGACCATCCCATGGATTTTGCGCTCTGGAAGGCGGCCAAACCCGGAGAGCCCAGCTGGCCAAGTCCTTGGGGTGCTGGACGGCCAGGATGGCATATTGAATGCTCTGTGATGAGCCATTCCTGCCTGGGAGAACAAATTGACATTCACGGCGGTGGAAACGATTTGATCTTCCCTCATCATGAGAACGAGATCGCCCAGAGCGAAGCCATGCACGATAAGCAATTTGCTACCTATTGGATGCATAATGGCATGATGCAGCTTTCTGGCGCTAAGATGTCCAAGTCGATTGGCAATCTGGTGACGATCGACAGTTTCCTGGAAGAATACGAAGCCAATGTATTGCGAATGATGGTCTTGAACTCCAGCTATCGAGGCCCGCTTACTTTTAATGAAGAGACCATTGAGCATGCCCAAAAAGCCTTGAAACGATTGCGTTCAGCTTTGAAACCGGCTCTGCCGCAAGAGGGCTGGGAGGGGAGTGCCCTGAAAGAAAGCGCAGCGATGGTCAAGGAGAAATTCCTGAAGGCAATGGATGATGATTTTAACACCGCTGGTGCTCTGGGTCATATCTTTGATTTTGTCAAAGAGATCAACCAGGCCCGGGATGAAGGGGCTGATTCCGCCTCCCTGGAAAAGGCCCAGGAGGTGTTGAAAGAACTCACTGGAGTGTTGGGTCTGGACCTGGAACTGCCTGAGATCCAGGAAGGAGCCGCAGGTGAGTTTATCGAGCTTCTGATTGATGTCCGGGCCAGGCTGCGGGAAGAGAAAAACTGGGCTTTATCGGATTTGATCCGGGACCAACTTGATGAGCTGGGTGTACTGCTTGAGGACACGCCTCAGGGTACCATCTGGCAGTGGAAATAGCAGCCTTCCCTATCCCGCTGGGGGACAGGGAAATACCGGGGATAGATTATGAGTAAAGAGTGGATCTGGGGCAGAAATCCAGTCTGGGAGGTACTGCGGGCTGAGCGGCGAAAATGCTATCAGCTCAGGATTGCCCGGGGGGCAAAGGTGGAAGGGCGATTAGAAGAGATTCTGGACCTCGCTAGGGAAAAAGGGATCCCCATCTCAGAAGTGCCAAAGCAGACACTCAGTGGAGTCAGCAGCCATCACCAGGGTGTGGTTCTCCAGGTCAGTGACTATGCCTATGAGGAACTGGACCAGGTCCTCCACGCAGCCAGAGAGCAGGATGAAGCCCCCTTGGTGCTTTTGCTGGACACATTAAAAGATCCCCAAAACCTGGGCAGCTTGATCCGCACAGCCGAGCTGGTTGGTGTACATGGGGTGATCCTGCCTTACAGAAGGACAGCAACCATCACTCCAGCGGTGGTCAGTGCCTCTTCCGGGGCGAGCGAGTACCTCCCTATCGTTCAAGCAAATCTAGCTCAAACCATCAGTCAGCTCAAAGAGGAAGGGCTGTGGATTGTAGGTCTGGAAAGCAGCCCCCAAGCGCAGTCTCCAGGAAAGATCGATCTTGATGGACCGTTGGCCGTGGTAGTAGGCAGTGAAGCTGACGGTATGCGGAAACTGGTGAGATCATCCTGTGATTTTTTACTTCGACTGCCCATGCGGGGACAGATCGATTCCCTGAATGCAGCAGTGGCGGGTTCGATCGCCCTCTACCTGATTTGGCAAGCACGCGGTTTTAGGGGAGAACGAAGCTGAATTGGACTATTGACTGAGTCCAGCAAAGCTGATAAACTTTTCCTCTGCTGATGCGACCTGTCTGTGCACTTGCCTCGGATATTTCCATCTGATATAATGCCTTGGCTGGTACGAGCAGATGATGGCAGCTGTGCCGACGTAGCTCAATCGGTAGAGCAGTCGCTTTGTAAGCGACCGGTCATGGGTTCGAGTCCCATCGTCGGCTCCTGAAATTGCCTTCGAGCAATCTACAATTAAATCATCCGGGCGG
>Ga0207796_1000270_pt1 | contig 21762 bp, 15 predicted proteins | sample Pon1CUnioCityCA_6_FD_187274 | JGI IMG/M metagenome (GOLD analysis project Ga0207796, IMG submission 187274) | Marine sediment microbial community from Union City, CA, USA - Pond 1C Sediment 1 (SPAdes) | ecosystem: Environmental > Aquatic > Marine > Intertidal zone > Salt pond sediment ...
CCAAGCACGCTCACGGGTGCCTGGTCGGGAGACCAGGCACAGCCCTCTGTTGGGAGGCCAGGCACAGCTCACCACCGGGAGGCCAGGCACAGCTCACGGGTGCCTGGTCGGGAGACCAGGCACAGCCCTCTGTTGGGAGGCCAGGCACAGCTCACCGCAGCGAGCTTACTCTATATGCAGGGGTGACGGCACCGCCTCCGGGCCCCACAGGCTGAGCTGGCGAGACAAGCAGCATCACTGGGAATCCCATCTATGAGGATCCTGATTGCTACGCACAACCCGGGGAAGAAACGGGAGTATCTTGAGCTCCTGGGCCCGCTGCAAGCCACGATTCTGTTTCCGGACGATCTGGATCTCCACCTGTCCGTGCAGGAGGATGGCATGACGTATGCAGACAACGCTCGCAAGAAGGCCGGGCAGTACGCCAGCGCGTCGGGGATCCTCACCATCGCCGACGACTCCGGGCTCGAGGTCGACGCCCTGGGTGGCGCCCCCGGCATTCACTCCGCTCGCTACGCCGCGGGAAGCGACGCGGACCGGGTGGATGCTCTTCTAGATGACCTGCGCGGGGTCCCATGGGAGGCGCGCACGGCGCGCTTCCGATGCGTCCTGGCAGTGGTGACCCGAACCCAAGAGGTCTATGAGTCGCAGGGGGTCTGTGAGGGCGTCATCTCCTTCGAGCCGCACGGCGACGGAGGGTTTGGGTACGACCCGGTGTTCTACGTTCCCGATCACGCCTGCACGATGGCTCAGCTATCGCAGGAGGAGAAGAATCGGATCAGCCACCGCGCCCGGGCCGTTGAAGCGGCCCTCCCGGTCCTGGAGGGGATCGTAGAGAAGAGGAGGACCTCTTTTCATGAAGGAGGAGGGTCAAGTCAGCCAAGATCCTAGCTCTGCTGAGAGTGAGTCCCGAAGGCGGGCTCGGGCCGCGCTATCGCCCCCGAAGACGGTAGCTACGAACGCTTTCTCAGGTGATCCCGGCTCGGCTGAACTAAGGTCGCAGAATCGGGCTCGGCCCGCCCAACCCCCGGGCATCCGTGCGCGGCGGTCGGGACAGGCAAGGTGGCTCTAGTCGATTCTTCAAGGAGTCCAATCTCACACGTGGGATCTACCGACGAGGATACTCGAACATCGAGCGGGGTGATTTGCCCCCATCGCGGAGTGTGCTATAATGGTTTGTTGAGGATAGCGACGCACGTTGCTTAGCCTCGGAACAAGGACTTATGGATAAACCACTGCCGGGATTTGCCGACAGGGTGCGCCATCGGACTGCCACATCTTCTCGTCAGCCATCGCTTTTCTCACGGCTAGCCGCCTGGTGCACAGCAACAATCTGGCGCATGTGCGTGGACTGGCGCGACAAGCGCCCGCTCCTGGTTCGTGCTACCGCTCACTTGACTATCCTCGCGCTCGCCCTGGTTGCAGTCGGCCTCAGTGGAGCCGCGATACCCACACCTCAAATCGTTGCCGGCGCTGGTGGTTCGACAGAGGGTGACGCTGCGTTCTCCGCCACGAGGCGGATATCCGGTGAATCAACGACTCCGGTGCCTAGCCCCGACCTTGCGACGGAAACAGCGGGTCGCTCTGTGGGCGGCGACACGATCGCCCGCCAGGCAGTGCCGCACACCACGTTCCCAGAACGGCCGCGTGCCGAGGTTGTTACTCACACGGTCGAACAGGACGAGACCCTGTGGACTATCGCAGCCCAGTATGATCTGGCCCCTGAGACGATCGCCTGGAGCAACCGTGAGACGATCCAGGACGCGCCCTGGCTGATCCAACCAGGACTTCAGCTCTTCATCCTCCCCATCGACGGCATTTATCACACAGTGCGCGAAGGGGAGACGCCCAGAAGCATCGCAGACGAATATGGCGTCGAGCCAGCGGCGCTGTACAATGAATGGAACGCTCTGGAAGAGGGAGACGCTCTGCAGGAGGGACAGCTTCTTGTGGTGCCCGGCGGTCAGGGCGAGGAGGTTGTGTGGGAGCCCCCGCAGCCTGAGCCCTCGCAGCCACGGTATGACTATCAGTACAGCGCCAGTTCGGGCAGCGCTCCCCCAGCCAACAACTGGTTCATCCTGCCGACCGGGAGTCCGCTCGTCTCCGGGTGGTACTTCCACGACCCGCGCAATCCGATGCACATCGGCCTGGACTACAAGTGCCGCCTGGGCGATCCGCTCTACGCCGCCGATAGTGGTGTGGTCACGATTTCTGGCTGGAACGGTGGCTACGGCATCCTGGTCGAGATGGATCACGGAAATGGGTTCAGGACGCGCTACGGTCATTTCAGTCAGTTAGCCGTTGGTGCGGGCCAAGCCGTCCACCAGGGTGATCTACTCGGCTACTGCGGAAGCACGGGATGGTCCACAGGGCCGCACCTGCACTTCGAGATCCGCAAGAACGGGGTGCCCCAGGATCCTATGGCCTACCAGCCATAGAATCAACACCGTCCGTATGTCTCCCCCACAGAGGGGTACACAGGCCTCAGCAAACGGAGGGAAGAAGCAGATCCTCCGGCGCGCGCTGGAGAAAGGGATCCCTCGCGCGTTTGCCCACGTAGCAGCCATCGTGTATCGGCTCAGCGGTGACGGTCGGGATTTCCGCCCGATCCTCGCCCGCTTCAGCGCCCACGTCGCGGTTCTAACCGTCGCACTCCTCGGTGCTGCCTTGAGCAGCGTCGACTGGCCGGCACAGGCAGCGTCTACGATGTCCGCTTCTGCAGCTCTGCCGGCTGTCGAAGGCGATGAGCAGCCTCCCCCCGAGAAGGCATCGTCCTCCGACGTAGCCATGCTGGGCGATGACGGAATGCTGACGCTTGTCGAAAGCTTCGCCCAGATCTCGCGCCGGCCGAATCCTCATACTGTCTTTCCTGACCGTCCGCGCCTGACGGTGATCACCTATACTGTGGTCGCGGGCGACACCATCCAATCAATCGCCAGCCAATTCGGCCTGGAGCCCACCACCCTCATGTGGGCAAACCCCGCCATCGAGGACGCACCGGATCTGCTGCGGATCGGACAGGAAATCGTCATCCTGCCGATTGATGGTGTGTATCACCGGGTTGAAGAGGGGGACACGCTGGCGTCAATCGCGGAAGCCTATGACGTCGCCGCCGACGCCATCGTCAACTGCAGGTACAACAATGTCAGCCGGTCCGGTCGAGGCATCGAGGAACAGGCATACCTGATTGTCCCCGGGGGCGTGAAACCCTATGAGCCGAAGAAGGTCACCTCGTACGCGGGCCCGGTGCCTCAGGGCGCTCGAGGCACCGGACGGTTCCAGTGGCCAGTGCTGGGCACAATCACACAGAACTACTGGTACGGCCACCGTGCCATTGACGTGGGCGCCCCAACGGGAAGTGCCGTAATGGCGAGTGACGGCGGGTTTGTCAGCTTCGCGGGCTGGACAGACGTCGGCTATGGGTACCTGATTGTCGTGGACCACGCCAACGGCTTCGCCACCTACTACGCCCACTTGAGCAATATCTACGTCGCTGAGGGCCAGACAATAGACCGCGGGCAGGTCATCGGCGCCGTAGGCAGCACGGGCAACTCCACCGGGCCACACCTCCATTTCGAAGTGCGCCGGTTCAACACTCAGCAGAACCCGAGGGCTTACCTGCCGTAGGTGCTACTTCGCGTACTGCTCCGCCCGAACCTCGCGAATCACAGTGACTTTGATCTGGCCGGGGTATTCCATATTCCCCTCTAACTTGCTGGCGATGTCCTTCGAAAGCCGAATGGCCGCGAGGTCGTCGATCTTTTTCGGTTTGACAATGACGCGGATCTCACGGCCGGCCTGCAGGGCGTAGGCCTCTTCGACGCCGCTGAAAGACTGGGCAATCCCCTCCATGGTGCGCACACGCTTTAGGTAGAACTCCAGGCTCTCGCGGCGCGCCCCGGGCCTGGCGCCAGAGATGGCATCGGCGGACTCGACAATCACCGCCTCGACGGAGTTCTGTTTCACCTCGTGGTGATGGGCCTCAACGCAGTGCACAATCTCGTCGCGGATGCCGTGCCGCCGACAGATCTCCGCACCAATCTGCACGTGCGTCCCTTCGTTCTCGAAGTCGACGGCCTTTCCGATGTCGTGCAGCAACCCGCCGGCGCGAGCGATCTCCGCGTCAGCGCCCAGTTCCTCCGCAATCATCCCCGCCAACTTGGCAGACTCGATGGCGTGGGCATACTGGTTCTGTCCGTAGCTGGTCCGGAACTTGAGACGGCCAAGCAGGTCCGTGATCTTCGTCGGGAGCCCGTGGACACCGGCCTCATAGGCCGCCTGCTTCCCCTCTTCTCGAATGAAGGTATCGAGTTCCTGCTTGCTCTCCTTGACAAAGCGCTCGATGTTGGTGGGATGGATGCGCCCGTCCAGGACCAAACGTTCCATGGACCGGCGAGCGACCTCGCGACGCACTGGATCGAAGCAGGAGATCGTCACCGCCTCGGGGGTGTCATCAACGACGACATCGACACCGGCGGACTTCTCAAAGGCCCGGATGTTTCGCCCTCCGCGGCCGATGATCCGTCCTTTCATGTCGTCGGATGGAAGTGACACCGTGGAGACCGTCACCTCAGCGACGTGCTCACTGGCGATGCGCTGGATAGCCGTGGTGATGACTTTCCGAGCTCGCTTGTCCGCTTCTTCGTGTGCCTCTGCTTCTACCTCCCGGATCACTCGCGCCATGTCCTGCCGGGCTTCTTCCTCAGCAACAGCCAGGACCTCCTCCCGGGCCTCCTCGCGGGTGAGACCAGCCACGCGCTGGAGTTTCTGCTCCTGTTCAGCGACAAGCTCATCGATGCGATTGCGCTGCTTATCCATGGCACTCTGGCGTTTGTTGAGAGACTGCTCCCGGGTTTCGAGACGTTCTTGTCGGTGATCCAACTTCTCTCGCCAACTCTGAAGCCGCTCCTCCGCCCGGCGCACACCCTCACGCCTGCGCTCCAGCTCGCGCTCCGCCTCCTCACGCTTTCTGAGCGCCTCGTCCTTGGCCGCGAGCGCGATCTCACGAGCCTCCTTCCTGGCCCTCTCCAGCTCTCGTTTGGCCTCTTCCTCCAGTTCCGCTAACCCTGCCTTGACGACGTAAGCCCGGATCAAGAATCCCAGGCCAAAGCCAACAGCCAGTGCCAGAATCGCCGCTATTGACGTCGGTATCCATCCACTATTCGCGAACTGTTGAATCATTCTCATTCTCGTACCTCGCTATCCGTGTTATCCTCCGCGCCCCGCTCTTCAAGCTTCTCTTCGACCAGCGGCTTGATCAAGGCATAGGAGAAGCCCCGACGGGCCATATACGCCTTCAGCTTCCGGCGAAAATCGCGGGGGGTTTCCTGAGAGAACCGGCGCGCACCGGCATTGGCCACCTTACAGGCTGCAGCTTCTACGTCAAACTTATCCAACGCGCGCTCGATATCGTCGCGGGATACCCCTCTCCGCCGCAGCTCGTAACGCAATCCTCGTAGTCCGCGCGGATTGAAACGAGCTCTATTTTCCACCCAGTATCTCGCGAACTCCCCGTCATCCAGCAGACCAGCACGCGCCAATCGTTCAACAACCTCGTCAATGACCCGATCCTCCACGTCCTTTTCACGCAGGTTGCGACGGACTTCTGCCTCACTGCGCGGTCGGTACGAGAGGTAGTTGAGGGCACGTTCGTAGGCCCGCTCAACTCCGTCCTTCAGTTGGAGCTGGGCGATTTCGTCACTGGTCAGTGTTTGACCAACGTGGAGTTGAACTGCCTCGACCGCGGTCAGCCCGAAAGCGAATGCTCCGTCCAGATAGACATTGACGCGGTCTTTGTTGCGCTTCTGGAACTTCAGCGCCGTGATCTCTCTCGTCATAGTGCCCCAAGAAAAGACAAAGCCGTGGCTCACAAGCCACGGCCAATGACGTGTGTCATGACTATTGATCTCGAACCCCACCCGGCCCCCCCGGCGCACACCAGGAGGAAACCGTCCTTCTCGCCCCGCAGGCTAGCTCAGAAAAACGATACCACTACGCTAGCCGCAGTCTAAGCATCGTCTTTGCGCTCTAGAACCCAACTCCTGTCTTGAAAAGCTCCTCCAGATCCAGCCCGGCGTTTCTGCCAATCAATCGTTATCGCTATTGCATTTCTGAAGCTTCCTGCATATCGGGCAGGTCATAGACAAAAGCGTGCTCAGAGAAGGATACCGTAGGAACCGACCCTCGCCATAGGGCCATGGTGTCCAGTGAGATCAACCCGTGGCTTCTCTTCATACCCTAAAGACAGATGTATCGATTAGCTACTCAGCCTCTTCTTCCTGTTCGGCGTCTGATTCATCCTCTGCAGCCGCGGCGGAAGCCTGCATCGTGCCTTCTTCCACCATCTTCTCTCGAACGGCGGCCTCGATCGAACCGGCCGTTTCGGGGTTATCGCGCAGGAATTCCTTGGTATTCTCCCGGCCCTGCGCCAGGTAGTCATCGCTGTCGTAGTAGTAGTACGACCCGCGCTTCTCCATCACCCCTAGATCGATGGCCACGTCCAGCAGATCCCCTTCCTTACTGATTCCCTCAGAATACATAAGGTCGAACTCCGCCACCCTGAAGGGTGGCGCCACCTTATTCTTCGTCACTCGCACGCGGGTACGCGTCCCGATCAACTCACCGCGTTCCTTGATAGACGTGATGCGCCGGATGTCCAGGCGCACCGACGCATAGAATTTTAACGCCCGACCGCCCGAAGTAGTCTCGGGGTTGCCGAACATGACTCCAATCTTCTCTCGAAGCTGATTGGTGAAGATCAATGCCGCGTTCGACTGCTTGATGGCGCCGCTCAGCTTGCGCAGGGCCTGGCTCATCAATCGCGCCTGGAGCCCGGGATGCGAATCCCCCATCTCTCCCTCGATCTCGGCCCGAGGCACCAGTGCCGCGACAGAGTCCACTACGATCACGTCGACGGCGCCGGACCGAATCAGCGTCTCGGCGATCTCGAGTGCCTGCTCGCCGGTGTCGGGCTGCGAGATGAGGAGCTCATCGACGTCCACTCCGACACCCCGCGCATAGGCAGGATCCAGAGCGTGCTCCATGTCAACGTACGCAGCCGTACCACCCAGCTTCTGTGCTTCCGCCACGATATGTTGGGCGAGGGTCGTCTTGCCGGCGCCATCAGGCCCGTAGATCTCAGTGACGCGGCCTCGCGGCACGCCCCCGACGCCCAGCGCCCGGTCGAGCGCCAAGGAGCCAGTGGGAATGACCTCGACATCCATGTGAGAGACCTCACCCATGCGCATGACCGCACCATCCCCAAAGCGTTTCTTCAGATTGTCCAATGCCCTATTCAGCGCTTGTTCTCGCCCTGGTTTAGTCATAGTACCATCCGTCGCTTTCTAGAGCGCGGGCCACAGATGCTCGGTCGCCCCCGCCGAGCCTCATATCAAATGTGAGGGAAGTGTACATCAAATGACATTAAATGGCAAATGAGACTTGACCGCGAGCCACCATTGTGATAGAAAAAGGAACTGCTTATGCGAGTGAGAAAGACGCATCGCCGCGACCGTTCGGAGATCCATGCGCTGGTCAGCCGGGCTCGTCATACCTCGCCGGCGCTCTGGAACTGGGAAGCACACCTCACGGATGGGGGATTTGTTGTCGTGGAGGAAGGGGGCAGAATCGAGGGAGCCCTTCTCGCCTCCTCAGATGCATCTCCCTCGGCCTGGGTGCGGCTGGCGGCAGTGGGCGACACCCTCGATGTCGGAGAGTGGCTGGATGGTTCGCTCCCTCTCGTATTGACCCACCTCCGGGCGCTGGGCAGGAACGAGCTGACCTGGATGGATCATGAGAGATGGGCCGGGCCCTTTCTACGGCCTCGAGGGTTTACGCCGCTGACGGACGTGATCACCCTCACCAAGACCGACCACTCAATGCCGGTGACACGCGACCCTAGAATCAGGCTGCGCCCCGCATCTCCCGCCGATTTCGGGGCCATTTGCGCCATTGACCGGAGTGCGTTCACTCCCACGTGGTGGCGCAGCGAAGCCAGTGTGAAACGGAGGGCCAAGACGACGTCTCGCTTCACTGTTGCCGAGTGCCGGGGACGGGTTGTCGGCTACGCAGAGCGAGAGCTTCACTTTCCCACGGCACATTTGAATCGCCTGGCCGTACACCCGCGTGACCAGAGACAGGGGATTGGCGCCCTGCTGTTGAAACGGGCCCTGGTCCTCCTATGGGAGAAAGGCGTCGATGCAGTCTCCCTCAACACCCAGCAGTCTAATCATCAGTCCCGACGCCTCTACGACCGCTTTGGCTTCAGACCGACCGGGGACTCCGCCACCGTCTGGGTGATGCGATTGTGAACAGCACCTGATAGGCACGGTGACCGCCCCGGACCCCGCGCCGCGGTCTGCGGACCCAGCTTAGCTTCTCAACGCGCATCGCCCATTGATGAAGGAATCACGGACAGGGACAGAGGGCCATCGGGATGTGTTCTCTATGGAGAGTCGCTCGTGGGCGTGGTTAGGCGGCTAGGGGGCCACGTCGGCGTGGGAGCGAGAGTGGGTAAGGGAAGCGGCGTCAGAGTGGGCCAGGCGGTGGGCGATGGCGTTGCCGTCGGGGCGACAACATCCACGAGCGCGCGTGTCTCGACGGGGTACTGCTGGGCGTCAAAGGCTCTGATGCGCAAGGTATACGGCCCCGGTGCCAGATGGCTCGTATCCCAGCGTGTCAACAGTCCGTCCTGCACCTGGGCGAGATGCGGCCCGCTGATCCACCCCCATCCCTGGGGGTTGTGCCCGATGCCGTACTGGGCTTCGTAGTGATCGAAGTTGGGCATCTGGACCGTCCCCACAACGTCCACCAACCCCTGAACGCGCTGACCTCCCGCCGGTCGGGAGATGACGACCCTGGGTCGCGCCACGTTCTCTGTGCACTCATCCAGCGGAACCAGCGGCAGGCTGCCGAAGTGGTCGGGATGTGCCTGAGCCCACTCCCTCCCCCGCTGGTCGGTGATGTTCAGCATCAGCTTCTTGATGACGTGATCGCGACAGAACTCATTCGCCCTAAGCCCCGTAAGGGCGTCGATCTCCACGGTCTGATACCAGGCATGGCTCTCATCCAGCGGGGGCTGACCTCTCGCAAAGACCTCGGATGCACGGCCCGGACAATGCTCTGACGGGCGGGTCCCGGAGCCCGCACAGATCTCGTGCTCCACGATGCCCGACGGTCGCCCAAAATCACGAACCGGTTGTTCTGCGAGAGCGGCCTCCATGAACGTGTGCCAGATTGGCCCTGCTCCGGCTGCTCCGGGCACGTCGATCATGGGCGCATTGTCCGAGTTGCCAACCCAAACGCCGGTCACCAAGTCTGGCGTGTATCCAACGGTCCAGGCATCGCGATAGTCATCGGTTGTGCCGGTCTTCGCAGCCGCTGGACGACTTAGCTCCAATACACTTGGACAGCTGAAGGCAGCGCAGCGCGCCTGGTCATCGGAGAGAATGTCCGTGATCAAATAGGCGTGCTCTGGAGAGATGGCCTGCCGCCCCGTCGGCGACGTATTGTCCACAAGGACGTTGCCCCGACTATCCTCGATGCGGAGGATGGGGCTCGGTTCCATCAGCACACCCTCGTTGGCGAAGGCGGCGAAGGCCTCGGTCATCTCCAACAACTTGACCTCCCCTCCTCCCAGCGTCAGGGCCAGGCCGTAGGACGGCGGGCCGTCATAAGGGTATTCCGGGCACACTTCTTCTGGGTGGGCCAAGGACTCGACCCCCAGCCGGGATGCCACCTCCAGGAGTCCATCGACGCCGACGAACTGGAGCGCCTCAACCGCCGGCACATTGTATGAGTTGGCAAGGGCGTCGCGCAGCAGAACCGGCCCGTGATACTTCCGATCATAGTTGACCGGGACATACGGGGGATTGGCCCCATCGGGGAACTCCGTGCGCACGTCCCAGAAGAGCGTCGCCGGCGTCCAGTCGCGCTCGAAGCTGGCGACGTAGGTGAGCGGCTTAATGGATGAACCAGGCTGGCGGCAGCGCAGCGCCACGTTGACCTGGCCGTCGATCGAGGCATCGTTGAAATCGGCAGAACCGACCATGGCCACGATGTGTCCGGTGTCCGGGTCGATGGCCACCAGCGCCCCGTTGGTGACATTTCGGTCCGCCAGCGTCTCGACCCCCGACCGGATGGCCGTCTCGGCCTCCGCCTGCAACCGGGGATCGAGGGTTGTGTGGATCCGCAACCCGGCGCCACGATACAGGGCCTCCGGTCCGTAGCGCTCCTCTACGATGCGTCTCACGTACATGATGAAATGAGGCGCTGTGTCGATATCAACCTCAGGGGGTCGGAAGGGATAAGCCTCCATCGCCGCGGACGCCTGCTGGGCCTGCTCCGCAGAGATGTGGCCGTCTTCCACCATCAATCCGAGGACGGTCTGGTGGCGCGCCAAGGCACGTTCCAGCCCGCCGCCGAAGGGATCGTATGTAGCTGGCAACTGAGGGAGACCGGCGAGGAAAGAGGCCTCGGCCAGCGTCAGATCGGCCGCATCAGTGTTGAAGTATGTTTCGGCAGCCGCTTGAATGCCATAGGCCTGGTTCCCGTAATTGAGCTCGTTCAGGTAGATCTCGAGGATCGTCCGCTTGGAATAGACCCGAGTCAACTCAGCGGCCAGGACCATCTCTTTGATCTTGCGCTGGGCCGTCTGTTCAAATCGTTCCTCAGGCAGCAGCACCATCCGAGCGAGCTGCTGCGGAATGGTGCTGGCACCTGACACTACCTCGTGCTCCGTCAAGACATAGTAGACCGCGCGGGCCAGCGCAACAGGATCGAAGCCGGGGTGGAGCCAGTAGTCCCGGTCCTCAGTGGCAATTGTCGCGTTGATCAGATAAGGAGAGATCTCCTCCAGGGGGACATAGGTTCGCCGACCGCCGTGGGGATCCATGACCTCATAGAGCAAGTGGCCCTCGCGATCATAGATCTTGCTGCTCACGAAGGCGGTCTGACGATTCTGAAGCTCTGTCGGCGAAGGAAGCTGGTCAGCGAGCGCGACATAACCAACCACGGAGACGGCAACGGCGAGGAAGAACATCAGAACCAGCCCAGCCACTGTGGCGAACCCAACCTTTAGGATCAGCATGCCCCAGTTCGGTCCACTCCTGGTTGCGGGTGGGTCCGTTCGGGAAGGGGCTGTGATCGACCGGGGCGGACGGTAGCCCGGCCGGAGGGGGGGCGGCACGGGATCCGCCCCGCGAGGCGGCTGTCTCACGGATCGTGGCTCTCGATCCGCCCGAACGGTGTCGACCGGGCCTTCATGTGGAGACACAGCACGCTCAGTAGAACCGGGGGCGCGCGCCATCGGCTGGGTATCGGCCAAAGCAGCAGTGCGCTCTTGCGCCTCGAGGTCCGCGCCGGTCTCTGGCTTTGTATTCGAGCAATCCGTTGGTTTCTGTTCTGACATATGCTGTCCTCTAGTACCTAGACGAGGAAGCTCCCGTCCGGGTTCCCTACCGGGTGTGGATTATAGCAATCAAGGTGCGCAATGCAAACAGAGGATCGGCCCGCCGGAAGAGGACGGCTGACGCCTGAGAACTCAGCCGTCGTCGGGGCGCCGCTTCATAATCAGGGGGAGGTGAACCCGCTTGAGATGATTCAACTGCACGGTTATGGGACTGTCCGCATCGACCCACTCGTTCCCGCTGTCGTCCCAGACATGAATCATCAACGAGGCCTTCCGACTGGTCACGGGCAGGCAGTCCCATTCATAGGTGTATGGACTGGTGTGATCGTCCCCAAGGTGGTGCCACCGCCCACCGTAGTGGGCGTGGAATTCGACGCGATCTATGGGGCCAACGTCAACACCAGTCGCCGCCTCGATGGCGACCGGGCAGTCCTCTATCATCGCGCCATGGGTGGGCGACACAACCCAACCGGTCGGAGCCGTCGTGTCAGACATCTTCTCCCAGCCGAGTTGAATATCAGCCCAGCCATCATTCTCATAATGGTCCACGACCAGTGCGTGGTCGCCGTCCGCCAAGGTCACGATGGGCGTGAACCAGGCGCGCTGAGGTTGCCACTCGTCCACGATCAGCTGGTCATCGATCCAGAAGCGCACGCCATCATCGGCAAACAGGTCGAACCGCCAACGCCCGCCGTCAAAGGGCAGTGTGCGCCGAAATCGGGACCCGAAGTGATCGGTGGGTAGACTGTGATGGGGGCTGCCGGAGGTCCAACGGTGGTCCAGCGCGCCATCACCGTCCCTGGCCATAACCACAGGATCCCACCACAGCGTTGGATTCGCCCAGTATTCAGCGTACCACTGCGAGCTGTCCTGCGTCTCGCGGGAGAGCTCGAAACCCGGTCCCCACCAGAAGAATGTCAACCCCGCTTGCCCTAATCGATCGTAGTACTCTACGCTCATCTCGTGGAGGCCGGGGGTCAGGTCCAGCGCCACGTAGTGCTGATCCGACAATCCCCAACCGTCGATGACGGTCTCCCCATCCAGCTCAAGGCGGGCACCGTCATCGTAGCCCAACCCGAACGTGTACTCGCCGCCCGGGACATGGACAGAGCGGGAGAAACGCGCACTGAAATGGTCTGCCGGGCACCCTTCGGCCGGGGCAGCCTCTCCCCACGCCTCGAAGAGATAACGTCCAGCTAGTGAATGACTGGCGCAGGGCTCATCGAGGGATTCGTCCCCGTAGTACTCAACAACCCAGTCGGGGCGGTGGAGCCAGCCAATGACATCGGTGTAGCTCTGCACACACCAATCACTTACTGTATGCGTCCTATGACCGTTGATGGAGCTATTCTGCTCGATCACGTCTATGGTCCCGTTCCCAGCGGAATCGACGTCCGAGGCAACCACGACGGACGTATGCCCGTACAGGGATGTGGCCCCGTAACTCAGGACGTCATCAGGCCAGGGCGCACGCCCGGGGGTGCAGTTCCACACCTTCTCGAGCAGGTCGCCGTTGTAGTTGGTGACCATGTCGTTGCCGTTCGCCGGGTAGGGTGGGATGCCATAGGCGAGATAGAGAAATCGCTTGCTGATCTCGGGGCATTGCCACTCAAGTTGATACTGTCCAACGCCAAAGTCTACCCAGGTCTGCACATACGGAAATGCCGACGGGCGGGGACCGCAGGCCTGCAACCCGCGATACTCAGCCCCCAAGGGATAGGCACTCCAGCCTGTCTGTTCCAGGAAATATACGGTGTCACACTCCCCATCCCACCAGGACGGAGAGGGTAAGTCGGAGTCCTGAGCCCCGAGCCGGACAACGTCCGCGGGTTTCGATCGGGTCCGCATGGCAGCCGTCAAGCTGGTAGAGGGCTGATTCAGGTCGTGGCTATTGATTGCGGTATCCGGAAACGACAGGGCCGAGGAAAGGGTCAGCGATGCAGGATCCGCACGCGATTCGAGCTCCTGACTGGCTCGAACAATCCACAGGCGCTGCCCCGCCTCCGCCACCCACTCGGTGACGACGACAGGGACTGCGTCTTCACCGCTGACGTGCAGGCGCACGACGCTGGTCGAACCGATAGCGTCCTTCCCAAACAGCTGTATCCTGGCTCCCTCTTGGGGGCTGCCGCTCTGCGCCTTTCGATGTGCCCTAAGGGCTGAACGATACCCGTCTGCCCCACCGGGGCTTGCCATCGTAAGGCCTTCGGTCGGCGGGGACATACCGAACGGGACGGCCATGATGGAGAACTCCGTGAACAGAGGCTGTCGCTCCACCGCCACGGCTGCCTGAATAGCCGAGGTTGGGTCCGACATCGCCAGACTCAGTTCGGAGAGGAAGGAGGTCGTCAGCTCCAGCGTCACACCATCAAGGGTGAAGCTGGCAGTGGAAAGAGCCCGGCTCGCCGCCGACGGAGGTTGGACCGGTGAGGCATCAGCAGGAACGAACCCGGCAGCGGAGATGGTCACCAGCAGCAGAGAGGCAAGGACAAGACAGAAAGCCGCAAGCTTCTTCATCGTGTTCGCCACGAGATCCTATCGCGAGGATTGACCGTCCGGCCCCAACGCACCTGCCCCGTCCATATCCCGACCCACGGAGAATGCCGAGAAAGCTCTGATGATGACCAGCACCTCCTCAGCCAGGATGCAGCGACCGGGCGGAAACCATCTTCGACACTCCAGAGCAAGTCAGAAGATGCCGCTGTGCGTCAATCATCGGCCGAGGGACGCGTGAGCGCGCATCACCTCTCTCTGCCCGAGGTTTTTGCGCGCTGCTTCAGGGGGCGCTCTTGATCAACAGAGTCCACGATCCCTTCTGCACGGTCTCATCATGCTGGTTGAAGACCTCAACGTCCAACACGACGAAGCCGCCCCCCAGACGCGCCATCTCCTTCTTCCGCTTAACCTCGAAGCGCGCGCGAATCGTGTCTCCAAACTTGACGGGGGCGCGAAACTTCCACTCCAACCCGGTGAACGCCTGCACCGTCCCTTCCCCGAAGCCAATTCTCGAGCTGAGGCCACTGACAATGGAGAGCCCCAGCAGACCATGGGCAATGCGCTCGCCAAACATGGTTTGCTTCGCATACTCGGCGTTGGTGTGAAGCTCATTGTAGTCGCCAGAGAGACCAGCAAAGCACATCACATCGCTCTCTGTGATCGTCCGAGCCGCGGTGTCTATGGTGTCGCCAATGTCGAATTCCTCGAAGTAGCGACCGCGGGGTTGTGTCTCTTCTATCATCAGCCGTTCCTCCCTGATTGTCGATCAACGCACAGCCCCGATTTTAGCATGTGGGCAGGCAGGTGCCAACCCCACTGAGACAACAGTGTCGGGGACTGTGGCGGGGCTTGCGAGCGATTCCCTCACATCTACATCGGCTTGACGGCCCGAGTCACGGAGACTGCTCTGAAGGACGTGAATCAGATCACGACAGCGCCGGTCGGAGCACCGCCTGTTCCCGTGCACACCGCCCGGGGCATCCCGACAGAAGCCCTTCTCAGGTGGATTGGATGCGCTGTTTGCTCGGTCTGGATCGTCAGTTCAGCATGCAATAGGAAATCAGTAACCCGCGGGATCCGTCCGGTTCGCCTGCGATGCTACAACGCCTCGCCGTTCAGGACCCGCTGTAGCAGTCGCCCGGTGTAGCTCTGTTCGATGCCCGCTACCTGTTCCGGTGTGCCCTCGGCCACGATGTCGCCGCCAGCCTCGCCGCCCTCCGGGCCGAGATCGATAATCCAGTCGGCAATCTTGATGATGTCCGGGTGGTGCTCAATGATGACGACTGTGTTTCCCGCATCCACCAAACGGTTTAGCACGGCAATCAGCTTGTCCACGTCGGCAGCGTGGAGGCCCACGCTCGGCTCGTCGAGCACATACAGCGTCTGCCCGGTGGCCTGTTTGCTGAGCTCTCGCGAGAGCTTCACACGCTGCGCCTCTCCGCCGGAGAGGGTTGGTGATGGCTGCCCGAGCTTGATGTAGCCCAAGCCCACGTCCTGAAGGGTCTTCAGCTTGCGTTTGATCTTAGGATGATTCGCGAAGAAGTCGGCAGCCTCATCCATCGTCATGTCGAGCACGTCGGCGATGTTCTTCCCCCTGTAGCGCACCTGCAACGTCTCCCGATTGTAGCGCCGGCCGTGGCAGACATCACAAGGGATGTAGATGTCGGGCAGGAACTGCATCTCGATCTGCAACGTCCCGTGGCCCTTGCAGGCCTCACAGCGCCCACCCTTGACATTGAAGGAGAATCGCCCCTTGTCGTAGCCGCGCACTTTCGAATCCGGGAGAGAGGCAAACAACTTGCGGATCGGCGTAAAGACGCTCGTGTACGTGGCAGGATTGGACCGGGGGGTCCGGCCGATGGGCGACTGGTCGATGTTTATGACCTTGTCAATCTGGTCCACGCCCTCGATATGATCGTGCTCTCCAGCAGGGTCCTGGGCTCCGTGGAGGGCCTGGGCCATGCGCCGATACAGGGTGTCGATCAGCAGCGATGACTTGCCAGAACCAGACACACCGGTGATGCAGACGAACCTCCCCAGAGGGATGCACACATCTATGCCCTTGAGGTTGTGCTCCCGCGCGCCTCGAAGAATCAGCTCATCCCCATTGCCCCTGCGCCGCTGCTCGGGGATGGGAATCGACCGCCGACCTGAGAGGTAGGCGCCGGTCACACTCTCCCGGGACTCGATGATGTCCTGCACAGGTCCGGCGACCACAATCTCCCCGCCGTGCTTGCCGGCGCCGGGGCCTAGATCGATTATCCAATCGGCGGCACGAATCGTAGCCTCGTCGTGCTCGACGACCAGCAGGGTGTTGCCCAGATCGCGCATCTCGTGGAGCGTGTTGATGAGTCGAGCTTGATCCCGGTGGTGGAGCCCGATGCTTGGCTCGTCCAAGACGTACAGGACACCCACCAAACGCGACCCGATCTGCGTCGCCAGACGTATGCGCTGCGCCTCGCCGCCTGCCAATGTCGTGGCTGTCCGATCGAGGGTCAGATACCCGAGGCCCACGTTCGTCAGGAAATGAAGCCTGTCGCGAACCTCCTTCAACACCCGCCGACCAATTTGCCACTGTTTGTCCGTGAGCCGGGAAGGAGCCTCAAGGACCTCGATTGGCTTCGTCGTCTCTTGGAATCGACCGTCTGATAACTCGTCAATCCAGGTCAGCAACCCGTTGACGGGCCACGCTGCGAGCTCGTTTATGGCCCTGTCGGCGACTGTCACGGCCAGCGCGACCGGGCGCAACCGAGCGCCTCCGCACGCCGGACACGGTCGATGCGTCATATACCGCTCGATCTTGCCGCGGATGTAATCAGAGTCCGTCTCCCGGTACCGTCTCTCGAGATTGGGGATCACACCCTCGTAGTGGGTTCTGTACCGTCGGAGGTGACCCTCCCGGTTGATGTACTGAACTTGAATCCGCTCATCGCCGCTGCCGTAGAGAATGATCCGTTGCTGGGCGCCGTTCAATTCGTGCCAAGGCCTGTCGGTGGGGATATCAAAGTGGGCGGCGACGGTCTCAACGAGCTGCCAACGGTAGCCCTCCCTGTCGTCGGTGTTCCAGGCCTGGACAGCCCCTTCCTCGAGACTGAGATCCGCATTGGGCACGATCAGCTCGGGGTCGAGCTTCATCTGCGTGCCCATGCCTTCACATTCCGGGCAAGCCCCGTGCGGGCTGTTAAACGAAAACGTGCGCGGCTCAATCTCTGGCAGGCTGATGCCGCAAACGGGACAGGCCAGATGCTCCGAGTAGAGCACATCACGGCCCTGGTCCGATGACACATCGTTCACAATCACGATGCCATCGCCCAGGCGGAGCGCCGTCTCCATGGAGTCAGTCAGTCGAGAGCGGAATCCATTCTTGCCGCCTTCGGGGACGATCAATCGATCGACGACCGCCTCGATAGTGTGCATCTTGTAGCGGTCGAGTTCGATCCGCTCGTCCACATCGCGCACGACACCATCGACGCGCACCCGGACGAAGCCGGCCTTGCGCACGTCCTCAAATATCGCTTCATGCTCTCCCTTGCGATCCTTGATGAGCGGTGCCAGCACGCGGAAGCGGGTCCCGGAGGGCATGGTCAGGACGGAATCCACGATCTGCTCGGCGCTCTGCTTGGTCACCTCTCGTCCACATTGGGGACAATGGGGCACCCCCACACGGGCATAGAGCAGGCGCAAGTAGTCGTAGATCTCGGTGACTGTACCGACCGTTGAGCGCGGATTGTGGGAAACCCCCCGCTGGTCGATGGAGATAGCAGGAGAAAGCCCTTCGATCTGATCGACATCCGGCTTCTCCATCTGACCCAAGAACTGACGCGCGTAGGATGAGAGGCTCTCCACGTAGCGTCGCTGTCCCTCGGCGTAGATGGTGTCGAAAGCCAACGATGACTTGCCGGAGCCGGAAATCCCGGTGATCACCACCATCTTGTCCCGAGGAATCGAAACGGTGATATTCTTCAAATTGTGCTCTCGCGCTCCTCGCACGACGAGCTTACTCTTGTCATCTTGTTGTTCGAGCATGTGTTAAGTGGTTCGGCTTCTTGTGACTATCTTTGGCGTATCTTAAGACGGCAACCCGTCATGTTAACACGTTTTTCTCAGTGGACAAAGCAATGCCCAGTTGTTATAATCCCCTCCGCAATTGGACAGAAAGGGCAGCGGCGAGCTCACCCGTCCCTCGACGACCACAGGAGGCCAAACAGATGACAGACCACCCAGGAGACCGATTATGATCGTTGACACCATTCCCGCCGGGATGAACCAGACCAACTGCTATATCGTCGGCTGCGAGCAGACGCGACAAGGAGCCGTCATCGATCCCGGCGGTGAGGGAAAGCGACTCGCAAAGGAGATCGATGAGCGTGGGTTAGACATTAAGTACGTGCTCATCACCCACGCTCACTTCGACCACATCGGGGGGATCGCCGACGTGCTGGAAGCCACCGGGGCCAAGCTGGCCATCCACCCTGACGAGCACCCACTGCTGGACGCAGGAGGGGGTGCTGCACTGTGGGGCCTCAAGGTGAAACCGAGCCCGCCGCCCGACATGGCGCTGGCAGATGGTCAGGTCATCGAGGTGGGCCGACTGAGGCTTGAGGTGCTGTTCACGCCGGGGCACAGCCCCGGTGGGGTGACGTTCTACGAGGCCAATGAAGGCGCAGCCTTTGTCGGTGACGTCCTTTTCTCGCAGGGCATCGGCCGCACCGACCTGCCTGGGGGTGATCACCAGACACTGATGCGGTCCATCAAGGACGTGCTGTTTGCACTTCCCAGCTCCACCGTAGTCTACCCGGGCCACGGGCCGAAGACGACGATCGAGCACGAGAAGCGGACAAACCCCTGGGTCTAGCCGCCTTCTTTCAACGGTCGGCTGTGACAGCCACTGCCTCTCCAGGCTGACGTAGATCTCCTCCACGGCGAGCCCACGAGCGGAGAAGTCTGTCGAAGCTACACCGGTTTCAGAGATGCACTCACGCGTGGATTAAGCCCCGTCGCCTGGCAGACGTCAGTCGGAACACCTGCCTTTCCTCTTAAAGTGGAGCGCTGACGAGAACTCGAAGATCAGTGCGCGCTCCCGAGGGCCAGGATGCTTTCCTATGACGCCCATCGTGTCGCGGAGCAGAGACTTGCCATCGAGCCGCATCCAGCCAGACACTCGGAGGCTTTCGTCCGTCATCCGCGGGAGGGCGCACCCTGAACAGGGTTACCGAGCATGCCGATATTCTCTACTCGGACTTCCACAAGGTCGCCCGCGTTCAAGGGACCGACCCCCTCCGGAGTGCCCGTCATGATGACGTCGCCGGGCTCTAGCGTCATGATCGACGAGGCAAAGGCAATGAGCTCGGCCGGAGACACAATCATGTCCGACGTCCGCGCCTGCTGACACAGGTCCCCGTTGACTCGACAGGTGATCTCGAGGTCGCTCACATCTGCCTCGAGTAGCCCGGTCACGATCCAGGGCCCGAGGGGACAAAACGTGTCAAACCCCTTGGCGCGGGTCCACTGGTCATCCCGCCTCTGCAAATCCCGGGCGGTGACATCGTTGCCGCAGGTTACCCCAAGGACAAAGTCCCAGGCCTGATCCGGGGCCACATTGCGGCACCGCCGTCCCTCAACACGCCCGATGACGATGCCAAGCTCGGCCTCATAGTCAACGCGGCCGGACTGCCGTGGAAGCACGACTGGGTCACCCGGCCCGACCAGCGCGCTGGGCGGCTTGAAGCACAGGAGCGGCTCCGACGGGACCTGGGCCCCGCTCTCATCGGCGTGGGCCGCGTAGTTGAGACCGACACAGATGATCTTTGTCGGCACAGTCGGTGCCAACAAAGGCGCCTCGTCGAGGGATGTGAACCTCGGGCCGGGCTCCCAGATCCCAAACGGATCTCCCCCCACCTCGTGCACATGGCCGCCTACGACGACGCCCCAACGTGGTCCCGCATCCGTCATCACGCGACAAAGCCGAGCTCGCCCCTGCCCGGCCACCGTGTCTGTAGGTGAGTAGCGTGCTGTCATCCGGTAAACCTCCCGTCATCTCGCGCTGTAGCGAGCATCGGACGGTTCTAGCCACGCCATCCTATGCGGACATCGACCCTGTCTGGGACATGAAAACAGCGGACAAAGGGCTTTGTGTCCAGGAGCTGTCTTCCGTCGACGCTCTCCACATCCCTGATCCGAAGGACATTTTTTTCCAGAGCCACCCGGCGGGCGATGGAGAGCCCATTCCCCGTCTTGGAGCAAGTATGCAGCTGCTGGGTTCCACGACACGTTCTTCGATTCAAGTCCGGGGGAACCATGAACAGCGTAAGTCGGAGCGTGATTCGTCCCAGGGAGCACTATCTCTCGAACAGGTAGTGAGACACTATGTATTCCCGTCCCTGGCGGAGGGCCCACGTCTCTTCGCAGGCCATGAAGAACAGGCGCCAGTCCACCAACCGGCGCGCCGTCTCTTCCGGGCCATAGATGTCTGTGAACAGCTGGCGAATCGCCGCCCGATGCTCGTCGAATCTGTCCAGCCAGGCCCGGAGCGTCCGGGCATAGTGGATCCCGCTGATGCGCCAGTGATCGACAACGTGGAGATCCCGCTGGAAATGGAGCAGCAGGTCGTCCGAGGGCATGGTGCCACCTGAGAAGAAGGTCTGGGCCATCCAGTCGTCCGCGTCGTCGGCCGCGAACTCGAAGGCAAACTCTCGATGGCTGAAGACGTGCACGAAGAGCTGTCCCTGCGGCTCAAGAAACGATGCAATCCTGGTCATCAACCGCTCGTAGTTCTTCATGTGCTCAAACATCTCGATCGAAATCACCCGATCGAATCTCTGATCGATGTGCAGGTCGTTGATGTCGGCGACTACGCCCTGCACGTTGCCCAGCCCCCGCTCACGGCATCGCCCCTGGATGGCTGCAATCTGTGGCCGCGAGTTGGAGGTGGCCACGACGCTACAGTGCGGATAGTTCTCAGCGATCCAGAGAGAAAGCGAGCCCCACCCGCAGCCTAGATCGAGAACGCGCATTCCGTCCTCGAGCCGGGCCCGCTGGCAGGTCAGACTGAGCATGGCCTCCTCGGCCTGGTCGATGTTTGGTGTACCGTCCGGCCAGTAGCAGCAGCTGTACTTAAGCCAATTGCCAAGGACGAGCTCGAAGAATGCCGAGGGCACTTCATAATGCTGTCGGTTGGCATCCTCCGTATGGATGGCGATCGGACTCTGCTTGAGTTTCTCGATCAGGGCCCGGCGTTGAGTCTCCCGCTCCTGCATGCTCAGACGATAGCGCTGGCTCGTACTTCTCCTGAGGATGAGACGAATCGCTCTCCGCACCAGCCAGTCCGGCACCGGGAAGCGGTGGAGGAGGTCAACGGTCCGCATCAGGACCCCTGCTCGGCGTAGGCCCGTAGCCAATCAATCTCCAGGCGGAATGGACCAGCCTGCTTATCGGCGATCATCCAGCCAAATGACATGACATTGCTGGTATCCAGAGGTGGAGCATCGGGGATTGTGCGGCCTCTGAACGTTGGACGAAAGCGATGGAAGGGGAACCGGATGGACTGCCAGACAGTGGCCTGTGGCTCAAAGCTGACCTGATACGCGACACCATCGAGATTGGGATCCGTGCGCAGTCGCAGCCGGTATCGCTTCCCGTCGCCTCGCACGCGGATCTCCAATCCCGAGTATTCGCTCAAGTCCACCCGGGCCGGTCGAGCCCGGACGGAGGCAAATCCACCTCCGTGCTGCAGCGAGACTGCGCCAGCGAAGACTGCAATGCCCTGGGAGGCAACGTGGAACTCGCTGCCTGAGACGCCCCCCATCACGACATCGTCGATGGAGCGCCAGGCTTCCTCATCCCCCTGCCCACGGAAGTCA
>Ga0207796_1000271_pt1 | contig 21743 bp, 19 predicted proteins | sample Pon1CUnioCityCA_6_FD_187274 | JGI IMG/M metagenome (GOLD analysis project Ga0207796, IMG submission 187274) | Marine sediment microbial community from Union City, CA, USA - Pond 1C Sediment 1 (SPAdes) | ecosystem: Environmental > Aquatic > Marine > Intertidal zone > Salt pond sediment ...
GGCACGCCTGATAGTGAGATTTATCTCATTGCAAAAGATGCCTTAAAAGAGATAACCAACAACCCTTGAAAAAAATACCTCAATTTTTCAATCAAATTCTTTGTTAACACACCTCTTTACTAAAAAGTCAAGACCACCCGCATAGCGGGCGGTTTTTTGTTTCGGGCCTTCCGCCCTCAACTTGCTCAAGCATTAAGAAAAAACCCGGTGGGGGTTCCACCGGGTTTGATGAGGGTCATCGTTGATGATATTAGATGGCGATAAGGGATCCTGCAGCCATGAACCAGATCGTAATAGCAGCGACCATCAATGATCCCAAATAAATCTTGCCAGTCTTACGATAGAACCAGGTCAGGAACCAGATCATAATGATAAACAAGGGGATATACACGATCAGCATTAACGGCCACATCCCGCTGAATTGAGGCAAACCAAGCACTTCGAAACCAGGACCAGGTCCGTTGAGGATCCAGGGCAAGTACTGTAAGCACCAGACCAGGAATAAGCCTGTGACCATAGCATACAGGTTCTTCAGCCACCAGAGCCACTGGGTCTTGGCAGGTGAGTCGAATTTCTTCTGCCGGATTTGTCCAAAGAGGAAAACGCCTCCATTGATCAACCAGAACAGCAGTGCTGGGATCAGGTAAATGAAGAAATAACCCACACGACGAGGTTCGCTGAACTGGCGCATGTAAGGCCAGGCAAAACGAATTTCTTGCCCTAAACCCCACTGGAACAGACCCACAAACAAGAGCATCCACAGGAAGAGGATTGCGCCTAACAACACAGTCTTACCGATGATGCCCCAATCCAGTTTGTTCTTTTCCTCACCAAAGGTCACGCCCATGTCATACATGGTGAGACCCTCCTTCTTTTGGCCAGTAAACCAAATGGTGAAGAGGATGACAGCCACAATGGCATTGGCAAGGTAAAAAACAGCCACACCGTTTGCCATTTCCATTTTCAGGAAGGGGATCCATCCAGTGACACGATTGCCCACGCCACCAAATTGAGTGGTCAGAGGATAAAGTATCCCACCGATCAGCATATTAATGGTCGCAAATAACCACCACTTACCTTTCTTAGCATGATAGCGCTCTGGCATCGGCTGTCCAACTGGTCCAAAGAATTTAGTTGTCAATAACAAGCTTGTGATGGGCAGCATGGTGATCAGTGTCCCAAGCAAGGTCACCAAACCAAATAGTTCTTTCACCATGAAGGTTTGGACAGTTGGATCGGACCACATGGGACCGCCATCGCCATTGCGCAGAGCTTCATTCATCCAAAGCACGGCTTCTGCCACGGATTTATTCATCAAAGGTAGGAGGTGATGGTCCATGTTGATAAAGACCATCCGGCGTGCTGTCCCGTCCTCAAAGCTGCCGTAGGTGGTGTCCCATTCAATTGGGCTTTCCAGGCCCAACGCAGCCAGACGAGTTTCGCTGCTGGTCAGATCCTCTGTGCGTAATTGGTTCTCGCGGAAACCAGCAAACTCATCATAGCGAGCCTGAAGCATCATCAGGTTGGGCAATTCAGGACTTCCAGGTGATGATGCCTGCTGCACAACCGCCTGCACATTCTCAGGAAATAAACCTGGGAGTTTGACCGCGTTCATGCCGCCCATGGAGTGACCCATCACACCAATTTTATCCCCCTGGACAAATGGCAATGTGATCAAGTAAGACAGGGCATCTTCATTCCCCATCACATAAGTGGGATCCGCAAACCAACGCCCCACATTCAACCCACCACCCGAGTCACCATGTCCTAATGAATCAGGCGCCATCACCACAAAACCACGCTTGGCCAGCTCAATTGAGAAGGGATCCTGCACATTTTTGTCATTTTGATAACCGTGCATGTTGACAATGGCTGGAACGGGGTTCTCAACAGTAGCAATCTTGGGAATGAACATCTTTGCCACCACGATCTCCCCCTCGCTGTTCATAATCTCGACGAGCGAAACTTTCACATTCCCAAAATCGCGCTCATACTGGTAAGACATAAAAGCAGAAAATGCGATAACAACGATCAGGATAACCAGAAAAATCACATTTTTTCGAACATTCTTTTCCATACCTTTGACTCCTTTTAGTTAATGAACATTGAATTGATGAAAAAACGCAATGACCCTACATGGATATTATATAAAGTGTTGAATCTCATGTCAATAAGTTAAATGAAATCTTAGGTAAATTGACACCAAAAGTTGTGGAAAAAAAATAGGCTTTCTTGTTTATGGGAAAAAAGCATCATTCAATGTTTGATAATCCCCCATCCGGTCCACATCCATAGCCATTCTGTCATCCACCCATGGCACCCAATCGACGTTAAATTGGCTGAATATCACCCGTCCGCCCAGATCACCTTCAACTGCATTTAAGGCTGTGAAGGTTTCTTTTGAAAATAGCACTGGGTTACCTCGCTGACCTGCCACCAATGGTGCTACGATGGGAGAAAGGCTTTGCATATACCTTTCCAGTAATTGCTGGATTAATCTCGGTGAAACCTGCGGTTGGTCACTTAACAGGAAAACACAACCTTCACAACGCTCAGGTACCCCTCGCAGACCTGCTTGCATGGAAGATGCCTGCCCAGTTTGCCAATCAGGATTATAAATTATTTTTACGGGGAAATCTTGGAGGGCCAGGGAAACGGCTTTGTGATCTGAGCCTGTCACCACCACCAGCGGTGCTAGGCCGGCTTCTAAGGCAGTTCTCACGACAACAGACACAAAGGGCTGCCTCTGCCATGATAAAAGCTGTTTCGAACGCCCAAGCCGTTCACTCCCGCCTGCAGCAAGCACAATACCCGCCATTCGAAAATGGACGCTTTGGATGACCTCATCGGGATGTGATTGCCGGGTTGATCCTATTAATACCCGGTCAAAGCGATCCACCAATGCCTGAGCAAGCCTGTTTGCTTGCCCCTGAAGCTGAGGATTTTCAGCTTGGTTCAAAAATACAAACGCCAAAGCTTTCTTGGGAACCCCCTTCAATCCACCCTCTTCGGACCCTAAAACAACAGCCAACTCTTCAACCCTGATCTGCCCACCCATAAGTAACCCACTCAATTCTGAAAAGTGCTGCGATCGATGCACAAATTCGTCGCTTAAGGATTCCCCCAACCCCCTCAAGCCAGCAACCACAACCACCTTATCCACCCAATTTGGGATCACTGGTTCGTATGGAGCAGGTGCTTTTAGCGGACGCAATTTGGCGCCATCTGCTTCGATCAATAGCGTAATATCTTCTCCCCGGCAAAAATCATGAAGCTCAACGAGTTGTTGACTATCCAATGCACCCAGGCGATCGTCTTTGCCAGATGGACCTGTAAATAAGGTTACTTGTTTTCCTCGAATATCCTGGTGTGAAAATTTCTTACCTGCTGCAAGCATAATGTGTTGATCAGCTCGAGCGGCTTGCCACGCCCCCAGGTGCGTTGTCGTTGTGATCATTACCGGGGAATCCAGGCTGTTTGCCAATCTGAAGATCGTGTTTGTCTTGCCCCCTGCACCTACAAAAGCCACAGACTCGCCGCTATGCAAATCTAAAGCTCTGGTGAGGTTCATAGGATGACCTTACATCCAAAGTTGATTTCTGATTGCTTGCCTTGTTAGCAGCGCTTCAAGGACGCCCCCACCAATTGCCAGTGACTTCTCTGAGACAAACCAGCAGCGGAAGGTCTCGGGTCGTGGGTCCACATCCCCAACTTTCATCCCCTCACGTACACGAATGCCAGGATAAATCAAACCTCGAAGAACCCCATCAAAAGGTGCCCTCACAACCTCCCTTGCAATAGCTAGAACCGGTTGACCCTCTTTAACCAAATCCCCAATCGCAGTGGTTGTTTCAACAACTCCCGCCACAGGCGCGTGCAGCACACGCTCCCGAGTATAGGATTGGACTTTTCCAGGGACGCTCGTGTCAGCTTCCGGCTCCCCTTCCCAATAAACACGACCTAAAAAATGCCCACGGTTCGTCTCAATGGCAGCATGACAATTTTCACCGACCCGAAAACCAGGCCCGAGTCCAATCACCATTTGTGCAACTTGTAAATCCTGTTGGATATAACGTTTCCGCATTCGGGCATCCACCAGGACAAGCGGTTGGAAACGACTCATAATTTCTAAATCGGGATCAACAAGCACAGGAATCGCCCCCTGTCCCCAAACACTTTTTATCTCTGAGCTTGATTTAATTAAAAGCCCACTCACATCTTCTATTTTGACCTGTTGAGCATAGACAGCCTGGGCAAAGGACACACTTCGCCTGACACAAAGTGGTTGAGGCATCTCAACAATCAAGACACGAAGTCCCACATGCTGCAGACGCAGAGCCACACCGCTGGCAAGATCACCACCACCTCGAATGAGGATATAAGGTGTCATGGAAGCTTCCCTAAACCTCTTAAAACACGCTCAGGGGTCAGCGGGAAATCATTAAACCATACCCCTGTGGCATCATAAACTGCATGAATAATCGCGGGTGCCAGTGGAAGATAGGGCATTTCAGCCATACCCCGCGCCCCATAAGGTCCTATAGGCTCTGCTAATTCCAATATAATCGAATCCACTTTGTTAGGGATATCCATCACCGTCGGGATCATATATTTCGAAAGCATATCGGTCACAGGAAAACCCTTTTCCTGGATGAAGTTTTCAGTCAACGTATAACCAGCAGCCTGGACTACGGCACCTTCGATTTGTCCTTCGACCTGCATTGGATTAATCGCCTTTCCTACGTCATCTGCACAACAAACTTTCAGAAGGGTGATCTCACCAGTCTCCACGTCCACCTCTAATTCAACGGACTCAGCAACATAACCGTAGGTGATATTTGGATCGCATTCACCGGTTACAGGGTCCATATGGGTGGTTAGGGGAGGATAGTAAGTATATTCTGCTCGAACGGGGCGTTCTTCAGACCGCCATTTTTCCAAAGCCGCTGTGGTTGCCCCGATTATGGAATTACCTGCCATGAAGGTCATCCTTGATGCTGAAGCGCTGCCCGAATCACCTGTAAAAGCCGTATCGGATGCAATCAATTCCACTTTTTCGATCGTAACATTCAGCGCATCAGCAGCAAATTGTCGGAAAACTGAATGTGCCCCCTGCCCCACATCAGCCCCTGCATGATGCAGAATAACCCGCTCAATTTCCTCCTCACCAAATAATTCAATAATCGCATGACACGATTCCGGGGCACCATAAGAAAAGGCAATATTTTTGAAGGCACAGGCAAACCCGCGGCCGCGTTGGATCGTTCCATTCCACGCCATAGGTGCTGGTGCTTGCCAACCAGAATCACCCTTATACCAACCAGCGTGTTCCGCACAAGCAGCCACCACAGGTTTAATCGTCACACCTTCAGGGACAACCGAATTTGTGGAAAGCAGGGAGCCCTCATCCAATAGATTCTTCATTCGGAATTCCACAGGGTCCAAACCCAGGGCTTGGGCCAGTTTTGTAACCTGCAATTCAGCTTCAAAGGCACCTTGGGGTCCACCAAAACCACGGAAGGCACCCCCGGGGATGTTGTTGGTATAGACTGCATCGGCGTTGACCCGCACATTCGGGATCTCATAGGGACCGGTGCACTGTAGAAAGGCATTACCGAGGACCTTGGTAGATGTGTACATATAGGCACCGCCGTCGGCAATCATATCCACCTCAGCCGCCAGGATCTTCCCTTCCTTATTTGCCCCCCACTTAGCGTTGAACCAGTATGCATGCCGTTTATGATGACCCATAATCGATTCTTCACGACTCCATATGATTTTGACAGGCCGATCGATCCCCTTTTCGTGAAGGCGCATGGCAGCCAAAGCCAACACAATCTGAATGGACATATCTTCTCGGCCACCAAAAGCACCGCCTATGGCAGGATAAATCACACGCACTTTTTCGTCCGGCAAATTCAAGGCATGCGCGATTTGTTCACGATCCTCATGGGTCCACTGCCCAGCAACGACCACCGTAATCCGACCCTGAGGGTCGATGTAGGAAATACCTGCTTCGGGTTGAAGATAGGCATGTTCCTGGACGGGGGTACGATATTCTTCTTCTATGATGACATCACAACCTTTGAAGGCTTCATCCACATCGCCCTTTCGGATTTGATAATGGCAGAAGTTGTTGGTTTCCCTTTCTGGATGCAGTAAGACTGCTTCATCCGCATTGGCCTCCTCAAGAGAAACCACCATGGGTAGATCTTCATAAGTGACCTTTATTTTCTCCTTCGCATGGTCAGCGATCGCTTCTGTCTCGGCAATGACCAATGCCACCTGGTCGCCCACAAAGCGCACCCGGTCCGTAAAGGGCTTATCCGACCCCGGACCACATAAAACGGGTTGATCGGGTTCAATTAATCCGTATTCATTGATAGGGACATCTTTAGCAGTTAACACAGCCAAAACACCTTCCATCGCCTCTGCCTCAGCCGTCTCAATGGCCTTAACGATGGCGTGAGGTCGCTCAGCAAACAGGATTTTCATATAGGCCTGGTTGGGCAGGTTGAAATCACCTGGATAAAGCGCTTTCCCTGTTGCCTTATCTTTTACATCTTCTCTTGGTATGGATTTTCCAATGATCGCCATTTATTCTCCTTTAACGCCCGATTCCTTATCTGCGGACTGAAAATTCTTGCTGGCATTTTCTATTGCTTCAACGATCTTATAGTAACCAGTACATCGGCATAAGTTTCCAGAAATCCCCAAGCGAATCTCATCCTGCGTGGGGTTTTCTCGCTCTTCCAACAATTTCGCAGCAGACATCACAAAACCCGGAGTGCAGTAACCGCATTGAATTGCACCATAATCAACAAAAGCTTCTTGAACAGGATGAAGGGTTTCGTCAGTGCTTAATCCCTCCAATGTTGTAATGTGCGATCCATGTGCTCTGCCCGCGGGTACCAGGCAGCTCATAACAGCTCGACCATCCAGATAGACTGTACAGGCACCACATTCACCTTCCGCACAACCTGACTTTGTCCCTATCAATCCTGCTTCTTCCCGGATCAAGTTCAACAAGGTTTTATCAAAACCGCTTGTAAAATGGTACTCCCGGCCATTAATCCAGGTGTGGATTTCACGCCCATTCCATGGTTCTTTGGGTAGAGATACTTGGAAACCCGACCCCATCAACATCACCGGATTAACAGGCACCTCTGCATCCTTGTCAATGCCCTCTCTCAAACTTGTCAGGGCTCGCCGCACGAGTATTCGGATCATGTAATTTCGATAATCGGCAGAGCCACGTAAATCTGAAATGGGAGCGGTTGATTCCAGGGTCAATGCAGCGGCTTCTGCAATGACATCATCGCTTAAGGTTTTTCCATCAAGATAATCTTCCGCTTCCTTTGCATGAATGATAGTAGGAGCTGCAGCGCCTAATGTGATTTTTGGATCCGAGATCACATCATTGGTCATTTTAATCACCACACTCACATTAATCACAGAAATTGCCACAGCTTTCCGTAAAATCGTACGGGCAAAATACGAATGGAAATTCGAAGCAAGACTATCAAAGAAAATTTCTGCCACAACCTCATCAGGTTCCATGATGGTTTGACGCACACCGCGATAAAACTCCTTCAGTGCGATCACCCTTTTACCCCGTTTGGACAGCAAAACCAGCTTTGCATCCAAAGCTGTGAGGGGACCGATGGTGTCGTTAGCAGGTGAACCGGTCACCAAATTTCCCACAACCGTCCCACGATTTCGAAGTTGAGGTGAACCCACACTCCAGGAAGCCTTTAACAAAACAAAAGCTTTCTCCCGGATTAAGGGTGAGGCAACGACATGGTGATGGGTCACCAGGGGACCAATGTGAATCACACCATTTTCATCCTCACTGATTTCATCCAACCCAGGGATCTTGCTGATATCGATGATCGTATGGATTCCCGGGCGATTATCCCGCTCAATTTCCAGAATCAGGTCTGTCCCACCGGCAATGATCCTTGCACCTTCACCGCCCTCAGCCAAAGCCTCAACAGCTTCCTCAATCGAACCTGCCATGATGTAATTTTTCCACATAATTTATTTACTCCGTCCTTCTAACCTTTTCGATAATGCCTTTTGCCCTGGTTGTAATGGGCAACAACTTCTGCCATGATGCTGACCGCAATTTCTCGTGGTGTTTCTGCCTCAATTGATAACCCGATAGGGGACTTGATCCGCTGGATTATGTCCTCAGCCACACCAATTTCTTTGAGTTTCTCCTGTGTGTGCTGCCAGCGTCTTTTTGACCCGATCAGTCCGATATAGGGTGCTGGTGTGGCCAACAAAGCCGGTAAACCCGCCACATCCACATCCACGCTGCGAGTTACCAGCACCAGATATGTATTTGCGCTAATGTCGATTTCCTTGGGAATCTCCTGCATTGCGATTGGCAAATATTGATCTGCATCAGGGACAACCTCTGGCGTGCACAATTCCACCCGGTCATCACTGAGAACCACCCTGAAATCCAGCCAACTCGCCAGATGGGCTACGGCTTTTCCAACATGCCCGGCACCCACCACAACAACAGTTGCTTCTCGGAGAAAGGGTTCAACAAAAACAGATAGGGTTCCACCACAAACGCCAGGATCCCCTTTCTCAACGTCAATCAGGTCATAGGTTAGGAAGCGAGTTTTGCCATCCTTTAACGCTGCTCGTGCTTCATCAAGCACCAATTGCTCAACTTCCCCTCCCCCAACAGTACCATGGACCCGACCGTCATCAAAAAGAAGCATTTTTGTACCCGCATGCCTTGGAACAGCACCCTTGGTGTTGACAATGGTACACAGAGCAACGGGACGACCTTCATCGATGGAATGTTTCAGCAATGCCAATGCATCCATATATTATTCCTCAAGCAAACTTAAAACAACAGGGAGTAACTGTTTCTTGCGAGAGACCACACCCTGGGCTAAGCGCGTGCCGTCCGGCAAAGGACGATATGGCAGCTCATCCAGAACCATCGGCGCATCAACCATCAACAGCCTGCTATCTCCCTGGACAATATCTGTCACCATCAACATGGCAAAATCCAGGCTTTTGCTTTCTTTCAAGGTTTGTAATGCTTCTCGCAAGGGATCCAGGTACTCATTAAGCTCATAAAGATCAGAAACTTCAGCCTGGGCTATGGCAAAATTGAGGGTCTCAGTCTCGTACTTCTTCATATCGGTCGTGACCACATCCAGGGGATTCCGGCTCGATAGACCCGTGCCAGCAGAAAGGATTTTTTCTCCAAAGGATTCAACGGTTTCATTTTCCAACGGCGACCCCCAAACAAAAGCCCAGCGAGCTAAACGCTCAGCAGCTTGATGATCTCTTGGTGTGGTCGTGGGTGAGGTCATCACCAGTGTATCCGAGAGCAGACCCGCCAGCATCAACCCAGCCAGGTTGAATGGCGGTTTCAGTGCAGCCTCCTCGATCTTTTCTGAGACCAGGGTGCTGGTGCTTCCGACAACATCCACCGTAAATCGGATTGGTTCATGGGTGCTGGGATTTCCCAAACGGTGATGGTCAAGGATTTCAATCAATTCAGCTTCATTCAGTGAACCCAAAGCTTGTTGGGGTTCATTATGATCGACCAATATAATTTTTAGACGTGGTGGGTCCAGCAAGTCGCGCTGGAGACACACACCAAGATAGCGCTGGTTGTCATCCAAGACCCAAAACTCATCGACTTCATCCCTTAAAAGCCGATTGATCACATCACGAATGCGTGTTGAAGCAGTGTATCGTGCGACCTTGGTTTCCGCTGCTTCCCGACAGGGGATGTCTAGCAGTTCTTCCAGTGTCATGTCTTTATAACGTGGATGGGGACCCATCAAACGACTCAAGAACTTAAATAAGGACTTCCCGGAGATCAAGCCAAAGGGTGTTCCATCCGGATTAACAACCGGGGCAACACCGCCTGTACGGCTGAGAATCGCCCATGCTTCACTTAAAGGACGATCTGGTGTGACGGTATCCAACCGGCGCATGACTGATTCAAAGCGCGGGGAGGCATCATTGAACAGCATCGGGGGTTCTAAATTCAAAGTTCGCAGCACCCAGGCCGTTTGCCGATTGATAGCCCCTGATCGGGCAGGGATGGCATTGATCCCATCACGCTCCTGCAAAAGCCAGGCATACCCCACCGCTGAGGCAACGGCATCAGTATCTGGGTTGACATGCCCGATGACATAAACCCGATTCTCAACGCGCATATTAGGTGAATTAGAGGTGAAAAACTGCTGCAAACTTACGCCTCCCCTTCAGCAACAAAACCTTTTAAGGACCGCCAGATTTTCTCTGGCAGGGCAGGAATGGTGATCAAGCTCACGCCACAAGCATCCAAGATGGCATTCCCAACTGCGGGTGCCACCCCATCCAAAGGAATTTCTGCCACAGCTTTGGCACCAAAGGGATGAGAAGGTTCGTAGGTTTCAACAAAAATGGTTGTCAGTTCCGGCATCTCATCAGCCCTGAAAATATGGTAATTTACCCAATCCTTTTCCCTCGGCTGCCCCTTCTCATCATAGCGTAATTCTTCACTGACAGCGTAGCCAAGGGATTGCGCCATCCCACCTTCAATTTGCCCAGAAGCCGTTACTGGGTTGATAATCACCCCGGAATCTACAGCCATCACAAGTTTATCCACGGTCACCATACCTGTTTCAACATCAACGGTCACCTCTGCAAATTGAGCAGCAAAGGGTGGTGGGGCTACAGGAGACATATGGGATGCTACACCCATAATCTGCTCCTGGTCAGTTTGGTGCAAGGCGTTTAATGCAATATCCTGGAAGCTGAATGCCTTGCCATTAGGCGCAAAGGCTTTACGATCTTCCAGAAGTATTTCAACTGGATCAACTTCGAGCCCGTCCTCAGCAAACATCATCGCTGCCCTTACTCGAATGCGCTCGGCCACTTTTTCTGCGGCTTTCACCGTTGCCGCTCCTGAGATATAAGTCGTACTGGAAGCATACGCCCCTTTATCAAAGGGCGTGAAATCGGTATCGGAAGAATAAACAATCATATCCTCCAGAGGAACGCCCAGGGTTTCTGCAGCCATCTGTGCCAACACCGTGTCTGAGCCCGTGCCCAGATCCGTGGCGCCCACCAGGAGATTGAATGAACCATCATCGTTCATCTTGATGCTGGCACCACCCATATCCAGGTAGGGGATCGCGGTACCCTGCATCACCAAAGCTACGCCAATACCTTTACGTAAGTGCTTTTTATCCTGAACCTGATGCCATTCTTCATTCTGGAATTTATGGTCCCAATCAATCATCATGCGTCCTTGCTGCACGCACTCTTCCAATCCAATGGTATAGATCGTTTCAGGTTTGGGCTCCCGACCCTCGCTCCATACCTTGCTGAAGGGGTGAATTTCACAGGCATGCAAGGCATTCTTCAAACGAAATGCCAGGGGGTCAAATTCCATCTCTCGGGCGATCGTTTCCATATGCCGATCCACAGGCCAAAATCCCTGTGGCACACCATAACCACGATATGCACCTGAAGGCACCGTATTGGTGTAAACCACATCGGAATAAAATCGGATATTCGGATCCTTTCGATAAGGACCATCACCAACATAGAGAGCCATAGACTTATGGCCTGTATTCCCGGCGACTGTCAATGCATGGCAGGCTAAAGCGCCTGTGTCACTCAAGCAATACATTTCATTCGCGGTGATTGTGCCATCCTTCTTCACACCTGTTTTCATGCGGATTCGCATAGGATGTCTTGGACGACCCCCGAGAAACTCCTCTTCCAGGGTCATTTCATAGATTACGGGACGGCCAGTGGCAATCGTCAAGTGCGCTGCCACATCCTCAATCAACACCTCTTGTTTACCGCCAAATCCCCCGCCAATACGCGGTTTGATCACGCGGATCCGCTTGACAGGTAATTCCAGGACGGGAGCGATTTGCCGGCGGACATGGAAAGGCACTTGCGTGCTGGTGCGAATCACAAGGCGGTCATCTTCATCCCAGTATGTCATGACAACATGGGGTTCAATGTATGCCTGGTGAACTTTGGGAACTGCGTAGGATTCCTCAAAAATACGATCCGCTTCAGCAAAACCCTTCTCTACATCCCCAATATCAATCCTGATTTCTGCAGCCAGGTTCTTTGATGGGTCTGACTCGTCAAAATTGACATACTCCGGTTCGTCGTGGATGACCGGAGCGTCCTCAGCCATAGCTTTTTCGGGGTCAAGGATCGCAGGTAAAATTTTATAGTCGACCTTGATCAACCTCAATGCTGCTTCAGCAATTTCAGGCGATTCAGCGGCGACCAAAGCCACACGATCGCCAACAAAGCGTACTTTCTTATCCAAAGAAAACGTGTCCAATGGTCCTGGTATTGGATGGGACTGCCCAGCGGTTGAATATGCCACTCGTGGGATATCCTGCCAGGTTAGCACGGCTGCCACACCAGGCAAAGCTTGAGCTTCTGTCGTGTCAATATGGGTGATCTCAGCATGGGCGTGAGGACTGCGCAACACTTTCGCAAACAATAGATCCCGTTTTTCAAAATCAGCAGTAAAGGCTGGCTTACCCTGGACCAATTTGACAGCATCTACCTTGGGCTCTGCATGCCCAACGGTTTTCATCGGGGAACGTGATTCAACAACTTTCAATTTCGGAAAAACCCGGGTTTCTGTTAAGGTGCCGCCGCCTGATGCTGGCGGTTCTCCTTTTTCATCACAGGGATAATCAAGTGTATCACCGATAGCAATCGGCTCATCGATGGGTGGAACCGTTTCACCACGCAAAATTGCCGCGGCGCGTAACACTGCCTGCACAGGTTTGAGATACCCGGTACAGCGGCAGAGGACGCCCGATAAGGCTTCTCGAACATCCGCGTCTGTGGGTGAAGGATTTCTTTCCAGCAGCGACTTTGCAACCAGCACCATGGCTGGCGTACAATACCCACATTGGATTGCCCCAGTATCCACAAATGCTTGCTGAATGACATGCAAGCCTTCGGATTTTTTCCAACCTTGCTCAGGGTGCTCACCCAAATCCTCAACAGTTTCAATTAAGTGGCCTTCAGCTTGTGCGGTCAGCATGGTACAGCTGTTGACGGGCATGCCATCAAAAAGAATAGTACAGGCACCGCATTCACCATTTTCACATCCACCACTCTTGATGCTAAAAAATCCTAATTTTCTAAGCGTAGCTAGCAGCCTTTCACCAGCTGGCACAACCAGGGGATATTCTTGGTGATTGATGTTTAGAATAATTTTCACCTCAAACCTCACTTTCTTCGCTAGCCTCGAGCCGTTCCAGACATCGCAATACAAGTTTTGCCGCAACCTCTCGCCGATATAGGGCAGTTGCCCAGGCATCTCCAGCCTCAGAATAAGCATCCTTGCTGGCGATATCAGCGCCTTCAGTTTCAGTTCCGTCCATGGCAACCACCGCTGAATCCCCAAAACCGCCTAAAGCGACCCTTGTCCTGCCAGAGGGCCATTGCGCAACGGCAGCGATAACGATTGGACGATCTTTTGGAGAACGCGCTACATAGTCAAAAGCCAGGTTTGTTTGCGGCTGCCAATCAATGGCTGTGATCAGCACACCCGGGGATTGTATAGATCTCATGGGCAGCCAATCACCCAGACTGACATGTTTTGTCTCAGGCTCCCAGTTAAGCATCGCATCCAAAGCTAAAAAGACAGTCGAAAGGATTGCCCTCCCGTCACTGCTGATTAACCATCCCCCCAAGGACGCCGCATTGCGGATGTTCTGCGATGAATCGATCCGGCTGGCACGTTTGATCTCAGGATGGATGTCTTTGTGGTCCAGTAAATTTTGTAAACGGACCATTGCACCTGCTCGTATCCGTTGCTTATCCAGGGTGATCTTGTCCAGACTGCAGCTTTGTAAATCCACCACACCAAAGTCACCCGTTTGCTGCCTGCTCAATTTTGTACCGCCGCCGAGGGGTTTTAAGTCCTTATTGGGGTTTGTTAATAAAGCTACGGCTTCTTCTAGTGTATCAGGCCTAAAATATTCACTGATCATGCTCCCTCCTTATCAGGATAAACTTGCCAACCCAGGGCTTCCAGGTCAACCTCCGCCAATTGTGATTCTGGAATGTCAACCAGAACCAATTCAGCTTCTGCTAAAATTTCACCCTCTAAATTTTGAATTTCACTTCTTGCATGAGATACTCGACCGCGCCGCTCACCTGCCCTGCCGTAAACAACCAGGGGTGTCTCCGAAGGTACCGGGTTCCGGTAACGGATATTCAGTTGTGCGGTCACCATAAACCGATTAGGGGAATCCATGAAAGCACGCCCACCTGTTTCATCCAGGATCGCCGCAATGATCCCCCCATGGACCATCCCGGGATAGCCCTCAAAATGATTTGGGACCCGCAATTCTGCTTTGGTACATCCAGGCGAAATGGTATAAAAATCCATTTTCAAACCAACCGGATTCTCTTTGCCGCAAATAAAACAATTTATTGATCCAGGTTGTTTTTTTGTCATATTATTGAGTTGCAAAGGTATCAATTAGAACTTTCACATTCCCACCCACCGGATAAAGGATCGGACAGGTAGCACCATTCTCAAGATATTCCTGTACCTTCTTACGAGCTTCATCGGGCGTACCGCTGGCGGTGATTCGATGAACAAGGTCGTCTGGAACGAGGTGTTTGGCTTCCATTATCTGTTCATGTGTCGCCGGCCAACCTAGAATGGATTGGATTTTCTTTACAACATCTTTGGAAACACCGGAAGCCTTGGCAATATGGGGCTGCTGCGCCAGATATTGTGTCAAAAGCTCTCGGCTGGTCTCAATGGCTTTCTCACCATCTTCATCCACAGAACAAACTACTAATTGAGGTCGATCAAGATCATCCAGGGAGCGTCCAGCTTCCTTTGCACCTTTTTCAAGGTTTTCTAAGGCATGGTTATTGTATTCAGGCGGAACACAATAATTCAACACAACGCCATCAGCAATACGTCCGGTTAATTGCAGCATTTTTGGTCCCGTGGCGCCAATATAGATGGGCACATTGCGAGGTTCACGTCGTCCGTGAACAACATCCAATTCAATATTATTGACATGGACATAATCACCATCGAAGGTCACCCGTTCCATATTGAGCAGGCGGCGCAATACCAAAACCGTCTCTTCCATCGCTGTCAGGGGACTTTTGCGGTCAATGCCAACATTCTTCGCCAGGGGGTCCCACCATGCGCCAATACCACAGATAATTCGATCCTGGGCGAGGTCATCCAAAGTCAAGAATGTCGCTGCCAGCAAGCCAATATTACGCGTCCAGTTGTTAATGACACCAGATCCAACTTTGATCTTTTCTGTGACAGCGGCATACGCTGCCATTGGAACGATAGCATCCCTCACAAGGCGGCTCTCTGCCTGCCAAACAGCTTCAAAACCCCGCTCCTCAGCGTATTGCACATAATCCAAACCATCCCGTAAATCATGTGCATCCTGTAAATATAAAGCAACTCTTTTTATCATGATCTTTTTTTCCTTTTACTATATGTATTTCTAAAATTAGAACAGAACCGGTGTGGATTGTTTTGTTTTTAATAGATCCAGATCTTCAGGAATATCCAGGTCAAGGGCGATGCGCTCATTCTCATAAACCACAACAGTTGCTCCCTGCGACTTTGCTAAAGCTACATGCCGATTGAATGAATCTTGTCCATATGAAAATGTTAACAATTCCGCCGGATTGACCAAGAGCATGTTGGTCCCCTGACGACGTCGATCTGGAGAAATGACCACCATCGGCGGCTGCGTACGTTGAACAAGGAAGTCCTGGACATCCCGGGGAGTCAATAAAGGCAGATCAGCCGGGACGATCAGGACGCCTTCTCTGGAGAAAGCTTTTGAGAAAAGCGACGCCCGACGCAAAGCATTGTTCAATTCGGGTGTACCATTCTCAGTAACCGTCCGCACTCCCAATTCACGGGATTCGGTCAGGACATCAGAATCCCGACTGACCACAAGAATGTCCGAGATTTCACTGACCTGTTTTAATATCTCAATGGTGTTGAAAAATAAATAATGGTTGAGTTGATAACGTTTTTTTTCGGATAAAATTTCTGAAAGTCGGGACTTGCCACGACGTAAGGGTTTGATCGGAACAATTGCCCAAAGGCTCATGGATTACAGGCTCCTATTTAGAATCGAACTGCCAAATCTGAGGGTGTCGTCAGCCAGGCGAATTCGATCCTGCTTGTCCTTCATGATGATATTCGTAACTAATGAAATTATACGCCAATGCTGGATTATTTCCAACTGATCCTGATCAACGGTATCGAGAACAAATCCCGTGAGCAGGTTCTTGTAATGTTTGGCAACCACCGCGGCTGAAGGTTGGTATCCCAATTCTTGATACATTTTGGCAGCAGGCCCTTTCAATGCCTTACCACCAATAATAGGCGAGACAGCAACCACAACTTTCTTGGCAATAACCTCACGATAACCTGGTACAGCTAAAATAGGGTCGATACTGACCCATGGATTTGAGGGTGCAAAAATAACCAGAGAACATGCCTCTAACCTGCTTAATGCCTCCTGAATAGGTTTGGCTGAGGTCACACCGGAAAATTCGAAAGATCTGACAATGGGTTGACATCGTTGATGCACAAAATACTCTTGAAAACCAAGCGCTTCGCCTGAATTTGTGTGTACCATGGTTCGCACGGGTTCATCACTCATTGGAAGTACCAAGTGTTGGATTCCCCATCGGTGGCAAAAATCTCGTGTGATTTCGGACAAGCTTTCGCCATTGGATAAACGATTCGTGCGCAGAAGGTGTGTGGCAAGGTCTCGATCCCCAAGATTAAACCAAGTTGGACCGCCAAGCTTTTGGACAGCGGACAAAGTGTCAAAGGAGTCATCCTTCAGCCCCCATCCGGACTTAGGATTGGCAAGACCCGCTAGGGTATAACAAACTGTATCCAAGTCAGGACTGATCTTCAGGGAGAGATGTTCAAAATCATCCCCGGTATTGACAATAATACATAAATCTTCCGGCGGCAGCAATTGAGCGAGACCATCAACTAATTTTGCTCCCCCAACGCCGCCTGCCAACGCGACAACCTTCAAAAAATTTCCTCCTGGTTGTGATTAATCGTTAAATCGGTATTGATTTAAAATATGACCTGGCTGATCTTCTTCATGCTCAGCAAGAGCAACATTATCAACCTTAACAAACAATTCTATCGGCTCAAATGCAATGGCATTAACGGCACAAGCCAGGGTATCCCTCGTGAGATCATTCAGAGCCAGTGTGATATGCGGCACCCATAATCTTGGTGAATAATACAACTTTGCTTCCTTTGAATAGGGTTGAATTTGATCCCATATCATTTCATGCAGGGCAATCATCTCGCGTGATTTGACCAACGGTAAATAAAGCACAGGTTTTTCTCCTGAAAAGATGCCCAATCCAAATGTATGCAGGGTCATTTCTGATGCCTGATCTGATATTTGGGATAGAATCGGCGCCGCTTTTTGGATTTTTAATTCTTCTGCAACCAACCATGTAAAATGCGGAGTTGCCACTTCATAAATGGCGGTCAAGCCACAGGCACGCCTGAGCTCCAACCACAAGCCGTTGACGGTTGATGAGGATTCCCGGTCTAATTCACTGATTATGGCATACATTACACGCTCACCTGAACAAGTCTAATTCTTTTGGCCGGATCAATTCCGGAAGGCTGCCTTCTCGCAAGGTATAGGGGAAACCCCTGGCAATTACCACTGGTGTCCCCTCACGAGCCTGTCCCATCATCAACGAAGCTGCTGCTGCCAGCTCATCAGCCGCAGCGACCTGGGTAATCCGCAATTGGTAATCAAATAAATCCGGTTTCCCCCGCAAATCCACCAACCCAGGCATACCGGCAAGGCCAATGGCGACGCCCACAGTACCCAAACGCCAGGCACGTCCGTGTGAATCGATGATCAAAACACCAATCTTGCATCCACAGGCTGCTTCCAAAACATTTCGTAAACGGCTGGCAGAGACGTCAGGGTTTTCAGGTAAAAGTAAAACCCAATCCTCCGCATCTCCCCAAGACCCTGAAACATTGGAATGATCAATACCCGCATTGGCACTGATAAATCCCAGGCGATGCTCAACGATGATCAGGTTTTGACGGGTGCGCAGTACCTCACGGCTCTCTTGGAGAATCAATTCTAATAGGCGCGGGTCTTTACCTGTAAGTTCGGCATACTCGTGTGCTTTGTCAGAGGCCTCAATCGTTGTCAAGTTGACTAACCGATTTTCTGCCTTTGAAACAATTTTCTGTGCTACAACAACGATATCCCCATCTTGCAATGCCAGCTGGTTCTTCTCAAGGCTGGCAAGGATTAAATCCTGGAGGTGATCACCAGGTGCGACTAAGGGGATATGCTTCAGTGGAAACAATGTCAATGGCATTTTATTCGTTTTTTGGAATACCCGTGATCCGAATGCCTGAAGCATGCACATGATGTTGAATATTCAAACCTATCAAAATCGATGTCAACCCTTCAACAACCACAGCATTTTCAATCGGGCCGGCATCCCAGGCTTTTAACCCTGCGTCCTCAACCAGGCTCATCACGACCTCTCGAGCAGCCTTTCCCTTCCCCGACACCAGGACATCACAGTCCACATCACCCTTACCCATCAAGCGTTCATGGGAAATATTTTGAAATGCATCCACGACGTTACAGGAGTCCCCTAATATTTCTTGGGCTTGTTGGGCAACAGAACCCTCCGGCGGCATTTGAACCTTGGTTACCTTAGGGGGAACGATAGGCACAACGACATCAATCAAGATCTTTCCCTGCAGGACATCTTTCAAATCTTCTAAGGTCGGCCGGTGGGCTGCATAGGGCACTGTGAGAACAGCAATCTCACAAGCTGCCACAGCCTCCCTGTTTTCCATGCCCTGAAGATTTTCAGGTTTCTTTCCAAAGATCTCGTTAAGGGTGTCAACCGCACGTTGGGCTTTTTCATATTGCCGTGAACCAATCATCACATGATGCCCGGCCTGCACCCACCGGTAGGCTAAACCTTTTCCCTCTTTGCCGGTTCCACCAATAATTCCAATCTTATATTTCTTATCCTTCTCAGTCATTGAAAGCTCCTTATGATTTAATTGCACCCGTTTCGAAGTGCTCCCAGGTATCCTTAGCGATTTCCATTCCTTTTGCAGCGATTTCATCCTCATCAAGGGTTAAAAGTTTACGCTGAAGCATTAAGGGACGTCCCGCCACGATGGTTGCTGTCACCATGCTTTCATGGAAGCCGAACAAAATATGCCAGGGAAGATTGTCAGCGGTTAATGGTGTGAAGGGATGGTAATCCACGAAAATCAAATCCGCCGCAGCACCCTCAGAGATTTCGCCCACTCTTAAACCATTAAATAAGCCTGTCACCAAATCAGCATTATTCTTCACAGCAATTTCCATAACCGTATAGCCGTTCATACGCCGTGGATCAAGATTGGCAATCTTATGCAGCAGGTATGCTGCCTTCCATTCCACCCACATCGCATTGGAAAATCCATCATTCCCCAATCCTAATCGCACACCTTTACGAAGCATTTGCTCCACTGGTGCTACCCCCACAGCGTTATTCATATTTGATCTCGGTTGGTGAGTCAACCAGGCTTGGGAAGAGGCAAGCAAATCAATCTCCGTTTCGTCCAGGTGAATACCATGTGCCAAAATCGATTGCGGTTTCAAGATAGCAAATTGATTCAAACGCTGGATTACCCGCATCCCTGATTTCTCCAGACTGTCCTCCTGATCAGCAATGCCTTCTGCCGCGTGAATATGAAAGCCAACGGTTTCAGGACAAAGGGCGCGAGCCCTATCAAGGGTTTGATCAGAGAGGGTCAGGCTGGCATGCAAGCCAAAATGAGCTTTCAGGTTGGCATCTCGGGGGGCTCCGCCTTGGATTCTCTTAATAAAACGTAAGTTTTCCTGGATACCCTGTTCTGATTTCTCGGGTCCATCCCTGTCGGTAACCTCATAACAAAGGGACGCACGCAGTCCCGCCTCGTTGACGGCAGAAGCGATGATATCCAGGGAGCCTTCAATGGCATTGGGGGATGCGTGGTGATCAATCAAGGTTGTCGTGCCGTGTTTAATGGCATCGATCAGGCAGACCAATGCCGAATAACGAACACCCTCATCATCTAATGCTTTATCCAACTGCCACCAGAGTTTTTCCAAAATTTGGGTGAAGGTCTTGGGGGCATCCCCGGGTATCCCCAGTCCACGTGAAAACGCACCATAAAAATGCGTATGAGCGCAAATATTCCCCGGCATCACATATTGATCTTCCGCATCCAGTTGCTCTTCATCCGGGTAATCTCTGAGCAATTCTGATTTCCGCCCAATCTTTTCAATCAAACCATTCCGGATTAGCAAAGCCATATCCTCGTTTAAAATGCGGTTGGTTTCTCCCCAGGTTATCAATTTTCCGTTAATGATCAGCATTGGATCCTCACTATCACTAGCAGTTGCGTATGGTTTTCTCATGGAAAATTATAGCACAGGGCAGTTGGATTTAATGGCAGGAATTCACCCCCTTTGAGAAGAAACAACAAAATAAATTTCACTTGGATCCAATGCTATAATTTGCAAGTGAGAAGAAACAGACGGTCAAGGGAGAATTTGTTGTGAAGTTACCCCCAGAAGTGATTCAAGGGATGGTTAAGTTTATGGACCAAGAATACTATGACGCCCATGAGTACTTTGAGACTGCCTGGCGTGAAACGCCTGATAGCTCCAGGGAATTCTACCGTGCACTACTGCACATCAGTGGAGGATTCTTCCGATTGACGCAGGATCGTCCTCAAGCAGCCAGGAAGTTCTTCTTACATGCCATCAAGTGGCTTGAGACCTTCCCCTGCCCTTATCAAGGATTTGACACTGCAGAGATCAAAAGGCTTTTATTTGAAATGATTGAGGAAATTAAGTCTGAAAGCGGAAATTCCACACTTCTGGAATACCAATCTAAATTTAGTTCGACTTTTATAACCAGGAAGAACTTATGAAAATTCTCATATCAGGTTTTGAACCTTTTGGAGAACATAAAATCAACCCCAGCCAAAAACTCGTAGAAGCCATGATAGACGAAAATTGTCCGGGCATATCATTAGGAGGTGTTATCTTGCCTGTGGACACGATTGCTGCCCCTGGAATCCTCTTGCAGCATCTCCACCGAGAACAACCTGATGCAGTATTGTCCTTTGGTCTTGCCTCAGGACGGGCAAAAATCTCCCTTGAACGAGTTGCAGTCAATATCATGGACTTTCAACAACCCGATAATAAGGGGATCACCAGATCAGATACTGCTGTCATTGAGAATGGACCAACCGCATATTTCTCAACCCTACCCCTGCGGGAAATTTTCTCCGCCCTTAAACAAGCTGGGATTCCTGTTGAACTATCCCTGACTGCGGGATCATACCTTTGCAACCAAATCTTTTATACCTTAATGCACGAGGTTTCCTCCCAAAACCATCAAATATCTGCAGGATTTATCCATTTGCCAGCACTGCCTGAACAAGCTGCACAATCAAAACAGTCGCTACCGTCTTTGAATTTCACGCAAGTTCTCCAATCGGCAGACATTATAATCAACACACTCCAACAAAGGTATCAGCTTTCACAATTGCAAAGAAAGGCAAACCATGAATCAAGTCGTTAAGGAAAAATCTCAGCAAGCTGTAGGCATTCTCAAAGAATACCAGGTTGATG
>Ga0207796_1000272_pt1 | contig 21737 bp, 21 predicted proteins | sample Pon1CUnioCityCA_6_FD_187274 | JGI IMG/M metagenome (GOLD analysis project Ga0207796, IMG submission 187274) | Marine sediment microbial community from Union City, CA, USA - Pond 1C Sediment 1 (SPAdes) | ecosystem: Environmental > Aquatic > Marine > Intertidal zone > Salt pond sediment ...
GCTGTGACTCTTCATACCGCCGGCCCCACAGCCGATAACACAGCGAAGGGTTACGGTTTGCTTTGGTGTTTTTTTTCAGCCTTGTGAGCTATTTTTTTCAAAAATAAATCTTGTGAGACAATGACTTGTTCATTCTCACCCTCAGCCAATTTTTCCATGTTATCGTAGGCTGCCACATAAAAATAAAGTTTGTTTCCTTTTGTTGCAGTCAGCCGTGCAACAGCGCGAACTCGAGATCCGACCGGAGCTGCCGCAAAATGCCGGATGTCAATTCGGGTGCCCAGCGTGATTTTACCCGCTGGGATTCGTCCTTCTATGGCCTGACGGGCCGCCAGTTCCATCAATAATACGACCCGATGCGTTGACAGTACGTTCGCCCCAATGTTTCCATCAAAGCTGGCAAGGTCCCTCCCCGTAACGTTCATTTCTTTTTCACCCACAAGCCCGATTTGAAGACCCATGCCGTCACCTTGTGATGTTTGCGATTGTGTGATCATGGAATTCGATCCCCTCATTGACGCGCGTTGTTTGGGTTTTTCGAGCTCAAAACTGATTTCATCGGGAAACCCGGAACCGCTTCACTTCGGTTAAATATGGTTGTTGAAAATTTCTAACATATTTGTCATATTAGAAAAATAAAAATATTTTGTATCAGTTTAGCGCTTTGAACCCCTCCCAACGGCCCCCAACTCACCATTTCAAAGCGCTAAATTGATACAAAAACTTTACACTATCTGGAGGACTGAAAGGACAGAAAGCCATGCGGATCGCAATCATCGGCGCCGGGATTTCCGGATTGGTGTCGGCCTATCTGTTGTGGCGGGATCATGAAATTGTCGTATATGAGGCCAATGACTACATCGGAGGTCACACCCACACGATCGATGTGGATGTGGAGGGACGGACATATCCCGTGGATACGGGATTTATTGTATTCAACGAAAAAACCTACCCCAATTTCGTAAAGCTTCTGAAGCAGCTGGAGGTTGCCTGGCAACCCTCAAACATGAGCTTCAGCGTTCGTTGCGAAAAATCAGGCCTTGAATACAGCCCCACTTCCCCGAGGGCCCTTTTTGCCCAGCGGAGAAACCTGTTTCGTCCGGCTTTTATCCGAATGCTTTTGGACGTCTTCCGCTTTCGGAGGGCATCCGAGGATCTGATTCGATCCCGAGATAATGAAACGACCTTGGGTGAGTATCTCCGGACGCAAAGTTATTCAAAATGGTTTAAGGACTATTTCATCATCCCCATGGGGTCGGCCATCTGGTCCGCCGACCCCAACCGTTTTCAGGATTTTCCGGCCCGATTTTTTGCCGCCTTTTTCCACAACCACGGATTTCTCCAGCTGCGGAACCAGCCTCAATGGCTCGTTGTCAAGGGGGGATCGCGGCAATATATTGAAAAGCTCATTGCGCCTTTTCGGGGCAGGATACGGGTCGGGTGTCCTGTTCGCTCGATTTTTCGTCGTGAAACGGATGTGGAGGTGAGAGTTGGTAATGAAGATGTCGAACATTTCGACCACTGTATTATCGCCGCCCACAGCGATCAAGCCCTCTCGATGATCGCCGACCCCACGGAAGCGGAAAATGCCGTGTTGAGCGCCATCCCCTATCAGGAAAACCTCACGGTTCTTCACACGGATTCATCCATGATGCCCCGGCATCGGTCTTGTTGGGCAAGTTGGAATTCATTCATACCCAAGGAAGCGCGGCGTGGGGCTATGCTGACCTATTACATGAACAGTCTGCAGTGTCTTGAAGGCCCTGTGGATTTTTGTGTGACCCTTAACCCGGGACATCGCATCGAGCCTGCAAGGATTATTAGAAAACTGATCTATCACCATCCGGTCTACTGCAGCCGAGGACTCGTTGCGCAGAAACGGTTTTCTGAGATAAACGGAAAGAACCGTATCCATTTTTGTGGAGCCTACTGGGGGTATGGTTTCCACGAAGACGGCGTGAAGAGTGCGCTCGCTGTTTGCGAATACTTTGGAAAGCGCCTTTGAGATGAAAAGCTGCCTATACCAGGGTAAAGTCAGGCATCGACGATTTACGCCGGTCCTCAATACATTTCAATACCGGCTTTACATGATATATTTGGATTTGGCCGAATTCGCCCACGTATTTGATTCGCATCCGCTCTGGTCCGCGGAACATGTCAATTTGGCATATTTTCGAAGGCGAGACCACCTCGGCCCGCCTCATATCCCCCTCGACCGGGCTGTCAGGGATCTGGTGCAGGCCCAGGTGGGCATGCGCCCGAATGGGCCTATCCGATTGCTGACCCACTTGCGGTATTTCGGATATTGCTTCAATCCCGTGAGTTTTTACTACTGTTATGATCCTCCGGATCGCCGCGTAGAGGCCCTGGTGGCGGAGGTTCACAACACCCCTTGGCTTGAGGAGCATTGCTATGTGTTCGGTGAGGCCATGAATGTGCACCCTCATCCGGGCTGGAAACAATACTGTTTTGACAAGGTTTTCCATGTATCCCCCTTCATGGAGATGAATATTCGGTATGACTGGCGCTTTCACGTGCCGGATAAAATGATCCATGTTCAAATGAACCTTATGACCGGGGAAAAGAAACGCTTTGACGCCACCCTGGAGCTGAAACGGGAGCCTATCACGCGGCGTTCGTTGACCCGTGTTCTTCTGGCCTATCCGCTGATGACGTGGAAGGTTACGGCCATGATTTACCGGCAGGCGCTCCGACTCAAACTGAAAGGGGTTCCTGTACGCACACACCCTGGAAAAACGGGATCTTCAAGCACGGGGACATCATCATGAATGAAACGTTACGATGCATGGAAAAACGGTTTTCGGAAAGGTCAACCTCCGCAGTTTTTCACGGGACGGCCCGTAAAATCATTTTTTCCATTCTGAAGCGATTAAGGCGCGGGCGGATTCATCTCATCGATGGTGATCTGGAACTGACCTTCGGGCAACGGACGGATGGCGAATTTCTTGACGCTTCTGTGACTATCCTCCATCCGGGCTTTTATAACCGTATCCTTTTCGGGGGAAGCGTGGGCGCGGGCGAGGCCTACATGATGGGGCTTTGGCGAACGGATGACCTGACGGTGCTCATCCGTATTGTTCTGCTCAATCAAGCGGTTTTCGAGGGGTTGGACAGGCGATGGACCAAGCTGTCGGATCCTGCCTACAAAGTTTTCCATGCCCTGCGCAGGGATACCAAGAAAGGCAGCCGAGCCAACATCTCCGCCCACTACGATCTGGGGAATGACTTCTATAAACTCTTTCTGGATGAAACCCTGACGTATTCATGCGGCGTGTTTGAAGCGGAGAACAGCACCCTGAAGGAGGCCTCCCTTGCCAAGTACGATCGCATCTGCAAAAAGCTCGCTTTGAAAGCATCGGATCACGTGCTTGAAATCGGAACGGGTTGGGGCGGGTTTTCCCTGTTTGCCGCGGAACGTTACGGCTGTCGCGTCACCACTGTCACCATTTCAGCGGAACAGTATCACCTGGCCCGGGAGCGCGCCACAGAGGCGGGCCTTAAGGACCGCATCCAAATCCTCTTCAAAGATTACCGGGATTTGGAGGGCCGGTTTGACAAACTGGTCTCCATTGAGATGATCGAAGCAGTCGGACATCACTATCTGGAAACATTTTTTCGCGTGTGCAGCAATTGCTTGAAAGAAGATGGGATGATGATGCTTCAAGCAATCACCATTGCAGACAGGGTCTTTGAGAAACACAAGCATTCCGTGGATTTTATCAAACGGTATATCTTCCCCGGCAGCTGCATCCCCTCCATTGCCGCCATAAGCCAGGCTGTGGCAAAGATAACCGATTTGAAGATGGACCACCTGGAGGACATCACGCCGCATTATGCCAGGACCCTTCAGGCATGGCGGTCCCGATTTTTTGAGAACATCGAACAGGTCAAGGCTCTCGGGTTTTCCGACGCATTTATTCGAATGTGGGAGTATTATCTTTCGTATTGCGAGGCCGGGTTCCAGGAACGATACCTCGGCGACATTCAGGCGCGTCTTATCAAGCCCGGTTGCCGTCCGGCGCCCATCCTGCCTCGCCTGGAGGGAGAGAAGAACCCATAATCATGGTTTTTTGAGACGGTAATGGGAAACCAGCCATTCCCGGCCCTTGGCATATCCCCAGAGCTCGGCACAGGCCATGAAAAAGATACGCCATCGCTGTAACCATCGCTTGGCATCCGACCGACCGTAGGCCTCGGCCAGGATAGTCAATACATCATCCCGCCGGCGGTCCAGATTGGAGAGCCAAGCCTCAGCCGTTTTCTTGTAGTGCAATCCGCTCATGCTCCAGTGCTCCTCCACCCGAAGGGCATCCTGAAAATAAAGCATGAGATCATCTGAGGGCATCATCCCGGCCGTGAAAAAATGCCGTCCCATCCAGTTCCGGGCACCGGCCGTCTCAAAAAGATACGGGTATTTTTTGTGGCAAAAGATATGAACGAACAGTTTTCCCTGCGGCTTGAGCCATGTTGAAATCTTGTGGAGCAGTTTTTCCCAGTTACGCATGTGTTCGAACATTTCGATGGAGAGGATGCGATCAAAGCGCCGGTCTGTCTCCAGGTGGTTTATGTCGCACATCAGGGTCCGGATATTCTCGAAACCTTTATCCAGGGCTTTTTTCCGAATGAAATCCATCTGATCTTGTGCATTGGACACGGCCAATACCTTGGCTTTCGAGTAATTCTCGGCGATCCAGAAGGTGAGGGAGCCCCACCCACAGCCCAAATCCAGGATCTCCATCCCGTCTTCAATTTCGGCTCGCCGACCGTACAAAGCGAGCATGGCCTCTTCCGCCATATCGAGGCTTTCGACACCCTCAGGCCAATGGCAGCTGCTGTATTTCATGCGTGGCCCCAGCACGTTTTGAAAAAAGCGGGGAGGCATCTCATAGTGCTGTGCCTTGGGTTTATCGGTCTGGAGGGCGAGGGGACTCCGGCGAAGCTGATGGATCAATCGTCGTTTGTCCTGACATAATGCCTCCACATCTCCGCGTCGTTGCGTATCAAGACGAATACGGTCCAGCTTCCGAATGCCCATTCGAATCAAGGCATCGGGGATGAGGGCCTGCTCAGCCAGTTCGATTAGCAGGCTCATGGGTTTTTCCTTCCGGGAAACCATGGGAAAAACGCGCTTGTATTTTCCTTGTAGGCCCGATAGGCAGGCCTTTTTTCAACCATGGTTTTCTCCAAGAGCGTCACACCGGATACCTTCAGCAGCAAAAAGGTAATGGTGACAGGGCTGATCACGGTCCAGAGGTTGTTCGGTGTGGAAAGGGTAATTAAAAAGATCCCCCACCAGATGAGGGACTCTCCGAAGTAATTGGGGTGTCGGGTATAGGCCCAGAGTCCACGGTCCATAACTTTTCCGCGGTTGACGGGGTCGGCTTTAAACCGATAGAGCTGAAAATCGGCGACCGCCTCAAAAACAAAACCGATTGTCCAGATCATAAAGCCCGACACATCCATCCAGCCCAGCCCTTCAGGTTCCGAAGCGATTTGGCCGGCCTGGACCACAAGGGAGATGACCCAGAGAAGAATTCCCTGAAGCCCAAAGATATTGAACAGGCTCACCCACCAGAAGTTGTTTCCGTGTTGCGCCCTCCACGTTTGATAACGATGGTCTTCCCCCTTTCCCCGCGTTCTCAGACCGATGTAGGCGGCGAGCCTCAGACCCCAGATGGATACAAGGACCGCCAGGAGAATTTTTCGGGAGTGATACCCGTCGGCCAGAAAAAAGGTCAACCAGGCGATGAGCACAAAGCCCAGACCCCAAAAGATGTCTGCGATACCGGCATTTTTGATTATCAGACTGAGGATCCAGGCACAGACCATCATGGCCATAACAGCGGCCAGATTCAATCCCATGAGTGTTACGGTGTCGCCCACGTTTTCTTCCTCCCTGCTGTTTGTTTTTTCAACCGGCCGTCAGCCCTCGCTCCTGGCGAATGAAACGGCCCGGGTTGAGGGGATCTTCAACTGGAAGCCCCTTGCTTCCGGCTGCAACAGCGGCCCGTATGTCGTCATGAATCCGGCTGCTGATGGGGTAAGCCAGTGCGATAAGAAGCGCCGCTATGTTCGACAATGAGGGAACGAGGGCGTAGAGAATCCGCAGCATCAGAAGCACCTGTCCGGACTGAACGATATTCGGTTCGTACCCTGCGGCGCCCAGCAAAGAAAGCGCGGCACCGACCCCCAGCGCAGCCGCAAGCTTCTTGGATATGGACCATAGACCGATATACTGTCCTTCACGTCGCTCTCCCGTGATGAGTTCGTCGTAATCAATCACATCGGCCTGCATGGCCGAAGGGATGGCGACCGTGGCGCCGAAACCGATCCCCGAGAAAAAGACCAGAATGCCGTATATCAAAGTGTCTCCGGATTCGAGAAAAAAAACCCCGAGAAAGGCTCCCGTATTGATGAGCATCGATAGAATCCAGGCATATTTCTTGCCTGTCTTTTTGGCCAGAAAGACCCAGCCCGGAAGAAAAACAATGCCCGTCACAAAATAGAGGGCCAAAAAAAGGTCAGCCATTTTCGAGGTGAGGACATATTCCACATAAAACAGAATCAGTGTGGCCGGCAGGTTGCTGCCGAAAGCGGCGACCGTGTAGGATATGAGCAAAATCATAAATGGCCGATTCCGGACTACCAGTCTAAAGCCGCTCACAAGGCGCTGCTGTGTTGGGTCGGTATGCCGCTGCCTTTCCCGAATCGAGGAGACGCACCACCAGCAGAAAGCCACAATCAACGGGGCATACACCACGGAAATCCAGAAGAACTTGGCTCTTTCGCCCGCCGGCGTGGGCGAAAGACTGAGGAGCTGGGAAACGAGCGCCGGGGACCCGGCTGCAACCAGGGTTCCGGCGATGAGTGCCCCGTCCCGCCAGGCGAAGAGTGCGGTCCGCTCGTGGTAGTCGAATGTGATCTCAGGACCCAGGGACTCATAAGGGACTTCCACCAAGGTCCAGAAGAGAAAAACACAGAAGATCATCCCCCCGAACCATATGGTCTCAAAGGGGGGAGACAGTTCGGGGGGATTAAACAGAAAAAAAATTGACACGGCGAGCATCACAGAACCGCCGACGAGATAGGGTCGCCTTCGGCCAAAAGGCGTTTTCGTCCGGTCTGAAAGGAATCCAATGAGCGGGTCGGTCGCTGCGTCAAAGAGCCGCACCCCCAATATGAGGGAGCCCAGAATTGAAATATGAACGCCGACCACATCGGTGTAAAATTTGGGGATGTAAACATAGATGGGGATCCCCACGACGGCCAGGGAAAAGGCAGGCGCTGCATAGGCCAGCCGCTTTATTGTCGACACACTTTGTTCAAAGCGCTTTGTCATGGTGTCAGGATCTCGAATCCGCCCATTGGCTGCGTATCAGATTTGCCATCGGTACCCAAATTTTCCGAGCTTATCGGGATAACCGTGGAAAAATTTGTGTATAAAATAGTAAAAAGTAAATGTTTTTGCAAGAAACGCAACGCAGGGGGGAAATCCCATAAGAAAAAAGTTAGACAAACCGATTTCCATTACGATATTTATTTAAAAATATGGTGCGTTTTATATCTTCGAATTTTATTTCAGGAGGGATCTCGGCTGCTGGGATATGAAAGGGGGATCAATTTATGACCTGGATACAGTGGGCAAAAGCCTATTTCCTGACGTTTCTGGTATTCTTGGCCGTCGATTTTCTGTGGCTGGGCTTGATTGCCAGGCGATTCTATTATCGATACCTGGGGCACTTTTTCAGTGAGGAGGTGAACTGGGCGGCTGCCCTCCTATTTTACTTGCTTTTTGTTTTCGGTATGATGGTGTTTGTCATTTACCCGGCATTCAAGGCCCATGCGTGCATACATGCCGTGTTACTGGGCATGTTGTATGGTCTGGTGACTTACGCGACCTTTGATCTTACCAATTTGGCGCTTCTCAAGGGTTGGCCCATAAAAATCGTTGTGGTGGATATCCTCTGGGGCATTGCGTTGAGCGGCATCGTCTCAACGGCCGGATACCGGATAACCCAATGGCTTTCTTGAACGCGTCTGCTTTACCGCCTAAAACCGCTTTCATTTATGTCCGATCCCGGATCGGTTCATTCATACTCGGAGAGGATCGTTTACATGCCTAAAGTGCTTCTGACGAGTGTCTGCCGTCCTTTTGGCGGGAATGGTGAAGGTGACTCCGTTGGGGCCGAGTTGTTTCACGCCCAGGTGACGCGAAGTCAGGGTATTTTCAGCTACCGCCAGGTCATCCGCTGCTGGGGTCTTGATTACATTGCAGAAAATATCGAGGCGCCCGCCGTGGTCCTTCACTACCCGTCCGAGCGCGAATTTATCCATGAGATTCGGACGAAACACTATGATTATATTGGAATCAATTTCGTTGTAGCCACTTTCCACAAAGCCCGGCGAATGACCCGAATCATCCGCAGGCATTCGCCCGGTTCACAGATTATTTTCGGGGGCTATGGAACCGTTCTTTCCGATGATGTCCTCGGCGCCTACTGCGACTTTATCTGCCGGGAAGAAGGTATCGTCTATATGCGTAGACTTCTGGGAGAGAGCCTGGATGGCCCTGTCCGCCATCCGTATACCCCCATCGAGTCACCGCGGGTCTATTCTTTTCCGCTCAAGACCAAGGTGGCCCACATTACCGGAGGGCTCGGCTGCCCGAACGGATGCGATTTTTGTTGTACGTCTCACTTTTTCAATCGTAAATACATCCCTTTCATTCAAAGCGGACGGGAACTCCATGATACCATGCGTTTGATGGAGCACAAAGCCCGAGAGGCGGGTGATACGCTGAGCAGCTTTATCTTCATCGACGAAGATTTTTTTATCCATGAGACACGGGCAAGGGAATTCCTGAACTGTGTGCGTGAAGCGGGGGTTTCATCCTCGATCATGGGGTTCGGCAGTGTGCGCGGTTTATCTCGGTTCACGGCCGATGAGATTGCTGAGATGGGTTTTGATGTCATTTGGACCGGATTTGAGGGGACGGGATCCGGATACAAAAAACTCCAGGGCAAAAAGCTGGATGTGCTTTACGACGATCTCAGATCCCGGGGTGTGGCCATCCTAACCTCTATGATCATCGGTTTTCCGCATCAAAATCGCGCCGGAATACTGGAGGACTTCAAGCAGCTCACGGAAATGGGCCCTTCGCTTTGGCAAATTCTCATTTATTTCGCTTTTCCGAGCACGCCTTTATATGAGAAAGTTCTCGCCGAGGGGCGATATCTTCCGGAGTACCAGGATCACCCCGATTACCGGACTTTCGACGGGTTTTCCATGCACTTTCAACATACCCACTTTACCGCCGAAGAACTGGAAGATCTTCAAAAAGAGCTCTATCGGAGGTGTTTTGAAGTGCTTGGACCTTCTTTGGTGCGCGTCCTGCAGTCATGGTTTGAGGGATACCAAAACCTGAAGGATTCCGCCAGCCCATTGTTGCGCGAGCGGGCAGCGCGCATGCGCAGCTATGTGAGGAGCGCCCTGCCGGGGATTTATCCCGCCATACGGTTCGGACCCAATCAGCAGCGCAGGTCCGAGGCGAGACAATTCTTGAGGGAAATTGAAGACGAACTCGGTTCGCTTTCCCTCAAGGAGCGGCTTCAGTGCTGGGGCACCATCCCCCTTTCTGCCTGGACATGGATGACTGAAAAACTCGCCCTGTTCCAGCAGCCAAGGCTTCTTCGAATTGAGCACCGTCTTTGAATTCGGCTGGGGAGCGATTCCCCGGTAGAAGCTCAGACCGAGTGGATTTGTTATGAGATTACGATTCGATCCTTATCAAGTATTTCAGGGAAGCAAGACACCCGCCGGGCTCTATGCGCGGAAGAAATGGTTAAAGGAGGATCAGTCAAGCTACCAGCATGATTTTGAGGAGACCGTCCGCTTTCTTCTGTTAGGGCAATGCTCCGATGGTTCATGGGATAGATCATTCATTCAGACCATCGGACGGTTATTTTGGTTTCACTTGACTGTCCGGGAAGCGATTGAACCCGTCCGCGAGGGACTCGATTGGCTGTTGGACCAAGCGTCGATCTTTTTCAACCGGAAGAGAATGCATCTCAAAGAAAAAATCGCGGAGAATGACCTGGCCGGGCTTCCCTTTACAAAAAGCTCCTCCGTTGTCCTGATTACCAGCGCGATCCTTTTTCTTTCCTGCGTTTTCGGACGTGGAGCGGATCCAAAGGTGTTGAAGTTCTATGCGTGGCTCGAAGCGCAAGGATCCGAGGGCTCCGGCAGATGGTGCGGGTGGTCCGCGTACAACAATATCCTGAGGGCCTTCGTCGTCCACCCGCATTACGCTGAGAGTCGGGCCGTGACGCTGGCCGTGAGGAACTTGCGACATGCCCAAAGAGCGTCGGGGATATGGCCGGGAGATATTCCCTTTTATCAGACGGTCAATGCCTTGGCCCATTTGGACGCTGCGGAAGGGGACGCGCAGCTGGCTTCCGCTTTTGAGCGGTTGTACAAAACGCAGCGGCGTGACGGCACTTGGAGCCGGTCACAGCCCGAGTGGCATAGCTTCTTGGCTGTGCATGCGTTGAAAAATAAGGGGGAATTATAGCAGTTTTATCAACGCATCATTCTGGGAGGGTGAAACATGAGTAACGGCGGATTGAAGCGGGCCAGAGAATTGACCGGCGAGGGTTTTCACTATGATAACCTGATCACGATGGCGAAGTTCTGTCGGGAAGAACACCATCCTGACAAAATCTTGACTGCTTACATTTTGAACCGGATTTTTTTGCAACTGGCCGATGACCTTGGAGATGGCCCTGTCATTCTCAGTGAACTGCGGAAGCTGGAAGCCAAATACAGAACTTTGGTCAATCTTGCCTTGGAAAAGGCCATAGCCGGCGCACCGCAAGCGGCGGTGAACGAATTGCTGACTGAGCTCATCCAGCTGCTTTGGACGGCTCCTGGAAAGGCATCGGCATTCGCCCCGAAATAATCGGTCTGGAAGCTCACGAAATGGTTGCGATCGCTGGGGAGGAACGTGCAGCGTAAGGCAAGCGCACGGAGGATTTGAATGACCGAAAGGGCGTCCATTGCGACAAGGGGATACAGGGACACACTCAAACTCATGCAAGTTGCGATGGGATCGCGGACCGCCGATCTTGCGGTGACCAACGCGAGGGTCCTGAATGTTTACACCGGGGAGCTTCTCGAAAACTTTGCGGTGTGTGTGTGGGACCAATGGATCGCCTATGTGGGGAGAAATCCGGAAGGTATTTTAGGTGACGAGACGCAGGTGATCGATGCCGAGGGAAAAACCCTGGTTCCAGGCTTTATCGACGGCCATACGCACATGGCATGGTTGTCCACTGCAAAGGCCTTTCTCGAACACGCCATGAAGGGCGGTACCACCACCATCATCACCGAGACCCTGGAGCCTTATCCGGTGGCGGGTCTGAGCGGGGTGATCGACTTTCTCGAATCCATGAAGAATCAGCCCATCAAGATTTTTGCCACAGCACCCGCCATGGTGTCCATCAGCCGGGCTGCAAAGGGAATACCGCCGGATGACCTCAGGGAGTTATTGAAAAGGAAAGACATCATCGGGCTGGGGGAATCCTACTGGCAGGCTGTTTTGCAGGAGCCGGAACGGTTTCTTCCCGCGCTGACGGAAACCCTTCAGGCAGGAAAATCTCTGGAGGGTCACACGGCAGGCGCAAGGGATAAAAAGCTCATGGCGTATCTTGCAGCCGGCATTTCTTCCTGCCACGAACCGATCAAGTCTGAAGAGGTTCTGGAGCGGCTGCGGCTGGGGCTGCATGTGATGGTGCGGGAAGGAGGCATCCGGCACGACCTGAGAGAGATCTCCAAGATCAAAGATACGGGGATAGATTTGAGGCGACTGACGGTGGTCTCAGATGGCATTGATCCCGGTGAACTCATCGAGAAGGGCTACATGGATCACATCGTCCAGAAGGCCATTGATTGTGGTTTCGAACCCGTTTCCGCCATCCAGATGGCCACGCTGAATGTGGCCGAGCATTTCAATCTGGATCATTTGGTCGGCGGAATCGCACCCGGGCGTTATGCCGACATGGTGCTCCTGCCCGATGAAAGAACCATTCGGTCTGAATGTGTTATCAGCAATGGAAAAATTATTTCCAAAGATGGAAAACTTACGGTCTCGCCCCGATCCCACACGTTTTCGCAACGGAGTCTGAACAGCATCCGACTCAGTGAAGCCGTCAAAGTGGAAGATTTTTCCATTCCTGCACCCCATGGGACTTCCCATGTAAGGGTCAGAGTCATCCAAATGGTTTCCGATCTGGTCACACGGGAATCCGTGTTGAGCGTTCCCATGACGCAGGGTAAAATTCAGGCGGATATCAACCGGGATATTTTAAAAGTAGCCGCTGTGGATCGAACCATCTTTCCAGGGAAAATTTTTGTCGGGCTTTTAAAGGGTTTCGGATTGAAATCCGGCGCCCTGGCCTGCAGCGCCGCCTGGGACACCACCGACATCATCGTGGCGGGCTCCGATGACTCGGACATGGTCCTTGCGGTCAACCGGATCCGGGAGCTCAAAGGCGGTGCGGTGATCTGCAAGCAGGGCCGCATTTTGGAAGAACTTCCCTTGCCTATATTCGGGCTCATGTCAGCGCAGCCGCTACACGAGATAGACCGGAAACTCAAACGCATCACTACGGCAGCTCGGCAACAGGGCGTTCCCTTCCCCAATCCGCTGCTGAGTTTGATTACCCTCACCGGGGCGGCCATCCCCTTCCTCAGGATCTGCGAGGAGGGCTTGGTCGACATCAAGGAGGGAAAGACCCTCGGACTGTTTGTGTAAGATGATCCCGGCTCTTGCGAGTGAAACGCCTCACACACCGCTGATCCGTGCCTGAAAAAGTATGTAAAGTTTTCCTAAAAACTGGAAATAGCTTTGTCATAAGCGGCGGCACTTCTTTGCATTCATTTTTTCGGTTGCCTCTCGGGCTTTCAAAACCGGTGGCCCACCAAAACCTGTTGTTTGTCCCAATCTCTGCGTCAGACTCCATCTATAATTCTCTAAATACTTAATCTATTCAAATGGTTATGATTTTTGCTTTTTTGGTCTTCGAAAAGACCCCTGGGTTTCATTCAGACGGTAACGATTCTAGAACGTGGTGAGAAATGTGAATGATCGTCTTGGCATGTTCTTCGCTAAATGGAATTGGCTAGATTCATAAACTGATACGGAAATAAACAGCAGTCAAAAAACCAATCGCAGGCGAAGGGGATCACGAATGCCATGACCGTAACTCTGCAACACTACTTAAACCCCCTCCATATTTACTGTCGTTTGAGAGATCTCGGCGTGGCCAAAGAGCGGGCCACCTGTCTGTGTCGCCTCTACGAACGATTCATATTCAAATACTTGGGAATAAGGAACTGGGGAATGGATCGTTGAAGTCAGGGCAAGGGCATGAAAGATTCAAGCTACACGAACCTGGAAGAGTTGAAGGAATTGTCCAAGAAGTATCTGCTGATCATTTTGAAGAACCTGAAACGGCAACGGCCGGATTTGTTCTCCGTGCGCGCCGAAGATTGTCCTGCCGCGGGATTACCGCTTCAGGATCGGGTCATCAGCCTGGCCTATTATCGGAAGATGAAATCCATGTATCTTCGGTTCAGGGCCGATTTTCCCACCTGCCGGGAGGTCACCTTGGAGATATTCTGTAAACGCCGGGAAATGTGGCTGAAGAAGGAACAAAGGAAACAATTGATTCGAAGAATCGCGGACAGGGAACTCGTAAAGCGGGGCCTTCCGCCCTTGTACACGAAGCAGTAAATCATCCCTGCGAGACTATATCCAAGCGTTTTTTCATCCCTCCTTGACCTTCTCCCGGACATAGTGGTATGGATCGCGTGCATTATCCATTCAAAAGAGACCGCCCCATGTTTTTCGCAGTCCGTAAACCACGTGCGATCGGACGCTTTGGACAGGGGATTGATTGCAAGCTTTTCCATCGTAAAACGGATGTCCGATCACTATCGACCACAGGGGAAAAAGATATGGCGAAACTCAAAACTAAGACCGGGAATTCATCACTCATATTGTGCCGAACCTCTAAGGACACAATAGAAAAAGGCATCCCGGTCATCACCAAAGGAGCGGGCTGCCAGGTTTTTGACGCGGAGGGCAGGGCCTACCTGGATTTTGTAGCCGGTGTCACACGGCCGGTTCACGTCGGTTACGGAAGAAAAGATCTGGCGGAAGCGATCATGCGGCAAGTTGTGGATTTGGCCTATTTCACGCCCATGAATTTCACCAACTCCCGCGCCCTGGAATTGGCCGAGAAATTGAGCCGTATAGCGCCGGATGAAATCAACAGTTTCCTGTTTGTCTGCGATGGTTCCGAGGCGGTTGAATCGGCCATGAAACTGGCCAAACAGCATCACTGGCACACGGGGCAAAGACAGCGATTCAAGGTGATATCCCGGCGGGGCGCATATCACGGCGTCACGTCCATGGCCCTTCGTGCCTTGGGGACCGTTTTGCCGATGCGGCACCACATGGAACCTCTGACGCCGGGCTCCATTTTTGTCGAATCCCCCTATTGCTATCGCTGCCCGTTGCACTTGAATTATCCTGAATGTGAGTTGGCTTGCGCCCGCGACGTGCGACGCATCATTGAGTTTGAAGGCCCTGATCAGGTTTCAGCCCTGATCGGTGAGCCCATCCAGCAGGGGTTTGGGGCACTGGCGCCGCCGCCCGAATACTGGCCCATCATTCGGGATATCTGCGCCGAATACGGCGTGTTGCTCATTATTGATGAGGTCATCTGTGGATTCGGAAGAACCGGTCGCTGGTTCGGGGTTGAACACTTTCACATCAAGCCCGACATCATCACCATGGCAAAGGGCATTTCCAGCGGCTATGTCCCCCTGGGTGCCGTGGGATGCACGGACGAGGTTATCGATCCTGTGGATACCTTTGAACATCTGCACACATATGCAAACCACCCGGTGGCCTGTGCAGCAGGGCTTAAGAACATCGAGATCCTGGAGAAAGAGAGTTTGATCGAAAGGGCGGCTGAGATTGGAGAATATTTTCTGGAAATGTTAAAAACCCTGGAGGAGCATCCGATTGTCGGAGAAGTCAGGGGCCGCGGGTTGTGGTTGGGGATTGACTTTACTACCGACAAGCGGACCAAGGCGTTGTTCCCCATGAGTCGTCTGGCCGGGCTGGTTCAACGGGCACAGCATAAAGGATTGATCATCAAGCTGATGGGGCAGGCCCTTGAATTGGCGCCGCCGCTTGTGATCACCAAAGAGGAAATTGACAGAGGTGTCAAAATCCTACATGAGTGTGTTGCCGAAGAAGCCAAAGACATGGGTCTTGGATAATGGGTTCAACCGTCGCTATGTAGATCGTCTGCGCTTTGTTGAATTCCAGGACGGAAGATATGAATCGGGGGTGGGGGAACCCCGATGCGATATCTATCAGGATGCGTCTATTCCGATTACTGTTTGATCGGTCAGGGTGATCCTTTCTACCCCGGAGGTGGTGACGAGATAGTCATCCTCCAGCCCTACCACCCCTTTTCCGGGGAAAATAAACTTTGGTTCAAAGGCGATGACCATCCCTTCCCTCAGCTTCTCTTTAGAATAGCGAGAGATTATTGGGTATTCATCGATTTCAAGGCCGATGCCGTGCCCAATGAACTTAACCCGGCCGTCTTCATGGCCCATAAAAAAGTCGCCGTACCCATCTCGAGTCGCTCTCTCTAAGGCCAAATGATACAACGTCGAAGCGGACACGCCCGGCTTTGCCTCCGATTCAAACAGGCGGTGGATCGCAGCGGAGCAATCATGTGCTTTCTCCAGGAAGCGCGGCAGTTCGCCAATCACATACGTTCGGAATTGATCTCCGATATAACCATGGATTCCGATACCATAGTCGATGCCTATCGGTTCATTTCTCCGAACCCGACGAAATCCCGCCCCTTGTGCCATGGCCGGGGTGTTTCCTGAGCCGCCATGGGGACTGTTGAGAAATGAAACGGTTGAACCGCTTTCCCCCGACAAGACATGCGCATAGGTCATCTCCTGGTTCCATCCTCGCATCCGGAGAATACCCATGTGGCCCTCTCGCCGTGCGATCAGGGCCAAGTGTCCGTCAACTTCCAGCTCGGTCATCCCCTCGCGAATGATAGCGCCGATTTCCGTGAACCCTGTGTGGAGAATAACCGCGGCCTTTCTAATTTGTTCAACTTCATAGCGGGATTTGATCATGCGTATCCTACGGATATGCCCCGAGATATCGACCCACCGACACTGGGGGAATTCTTGCCCGAACCATAGGTAAAGGTTTGCCGGCAGAACATCCAATTCGAGACCCACAGTATTAAGATTCTTGGTGTGGAAATCGTTGAGTGTCTGCGATATTTCTTTTTTCCCCCTCACCGGAACCACTTCATCAAGTGAGGATTCCTCTTTGGCTCTCGCATACCCTTTCTGCACCATCAAAATCGGCGATCCGTCGGCGGGAACAAATAAAACAGACGTCTGTATGGTCCCGGAAAAATAAAAGATATCGACATTTTGCATGAGAAAGGCCCCATCCAAACCTTGGGTTGTGAGAACGGACTGGAGGTTTGTGATACGATAATCAATTTCAGTTTTCGGTACGGTATTCATGTGAAATTTCCTGGTTCCGGACATATTTATGGTGAGTGACGTGTCTTTCCCCCAACCCTTTCTCCCTAGATATTTTCAACGGCCTTCACCAGATCTTCTCCTGCCTGACGCGCCTCTTCCAGGTATTTGGGGTGTTTCAAGACATCCCCCTCAAAATCCAGTCCGCGATACAGCAGGGATCGCCAGAGTTCTATATCAAGGGGATCGAAAAAATAGCGGACCGTCAACAAGGTTCCGTCAAACAGCTTTTTTCCCTTCGTCGCCCCCACGGAAATGAAAAGGCCTTTTCGTTTAAAGTCGTGCTGCCCAAACGGTTGCTTTTCCAGCCAATACTTCTTCACCCACACGGACTGACAGCGGTCCATGAGGATTTTTGTGTGCGCACTCACGGTGTAAAAAAAAATGGGGGTCGCAAGCATCAGTCCGTGACAGGCGAGAAGCCGGTCGTAAATCTTCTGGAAGTCATCCTTTATCACGCACCGCCCTGTGTTTTTGCACCCATATATTTCGAGACAGGGAGACATGTTGAGGTCTCGCAGAACGATTTCCTCCACTTCGGCGCCCGCATTCCGAGCGCCTGCTACGGCGTTTTTGAGCAACAAAGCGGTATTTCCCTTCCGGCGGGGGCTTCCATATATTGCGAGAATGTTCACAGCGTCAAGCTCCTTTTGGTTTTCATTCAAGTCGACCCAACCGCAGAGATTGGGAAACATAACAGTTTTCGGTCGAGCACTCCACTCGATAGGCTGTCTCAGTCTTGAAGCACAGCTCCGCCTAACCGCCCAGGTAAAGTCGTTGAACGTCGGGATTTCCCAAAAGTTCTTGGCCGGTGCCGGCAAGACGGTTCCTGCCCAATTCCAACACGTATCCCCGGTGTGAAACGGAGAGGCCTTTGCGTGCGTTTTGTTCAACCAGCAAAAATGAAATCCCCGTTTCGTTCATATCGAGGATCTCTTGAAAGATGGAATCCACAGCGAGCGGCGCGAGCCCGAGAGACGGCTCGTCAAGCAGCGCCAGATGAGGCCGGAGAATAAGGATTCGGCTCAGGGCAAGCATCTGGCGTTCGCCGCCGGACAGTTCTCGCGCTGCATGACTTTTTTTGTTTTTTAACATGGGAAACCTCTCCATTGCCCTTTCGATTCGCTGAAGGGTCCTTTTCGGGTCTTGAAGCAGGGAGCCGGCAATTTCCATGTTTTCGAGGATCGTGAGGTTGGGAAAGATGTTATCCCCCTGAGGAATGATGATAAGCCCTTTTCGCCCTTTTTCGGCGATATCCCAACAGGTTATATTTTCGCCATTGAAGGTGATCCTGCCTTTTGAGGGAACGATCTGTCCGGAAACAGCCCTCAGCACCGTTGTCTTTCCGGCCCCATTCGGGCCGATGATGCAAACGATTTCGCCGTGCAGAACCGTGAGACTGACCCGGTGAAGGATGATCAGCGCTCCGTAGCCGGCGGTGATCTCATTCACTTCAAGTATCATGATGCGCTTTCCCGAGATAGGCCTCGATTACCCGCGGATTTTTTATGGCCTCAGCGGGTGTGCCTGAAAATATCAAACTTCCGGAATCCATTACCAACAATCTCCGGCAAACCTCCGCAACCAGGGGCATGTTGTGCTCAATCAGAAAGATTTCAATTCCCTCATGATTCAGTGTCTTGAGGAGTTCCACGAGCCGACGGATCAAGGTTGGATTGATGCCGGCGGTTGGCTCATCAAGGAGAATCATTTTCGGTTTTGACATCAGAACCCGTCCCAGTTCCAGTAGCTTTTGCTGGCCGAAGCTCAGCTTGCTTGCGAGTTGATCGGCAAGATCCGTCAATCGGATGAGGTCCAAGACCTCTTTCGCCTTCTCGGTGTTCGCTCTTTCCGCCCGCCTAACCGTGCGCGGCTTCAAAAAGACGGCAGTAAGCCGCTCACCCGCTTGGTTGGGGGAGGCAGACAACAAGCTTTCCATCACGGACATGAAAGGGAGGATTCTGGTCTGCTGAAATGTGCGAACAAGACCCATTTGACTGATGCGGTGGGGTGCAATTCCGTTGATGCGCTGACCTTGAAAATAGATGTCTCCTTTGTCCAGACTGTAGAACCCTGTGATTAAGTGGAACAGCGTGGTTTTTCCGCTTCCGTTCGGACCCACCAGACCCGTAATACCGGGAGCGCTGAGTTCAAAACCGACATCATTTACGGCCATGATACCCCCGAAGCTTTTTGTCACACCTTTGAGATGCAGCACGGTTTATCCTCTGTATTCAGGTAAAAGCCCCTCAGGTCGCCTCAGCATCAGCAGAACGAGGACAGCGCCGTATGCAATGCCTTGAAGCGGGGCCACGAACCGGCCGAACTCAGGAGGAATGGGAAGAAACCTCAGGGACTCCTGAAAAAACATGACGACTGCAGCCCCCAGGAGGGGACCCCAATTGGTTCCCCGACCCCCCAAAACCACACAAAGAAGTACGATGATGGTTTCATTCAGAGTGAAGTCGGACGGACTTATATAGGTAATGTAATGGGCCCACAGTGCGCCGGACACGCCTGCAAATACGGAGCCCACCGTCACGGCCCTCAGCTTCAAGGATCGCACATTTTTTCCCAATGCCTGCGCCACATACTCGTCCTCTCTTACCACTTTCAGGGCACGACCGAAGGGCGCCCCGGCAAGCCTCCGCATCACTAAAAAAGTCGCCACGGTCAGTGCAGCACAAAAGAGAAGAAACATCGGAAGCCCCGCAACACCCTGCCCAATCCAGGCCGGGCGTGGGATGCCGGGCAGTCCCATCGGACCTTTTGTAAGCCAGCGTTCATTGAGAAAAAATAATCTGACCATTTCGCCGAAGGCCAGCGTGGCGATGCCGAAATAATCTCCGGAAAGGCGAAGTGCGGGTATCGCAAGCACAGCTCCCGCTGCGCCCGCCATTGTCATCCCGGAGAGCATGGCCAAAGCCACGGGGAGACCGGCGAGACTCAACAGCGCCGAGGAATATGCGCCGATTCCAAAAAAGGCGACATGACCAAAATTATAGAGTCCCGTGAATCCGAGTTCCAAGTTGAGGGACATGGCGAAAATTGAATAAATCAGGACAACGATAAGGATGTGGATTAGATAGTCCATAAATTAACGAACGCCCCCCCCGATGCTGAAAATGCCCCTGGGTTTGAAAAGGAGCAGCAATACGATCAGAGAAAAAGATATGAAATCCTTGTATCCCGGCGAGAAGAAAGCCACCCCGATATTTTCGGCGATCCCGATGCAAAGACCGCCCAAAAGCGCCCCCCACACATTTCCCGCACCCCCCAACAGCACCGCAGCAAATGCCTTTATCAAATTGATGAGACCCATGAGGGGCTCAAGGTTCGTATCCAGAGCGAGTAGGGTCCCACCGACCCCGGCAAATACAGACGCGAGGACCCACACCGTCATGCTGATGCGCTTCATACTGATCCCCATGATTGCGGCCAGTTGCATGTTATCGGCAACCGCCCTGAGGGATTTACCCAGCAGCGTTCGGGTGAACACGACGTAGAGTCCGCCCAAGAAGACAATCGCCGCGGCCATCATGGCAACCTGCGTGGGCGTGATACTCAATCCGGCAAAAAATATTCCCCGGGCGGGTTTCAAACCATAGGTGATCAGATCAGACCCCCAAATGAGCCGAATTCCGTTCCTAAGCAGATACGACAGTCCGATGGATGCAATGAGAAGCGATATACGATTGCCGTGCCTCAGGGGTCGATAAACGAAATGATCCTGGCCGAGGCCGATCAAAACCGTGACCGCCATTGCGGGGATGACGGCAAGGCAGATGGGGAGGGAAACGGGGGGGGCGCTGAAGAGCAAGACCAGGTAGGCCCCCCAGGCGATGAGTTCTCCATGTGCAAAGTTGATGAAGCGAAAAACCCCATAGACCATTGTGAGACCCACCGCAAAAAGTGCATATATGGAACCTGCGATGATACCATTTAAAAAAAGCTGCAGGTAATAGGTCATTGGGGACACCCCATTTGACATGTAAAAGGGGATCCGAAGATCCCCTTTTTGATTTTCAAGGTGACGACTTTATTTGTAATCCTCGATATTCCCCCCTTTGACCGTCCAGCGTCCGTAGGTGGCGCCTACATCCCCATTGGCATCGAAAGTCTTCTCCCCCGTCACTCCCATGTATCCTTTGCTTGCCTCAATCAGCGCGCTTCGGACATCTTCAACGGACATGGATTGGGCAGCCTTGAGCGCCTTGGCGGTCAGCTTTACCATGTCGTAATTATACTCCCCAAAGATCGGCATCTTTTTGTCGGGGTATTTCTTTTCCCATGCGTCTTTAAAAGCCAGGAATTCGGGGGTATCCTGAGAGAACGTGGGATAGGTCCCGATGACACCCTCGGCGGCCTCCCCCGCAAGCTCCACCAGTTTCGGCGACTTGGCCGCAGAACCCATCAGCCACTGGGTCTCCAGTTTTATCTCATAGGCTTGCTTCAGCATGGTCGCAGCTTCTTTGAAGTACGTCAGGTTGACCACAGCCTTGGGAGAATGCTTCTTGATTCGCAGAATTTCACTTCGATAATCCGTTTTTCCTTCATCATATGCAAATTCATCCATCAGCTTTCCACCATCTTTCAAGAATTTCTCTTTAAACACAGTCGCCAAGCCGACCCCCCAGTCATTGTTGATATAAGTAAGTACCAATTCCTTGTGACCCAGATAATTGGTGAGCTCAGCAACGCCTTTACCCTGGAGCAGGTCCGAAGGAAACACTCGAAAGACATAGGAGCCGCACTTGCTGATGTCCGCAGCGGCGCTCTCTGCACCGATGAGGATCGTACGGTTCTGCTGTGCGATCGGGCACACGGCCAGGAAGTTGGAACTGGCCGCAGGACCGAAGATGACAGGAAATTTGTGGATGGTTATGAGTTTGCGGATAGCGGAAACGGAACCCTTCGAGGTGGAGCCGTTGTCTTCAAACAGGATGTTCATGGGTGTCCCGTTGATTCCCCCAGCCGCGTTGACCTCATCCAAAGCCAGAAGCATGGCCTGCTGGAACCCTTCCCCATAACCGGCGAGTTTTCCGGTCAGGGGA
>Ga0207796_1000273_pt1 | contig 21642 bp, 17 predicted proteins | sample Pon1CUnioCityCA_6_FD_187274 | JGI IMG/M metagenome (GOLD analysis project Ga0207796, IMG submission 187274) | Marine sediment microbial community from Union City, CA, USA - Pond 1C Sediment 1 (SPAdes) | ecosystem: Environmental > Aquatic > Marine > Intertidal zone > Salt pond sediment ...
CACTGGGGACAGCAGGAACAGCCCCTGATTGTAACAGGTTGGATCGCACCAGCCACCCCCCTCGCCCCAGATCAGCATAGCCCGTAGCCCTTGCACCAAGGGGAAGCTGAAGGTCTCCTGCAGGTCGCCGGCCCACGGATAGTTGATAGCGTAGTCGTAGGACAACCTGAGAGGGCCACCGAAGTTGACGGTATTGTAGAAGGCCAAGAACCCGGCTGGCAGAAGCCCTCCGGCAACGAAGAGGCCTGCCTTGACTAGCTGGCCCCTGGAAGAGGGTGCTTCGACGGCGAGCACCAGATAGAGCGCAGCCGCCGCAACCAGAATGGCGTTGGAGTACTCGACCAGCACGCTACAGCCAGCAAGAAGACCCAAGGCGAACGGGAGGCTCCAGTGGCGCTGGGACGTGCGACCCATTCGCACGACCAGGTAGACCGAGGACAGGACGAGGAGCGCGGAAGGCGCGTGCGAAAACAGGACGCTGCTGTACTTCCAGTGGGCTGTGCCCAGGGCGAAGGCCACGCTTGCCGTCAGGGCGCTGAAGACCGATAGGTTCAGTTCGCGAAGCAACAGGTAGAGGAGCAGGACGGTTCCTGTCCCAGCCCACACGGGCACGAGCATAACGTACAGCAAGCGTGGGTTTCCGGGATCGTGGCGCGACTCCAGAGGAATCAGGGGAGATGGCAGCCAGTTGCCGATGCCATAGAAGGCGCTGGCCATGAGGGCTGTGCCTGGCGGCCTATCGCTGTAGAGCTTCCCGTCCCGAACGGCGACGTCGTTGCCTTCAGCGTACCCATCGTAGCTCTCAATGGTGAACCGCCCTTCCTCCGCCAGAGCGCGGGTCAGGGCGTAGTGACTGCCGTCGTTGCTGCAGGTGATCCCCGACACGGTGGCGAAGTAGATCGAGGAGAGCACGATGAAGAGCGTTAGGCACAAGAGCCTGTCAGTCCGGGTCATAGTCTCAGTCGACCACCGGTAGGATGAGCATACCCTCTGACGATGACCCGACCGGCTGGGTCACCGGCAGGCGTTCCAGGCTGGGCCACGTGTACATACCTACCGCTATGCTCGCCGCGGTTCGCCCCTCGGACGGGAACTCGAGGGTGTGGACGTCGACGACCACGTCTCCGGGATGCCACCACTGGGTGGGGTAGTGCCCCCTGCCGGGTTGAGCATCGTCTTGGGCCAGTACATCACCCTGCTTGCACCGGTCCTCGCAGAGAGAAACGAAGGCCGTGTAGGCCTCGGTTGGTCTCGCTCGCGCGCTCCAGGTCAGGTGGACCTCCCAGACGCGCTCTCGCTTCTCAATCGTGAAGTCAATGAGCTCGATCGACTCGCCGAAGCGGGCCAGGGGGGCACGGGGCTGACCATTCAGCGGCTCCACGCGATAGGCTGCATAAGCCGGGTAGGCCTCCTTCTCCAAATCGCCACGCGTCAGCGGCCCGGCGTGGGCCTCGATTCGAGCGGGGTGGGGAAGAGCCTCCAGATAGGGCTGTAAATCGTCATAGGGCCAGAGAAGGAGCAACATCGGCTCCCGGCCTTGCAGGGGAAGCGTGTCGTTCGGCTGGAACTTGACGACAGCTCGCTGGGAAGGCACTAGAAAGGCGAGCCCCTTCCACGCTTGCCACAATCTTCTGTCCAGGTAGACGTGTCCCTCGGGGAGGGCGCTGTCATTTGAGACAGCTAGGCCGTGGCCATCCCAGCCGACGCTTGTGAAACGATTGATCTCCGCGGCCAAATCGACGGCGGCGTCCTCAAAAGCGTAGGCAGCCTCCGCGCTGGACCCATACTGGACGAAGTAGTCCCGCCCGGTCATCCCCAGATCAACGATCAGCACCAAGCAGATCACGACGGAGCCCCAGACCCACCGCTCCCGTTGGGCGGCTGCCTGCCAGATCGTCTCCAGCCCCAGCGCAGGGAGTATCACCAGGGGCGGCAGGACGCCAACAGCTCGGAGGAAGTGGGGTACGTCGGCGGCAGCTATGGTTGGCACCAACATTGTTCCGGTCCAGATCAAGATCAGCGCTGAACCTACTTGATGGCGTTTGGCCTGCACGGCCGCTCGCATGGTCCCCAGCACCATGGCAGCTCCCATCAGCGGGGTGAAGACCGGACGCCCGGGAACATTATGCCGCGGGATACTGTCACCTCGAACAAAGAACATGCCCAGCGAGCGAACCAGATGCTCTCCCAGTGTACCCCAGACGTCGCCCTGGTGGACGACGGGATTGAGCACTGAGACCTGGGCTGGGCGTCCCATCACCACATCCCAGTGCTGGACGGCGTAGACGCCCAGCGGGGTCAGGGTTGCCAGCGCCCCCAGGCCGAAGTAGAGAACACCGGGCCAGAGGCGGTCGAGCTGCCGCGTGAACAGCAGGTAGGCGGCTAGGCCCAGCAAGGCAATGGGTGTGAACCGTGCTGCAAGGTAGGTGTACCACGTGATACCGTACAGGACCCCCGTCAGCAGCCAGATGCCTGGGCGCCGCGAGCGGAAGGCGCGGGCCCCCGACCAGATGAGCAGGGCAATCGCCAACGGCAGCATCACCGCGCGGAAGCCAACCCGGCTAAGCTGTACATGCCAGAGAGTTGTGGAGATGATAGCTGTGCTTAGCAGTGCTGTGCCTCGGCTGAACCACGCCCGGGTCATAAGGTACGTAGCGGGCACTGTCAGCGTACCGCAGATGGCGGCCGCCAGGCGTACAGCCCCGGGGGTGCGACCAAGAATGCCAACTGTGGCGGCGATCAGATACAGAAAAAGGGGCTCGCGGCCGTGGTTAGCGGCGAAGTAGATGGGAAAGTCGCCGCCCAGCACTTGCAGCGCATCCAAGCCATTGAAGGCTTCATCGTGATAGAGGCCTGGGGGAATGTGACCCAGGCTAAGAAAACGCAGTGCTCCCGCCAGCGCCGTCAAACCCACGACTGGAAGCCATGTCTGACCATAGCGACGCCAGCGGCTCAATGGAGACTCTCCGTCTTCTCTATTCGCCAAAGCGGTGGCATTATAGCACGCCGAAAGACGGTGTCAAACCAGGTTTGGCGGAACAAGGTCGTGCGATGCACGTCCTCGCTCTCGATGGTCTGGGGCCCTCAGCCTGCGCTGAGACAGTCTGACGGAAGGCTAAGCGCCCTGGCTTCAATGATGTCTATCTTGCAGAGTGGACGATGGTTTGTCTTTGCAATTTAAGCGTACTTGTGGTAGAATGGACGCAATCTGGAAGGGGTTTCGATGGTCCTTGGCCTTTCCCTTGGGTGCAAGATGAGGCTTGTCCTCTAGAACCAATCTTGCGCCTCGGGCGAGGGACCCCGGCGAGAGGAGATTAGCAGGGTAAAAGGGCCTGGGCGCTCCATGGTGCCCACAGTCTAGAAGGAGATCTGGCCATGTTTCGCGAGAAGATTCAAGAGAAATACGATGATTTGACGCCCAGTTTCCGTAAGCTGGCTGATTTCATGTTGCAGAACCAGCTCGATGCTGCCTTCATGACCGCCACGGAGTTGGCCAATCGGTTGGATGTCGACGCTGCTACTGTCGTGCGCTTCGCCCAGGAGCTTGGCTACACAGGGTTTCGAGAGCTGAGTAAAGAGATACAAGAGATCGTGCGATCAGAGCTGAAGGCGTCTTACGCCGCTGACTTGGGCGCCGCAGAGGACCTTCAGCTTTTCCGGAGCCTCCTGGGCAACGAGAAGCACAATCTAGAGCTTGCACAAGACAGATTGTCGGAACAGGTCAACTCGCTGCTTCCTGCTCTGCTGGATGCTGATCAGATCTGGGTCGTGGGGCAGGGTCTCTGTGCCCACTTGGCTGGCCTTTGTGCCAGTGCTCTGCGACAGGTTGGCCTGCCGGCAGTGGCTATCGCACCTGACCCGCTGGAGGCAGCTGCCAATCTGAAAGAGATCGGCGCAGGAGATCTGGTTATTGGGATCTCGCTCACCGGTCTGGATCTGGATACGGCGAATGTGGTCCGCTTCGCTCAGCAACGGGGAGCAACGACGTTTGTCTTCGGATCTTCATCGGTTGCGGCGGCCGCCTTGGAGGCCGAGACAGCCATCATTTGCCCAGGGCCTACCCAGACAGACGTGCCTTCATTCACCGGTTTGGCGGCCATGATCGTGGTGATGGTTGCAGCCTTCGCTGCTCGTTACCCCGAAGAGGCGGGTACAATGACAGAGGCGGTGCGCCAGAGCTATCAGGAGTTGTTGCAGATGCAGGTGGAAAGCGCCTCGGATCTGGATGTCGCGGATCTCTGGCGCCAGTTCTAGAGGTGTCTTGAGGTGAGATAGGTCCCGATAAGACTGAGTTGACTATTGATTGGCGAAGACCCGGCGTGAGCCGGGTCTTCTCGTTGATGCGCTGCCGGGCGTCGTATGCGTCGCATTCGTGTCAAGCTTTCGTCAACACAGGCCCTCGCTTGGCGGGCAGGGCGCGGATCGATGAGAAAGAGGCTTGGTTCTTGTGGAGGACCTTGGCAAGCGCTATGATGACGTGTTTGCCTTCGACCCACTCCCATCCGAGGTGACCTAGACTTTCTCGCTTAACCACGTGACCAGCAGTTTCAGATCCACGTCTGTCTGATCGCCGGACTTCATGTCGCGCACCGTGGCCTTCCCGCTCTCTAGTTCGTTCTCTCCGAGGATGACCGTGTAGCGCACGTCGCGCTTATCGGCTTCGCGAAGCTGGCTTCTAAGCCCACGGTCTCGCCCGATCGCAAAGTAAACCCCTACGTCCACGTGCCGGAGCTGGTCCATCAGCTTCAGGGATTCCTGGCGCGGCCTGTCGCCCAGATAGGCGAGGAAGATCTTGGGCGTCCGCGGGGCGGGGGGCTGCACCTCCAGCTCCTTCATCGTCATGACGATCCGCTCCAGCCCTATGGCTACGCCGACACCCGGCGTCTCTGGGCCGCCGAGGAGCTCAGCCAGCCCGTCATATCGACCTCCACCGCATAGAGCGCTCTGCGCGCCGATCCCGGATGCCCACACCTCGAAGACGGTTTTCGTATAGTAGTCCAGGCCGCGCACCAAGCGGTGGTTCAGTACGTATCGCCGGTCAAGCAGGTCTAGGTACTCCCGCAGGCTGGCGAAATGCTCTCTGCACTCGTCGCACAGGTAGTCTACGATGCGCGGGGCGTTCTCGATGATCGGCTGACATCGCTCCTCTTTGCAGTCCAGCACGCGGAGGGGGCTGCGCTCCAGCCGACGGCGGCAGTCCTCACAGATGTCGTCATCGTGCTCTTGATAGTAGCTCTTCAACGCTTCCACATACTTAGGCCGACAACGAGGGCAGCCGGTGGAGTTCAGCTGAAACTCCAGGTCTGGAATACCGAGGCCGGCGTAGAGATCCCACACCAGCGTCATAATCTCCAGGTCGGCAGCCGGATCCTGTTCGCCGAGAATCTCGGCATTGAACTGCGTGAATTGGCGGTAGCGACCGGCCTGAGGCCGATCGTAGCGAAAGGTTGGCCCCATGGAATAGAGTTTCTGCGGTTGCACCTCCACGTGGAGCCCGTTTTCAATGTAGGCTCGCACAACGCCAGCTGTGAACTCGGGGCGGAGCGTGAGGTCACGCCCGCCTTTGTCCGTGAAACTGTACATTTCTTTGTCCACCACATCCGTGCCCTCGCCGATGCCGCGAGCGAACACCTCTGTCGCTTCAAAGATCGGTATGTCAAGACGCTCGAACCCAGCTAGCTCGGCGAGGTGCGTCGCGTGATGGCGCACGCGAGTCCAGTACGGCTGTTCCTCCGGCAAGATGTCAAGGGTTCCAGGTGGTCGTTGATAACTGGGCATAGATCTCTCCTTCCTTTCCAATCGACCGAAAACAGAGCTGGTCCTCTGCCACACTCACTATGAAGGCGCATGCGCTCCTGAGATGCGCTGCGTGGTATTATAGTCGGACTCAAAGGTTTCGCCAGGCAACCGAGGTGCCGAACCTGGCCTCAGGGGGTAGGAAGCGAGGGCCTCAAGCACGCATCCAGTCGCTGGCCCAGCGGGGGCGATCGGGGATGTAAACCGTTATGGCGACAATCTCATCCCTTTCGCCGTAGTCGCAGACGACGTGAATGTGAAGATCAAATCCAAGACTGGGCCCGACGATGAGCACCCGGTGTCGCCTTGGATAGTGCTCAAGAACCTCACCGTTGAAGATGGCGTGGAAGATGTCTTTCGCTCTCAAACTCTCCTTGTACGCTTCGTAGAGGGCGTGCTCGGTGAGACGCATGGCATCGTGAGAGGCCAGCAGATCTTCAACCTCTGTGACAACCACCTGTGCGCTCCTTTCGACTACCGCTCTTGCAAGGAAGAACTGTCGAGTCACCAGTACGCCAACAGCGTCCCTGACCCGCTTCAGGTGTGCTCTCTAGTATACGCTGCTTCGTTGCACGGGGCAAATCGCTCGGCACCGTATGATTGACGAGAGGGGCAGGCAGGGTATAATCATGCCGTAATCGCTAGCCAACATAATGAGCAGCCACACGTGCGGACACGTCCCTTAGTCGCTCGTACTGGGTGGTCTGTGCGTTACTGTTCTGTTTCAGGGTCATCAAGGTAGGGGGAATCATGATCGATGTCAACGAGCTACGCAAAGGTGCCACATTCACGATGGATGGAGAGCTCTATCGCGTTCTAGAGTATGAGCATCACAAACCAGGACGAGGAAAGGCTTACATCCGCACCAAGCTTCGCAACATAAACACAGGATCCACGGTTAAGCACACATTCACCTCCGGCGATAAGGTAGAGGATATCTACGTCGAGCGGAGGGGCGTTCAGTATCTATACAGCGACGGTGACTTGTATCATTTCATGGACACGGAGACCTACGAGCAGGTGGCTGCCCCAGCGTCTGTGTTGGGTGACGCTGCCAAGTACCTGCTGGAGAATATGGAGATCGTGGTGGCCGTGTACAGGGGAAGGGTCATCGACGTCGATTTGCCGACGAAGGTCGACCTGGAGGTGGTACATTCAGAGGTGGCCGTGGCCGGCGACCGCGCGACGGGGACGCTGAAGACCGTTACCACAGAGACCGGTTTGGAGGTAGAGGTTCCTCTCTTCGTCGAGGTGGGCGACGTGATCCGCGTCGATACCCGCAGCGGTGAGTACGTGACGCGCGTGTAGGTTTCCTCCCGACACCACTGGAGCGATTCATGAATCAGAAAGCTAGGCGTCTTCTTGTTGGCATGCTCTTCGCCTTTGCGGCGCTCGTCCTCCTGCCTCTTCTATCTGGCAATGCCATTACCTTCTACACGGACTGGTTGTGGTTTGACAGCGTAGGGCAGCTGGGCGTGTTGAGGACGCGCATCCTCGCCCGTGTTGTACTGTGGGTGGCCGGTGTCTTGGTCGTGGCCGCCTTCCTGGCGGTTAACTGGTTCTTCCTACCTCGGCGGTTGCTCGGGCGCTTTCAGTTGAGAATCCGGCGGCAAGGAGGTGCATCATTCACCGTTGGTGCGCGAGTCCTGACCATCCTGCTGAGCGTGATCGGCGCCTTGGTAGCCTTGACCATGGCATCCTCGGCCGCTGGGAGATGGATGACAGCTCTGAAGTTCAACCATGCTGCATCTTTTGGGCTGAGCGACCCCATCTTCAACCTCGACGCTAACTTCTACGTCTTCATGCTTCCCTTCTATCGTTTCCTTGTCAGTTGGACGACCGGATTGATCGTGGTCACTTTGATTGGAAATGCCCTCGTCTATGTCTTCGCCGGCCGCGTGCGAGAGGCGGAGGCGATTGGCCATCTCTCGGTTCTAGGTGCACTTTTCCTGTTGGGCAGAGCGTTGAGCTATCAACTGCAGCGATGGGCACTTCTGGAGTCTTCAGCCGGTGTACTCTATGGCGCGGGGTATACGGACGTCAACGCTCGCATGCCGCTCTTTCATCTGCTCAGCGTCGTCGTGGCGCTGGGGGCCGTGATGCTGCTGGTCAACATCGTTTTCCGCCGGTGGAAGCTGCTTCTATGGGTGGGGGGTGCTTGGCTGGCCCTCACCCTGATCGCCCAGTTCTACCCGGTGGCGGTGCAGCGGTTCACTGTTGAGCCCAACGAGCTGGCTCTGGAACGGGAGTATATTCAGCATAACATCCGCTTCACGCGTTACGCCTACGGTCTCGATGAGATCGAGGAGTTTGATTACCGGCTTGCCGGAGAGCTGACGTCGCAGGATCTCGGGGACCACGCTGATACGCTTCGGAACGTCCGATTGTGGGACTGGAGGCCGCTGCGGACGACGTACGAGCAGATTCAGGAGATCCGCACGTACTACACATTCGCCGACGTCGACATTGACCGGTACATGCTCGACGATCGTCTGATGCAGGTCAACCTGGCCGTCCGTGAGCTGGATGTCGAGCAGATGCGGGAGGACGCAAGGACCTGGATCAATGAGCATCTGATCTACACCCACGGTTACGGCCTTTGCCTCAGCCCTGTGGGGGAGGTTAGCGAGGAAGGCTTGCCGGCTCTCCTCGTGCGCAATATTCCACCGGAGAGTGAGCACCCAAGACTGGCGCTCGAGCGGCCGGAGATCTACTTTGGCGAGAGGACGTCCAACTACGTCATCATTAACACGACAGAGGACGAGTTCGACTACCCTAGCGGCGATCAGAACGTCTATGCGCGCTACGAGGGAGACGCTGGCGTACCCATGGGGGGCTTGCTGCGTCGTATTGCCTTCGCTCTGCGCTTCAACAGCACGCCGATCTTGCTCTCCAACGCGATTGACCCCGAGAGTCGTATCCTCTTCCATCGGACGCTTTCCGACCGCGTGGAGATGGTAGCTCCTATGTTGTGGTTCGATGCTGATCCTTATCCCGTCATCGCCGACGGCAGTGTGGTCTGGCTTTATGACGCTTACACCTGGAGCGACCGCTTTCCTTATTCGAGGCCGTCCCAAGGGCTCAACTACATTCGCAACAGCGTCAAGGTCGCCATCGACGCCTACACCGGTGAGATGACGTTCTACGTCGTCGATCCGGACGATCCGGTGGTCGAAACGTACCAGTCTATCTTCCCGGACCTGTTCACAGCTGTCGAGGAGATGGATCCCGAGCTTCGGGAGCACTGGCGCTACCCAGAGCAACTCTTCCGCATTCAGGCGGATCTCTACGGGGCCTACCATATGCAGGACCCGCGGGTCTTCTACAACCAGGAGGACTTGTGGCAGACGCCGACGGAGGTGCGGGGATCCGAAACGACGGAGATGGCTCCCTATTACGTCACGGTGCAGCTTCCCGGCTCCCAGCAGGTTGAGTTTATGATGATTCGTCCCTACGTGCCGGCCGGCAAGCAGAATATGATTGCCTATCTATATGCTGATTCGGGTGGCTCCGATTACGGGCAGCTCGGCGTCTACAAGTTCTCCAAGGAGGCCCTGGTCTACGGCCCGATGCAGGTGGAATCGCGCATCGACCAGAATCCTGCCATCTCTCAACAGCTGACGCTCTGGAATCAGCGCGGCTCCTCCGTCAATCGTGGCAACCTGATTGTGATTCCGATTGACGGGTCGCTGCTCTATATTGAGCCGCTCTACCTTCAGGCGGAGGCAAGCCGTCTGCCTGAGCTCAAGCGCGTGGTCGTCTCGTATCAGAATCGGGTGGCGATGGAGACCAGTCTCTCGCTGGCTCTGGCTCAGGTGCTGGCTGAGACGCCGGTGACGGAGGGGCCCGGTCAGGCGCCAGCGACAGGCCAGGAGCCCACGGAGCCTATGCCGACCGACGTCCCCGCGTTGGTACGTTCGGCGCAAGCTCACTACGAGGCCGCCCAAGCGTGCTTGGACGCAGGCGATTGGGCCTGCTATGGTGAAGAGTTAGAGGCTTTGGAGCAGGATCTGCAGGCGCTGGTGGGTGCGACGGAGGAGTAGCACCGGGGACGATCTGGGATCGTCACGACTTAGGAGGATATAGCTGTGGAGACTAGACCATTTGGCAGGACAGGGGCATCATTTCCCATCTTGAGCTTCGGTGGACAGCGAATCGTGGATGACCACGGTTGCACAGAGGAGGAGGCGATCCGAATAGTTAACACCGCCCTAGATCGTGGCATCCGCTACTTCGACACAGCCTGGATCTACTCCCAAGGTCAGGCGGAGACCCGCCTAGGTAAGGTGGTCAAACATCGCCGTTCCGAGATGTGGATCGCCACCAAGACCTGGGACACCACGCGGAATGGAGCGCTTCGCCAGCTGGAGGAGAGCCTCAATCGGCTACAGACCGACCACGTGGACGAGTGGCGGCTGCACAACGTCTATGATTACGCTCGGCTGGACGCCTTCACGGGGCCGGGTGGGGCGCTGGAGGCGGCGATTCAGGCCCGCGACGAGGGGCTCGTGCGTCATATCAGCATCAGCGGTCACACCGATCCGCAGATTCTTGTGGAGGCCCTCGATCGTTTTCCTTTCGATAGCGCCCTTATCGCCGTCTCCGCACTCGATCATTTCATCCTCAGCTTCGCCGAGGAGTTCCTGCCCATCGCCAACGCGAAGGGCGTAGCCACGATTGGGATGAAGGTGCTGGGTCTGGGTAGCCTGACCCACGAGGTGGAGCGCTCCCTGCGCTACGCCTTTGGTTTGCCTGTCAGCACGGTCATCGTGGGCATGGAGACGATGGAACAGCTGGAACAGAATCTGGCCATCGCCGAGTCCTTCGAGCCTCTGAGCGACGTGGAGCGCCTCGCCTTCTTCAGGGACATCATCCACCTGGTCGAGCCAGAGGAAATGCCCTGGAAGGCGGCCGATTGGGGCGATCCAGTTGAATGGGTGCCGCGCGGGCGGGGTCGATAATGCGCACGCCCGCGGGCCAGGAATGTCCCTACTACTACGAGGATTTCTATCGCGGTCGTTCCACACAGGAGTGTCGGCTGATCAAGAGCAATCGAGAGTCTGAGCCTTGGGAGCCTAAGCTCTGCGCCCGCTGCCCCGTGCCGGATATCCTGCGAGCCAACGCGTGCCCCAATATGGTGTTGGAGGCGAGAGTGGTGCGGCGTTGGTTCGGGTTGGTGCATCGGGTCGAGGTCTACGCCGTCTGCACCGAGTATCAGGTCGAGGTGGAGGATCCCTACGTCGGCTGCGGACATTGCCATCCGGAGGCTACCAGGCTCTTCGAAGCCTTGGAGGTGAAAGAGGGTGATGCTTAGAGCTGTGCTCTTCGATCTCGATGACACCCTTCTCGGCAACGCCATGGATACGTTCCTTCCGGCCTACTTCGGGGCCCTCACTCGATATCTTGATCCCTGGGTGCCGTCCGAGCGCCTGATCGAGGAGTTGCAGCGAGCCACCAGGGCCATGAACGCTGAGCACGGTGAGAGGGTCACCAACGAGGAGGCTTTCGCCTCGGTCTTCTACCCCGCCCTGGAGCCGGAACGGTCGACGTTGGAACGGGCCTTTGAGAGATTCTATGCCGAGGAGTTTCCCAAGCTGCGCCAGTTCACGCGCAGGCGGCCTCAGGCGCGTGCCCTGGTCGAGTGGGCTCTGGAGCAGGGGCTTCAGGTCGTCGTGGCTACCAATCCATTGTTTCCTCGTGTGGCTGTCCAGGAGCGTCTGGCTTGGGCTGGCGTGCCCGTGGACGAAGTGGACTACGCCTTAGTGACGACCTACGAGAATATGCACGCCACCAAGTCTCACGTTGCCTACTATCGGGAGATCTTGGAACGACTTGGTCGGCGGCCGGGCGAATGCCTCATGGTGGGCGACAGTTGGGAAAAGGACATTGTCCCCGCATCGTCGATCGGCATGCACGTCTATTGGATCACGGAGGAGCCTGCGCCACCGAGTTCGAGGGCGGCCCTCCAGGGACACGGGTCTCTAGCGGAGCTTTGGGAGCTTGTCGAGGCCCACGGCTCTCTGTTGAGACAACCCACTGACGGTTGAGTTGAAGAGCTAAGGAATCAAACGAGGAGATCTGAATGGTATCAACGACTTCTGAAGGCCTGACCATCGTCGAACGGTTGCGGCGTCAGCTTTCACCTCACATGGATATCGAGCAGTACGAAATCATGAAGCCGCCCAGAGATGTGATCGCGTTTCGGGGTCGCGTAAGAGGAGAGACGAGCTCGGCTTTCGATCGGATGTCGCAGGCGTTCAAGGCACTGGGCTACACGGCCATGCTGCGGGATTGGGAGGATGATAGACACGCCGTTCTGGCCGTTCAAGGCGTCCAGGAGGAGGAGTCCTCCAATCCGTGGGTGAACGTGGCTTTGTTCCTGGCGACGCTCCTCACGGTTCTTTTCATCGGCGCCAGCAATGCTCTCCTGTACGCGCGGGATATCCGTGGTGTGGACGTTTCTCTCGATATGACGAGCGTCCTCACCCATCTACACTGGGGCATCCCATTCGCCGCTGCCCTGATGGGCATTCTCCTGGCGCACGAGTTGAGTCACTACTTCGTGGCGCGGCGGTATGGATCCCCGGTCAGCTTACCATACTTCATACCGATGCCCAACCTGCTGGGGACGATGGGAGCCGTGATCACTCAGAAGGCCCCTATGCGGGATCGCAAGGCCCTTTTCGATATTGGCGTCGCTGGCCCAGTTGGCGGGCTCCTGATTGCCATTCCGCTTCTCCTTGTGGGGTTGTCCCTCTCCTCGGTCCAGGCGCCACCTTCTGGCATCGAGGGGGCTCTGCAGGAAGGGAACTCACTCCTCTACATCGGTGCTAAGTACCTGGTGTTTGGGGAGCTGCTTCCCAGCAATGGGCAGGACGTCTGGATCCATCCCGTGGCCTTTGCTGCCTGGGCTGGGTTGCTGGTGACGATGATCAACTTGATTCCTGTGGGGCAGCTCGATGGCGGGCACATCAGCTATGCCCTTCTGGGACGCAAAGCATGGACATTGGGTTATGCCCTCATCGCCGCGATGTTCGGCTGGGGCGGGTTCCTGCTGCTAAGGGGAAATCAGGCTGGTGGATTCTGGGCGTTGTGGGGGTTCATGAACTTGATTCTTAACCGTAAGCATCCGCCTCCTCTCAACGACGTCACCCCGGTCGGTCGAGGGCGAGTCGTAGGGGGCATCGTGATGCTGGTGATCTTCATTCTTACCTTCATGCCGTCGCCACTCCGGTCCATCACGTTCTAGGACGAGGAGCTCTCAACGATTCAAGCGGGAATCAGGGATCTGGTGACCCACGCCGGGGAGCGTGGGATCCCTTCTTGGGCAGCTGAGGTCTCGATGTCACAAGAAGAAGGGTCGGCTCATCGGAAAGCCGGCCCCTCCTTGTCCGGTTCTGCGACTGTGCAGGCCTACAGCCTCACTCCCCAAGAAGCTTGGCGTCGGCCGCCATCCTATCCTCTGGCGAAATCATCCACGTGCCTGTGGAACTCCGGCGCGTCGATGTGCTCACCAACCAGCTCTTCGGTCTCGCTGGCGTTCAACTGATCGAAGAGGAAGGCGAACTTCTCTCGCAGTGCCCCTCGAATCCTCTCTCGGGCCTCCGGTGCGATGTCCCAGACTTGCTGCTTGAACGTCCCCCAAGCGCGCTTCCGATTGTCGTAGATGAACTGCTCCTCGGTCTGGCCCTCCTTCCAGCGATGTGCGTGCTCCTCTTTGAGGTAGTCGTAGATCTGCTTGCGCAGGTCGTCTGGGAATGCCGCGTGCTCGTAGATGATGTTCTGGAAGCCCGTTGCCAGATGGACCTCCAGGCAGCCTTCCTGGGGAAACTTGTGGAATGCCTCCTCCGGTAAGGTGCTGGCCCCCTGCTGCACCGCGCCACCGAGTCCAAACTCGTCCCGGGCGATGTTCGAGAGGCGTCGCATCACGTCAAAATCGATCCTGACCCGGGCTAATGACCCGTCAGGCAACACCACGCCACCGCGAGACGCCCCGGTCTGGATGACGATCTTGCTTAGCCCTTCCATACCTTCGGGGAGCTGGTTGTTGTACCCGTCCATGTAGGCACACAGGTCTTGCCGCGTGCTGTTCCTTCCGCCCGCCTGGCCAATCTCACCGCTCACTGAGACGGTGACCGCCTCTGGCTCCAGCTCGCGGATCGCCCTGGTCAATCGAGCGCAGAGTTCGAAGTTGGCTCTCTGTTGCTCGGTGATCGTCGGCTGGCTCAGGTCAGTCAGGGTTGAGGCATCAATGTCGATGTTGTAGAAGCCGGCCTGGATGCTTTCCGCAATGAGCTCCTCGAGGACCTCTAGCTCCGTCTCGATCGTCCTGGTGTACCTAGCCAAGTCCACCTGGAAGTCGTCCCCTTGCAGGAAGAGGGGGCCGCGATAGCCCTCTCGGATGGCGCCGGCGAGTAGGACGCTGGCGTACTCGGCCGGCGACTGGTCGGTGTATCCTATCTCTGAACGGCCGATCTCGAAGATCATGGCTCCTACGCTGCGAGGGAGCGCAGCCTGGAAGACAGCGCGGGCCATATCGTACGCCATGCCGCGCAGATTCATCGCCGGGACTGTCCACTGGCCCTCAGTCTCGCCTCGCCCGCGCGCTAGGTAGAGGTCGTTGATGCTGGCTGGTCGGACGCCTAGCTCCTGGCCGATCTCCCAAATCAGCCAGCGGGCTGTGGCCTTCACCTCGTCCTCGGCGAAGACAGCGTTGTAGACTAGCTCGTCGATCGCCGTCCCTTCCAGTCCGGTCTCGTCTTCGATGACAACAGCGCCGTCTTCTACGTGGATGATCTCCTCCATGCTGCTCAGGAGTTCTTGCTTGCTTTGATAGACTGTCATGGCGTCCTCCTCAATATCACAACTCGGCTAGTCACTGGCGCTGTCCTGTCGGGTGCCGCGAGAGCTGAGGTTCTCCTCGTTTGACTGTCGCGTCTTCTACTGCCGATCCTTGCATCTGAGCTAGACTGTCCTTGGCAGGTGCCCGACGAGGATCAAGGGCAAGGCCGAGCTTCTCCCTTACCTTCCGTCTCTTCTGCTGGTGGCTTGCTCTTCGGCCTAGGGATGATGGTCTCTGACCGCTGATGGAGAGTTCCCCTTGATCAGCCTGTGCTCGTCGATCTCGCTGACCATTCACATCGCGATCGAATGTGCCTGCTGTCGGAACGTCGCGGCAGTGCCAGCCTGGCACTCCTCTCGTTGGTGTCAGTATAGCACGCTTTCTGGGGGGTGTAAAGCGCTTGCTGGAGCGAGTTTGTCAATTCCTGCTTCTATGCTATGATAGTCGATGATCGTTCACTAAGTTATGATTGAGACATCCGATAGCTCCCTTCCGGCCCAAGAGTCTCGACACTGCCCTGTCTGTGGCATTCAAGTGGCCGTCAAGGCTTCAGAGTGCTTGATGTGCGGTGCCTCTCTGGTTGAGGAAGCGGAGAAAGAGCACGTTGACGAGAAGAAGCGCGCAGTCCCAGGTTGGGTTGGATCCGTTGCTGTGGTCCTGTTGTCCGTCCTCATCCTGGGTGCTGGGGGCTTTGGTCTCTATACCATGTTGGCTGTCGAGCCCGAGCCGGAACCAACGGTGGTGGTGATCACCCCCTCACCGACGCCCACTCCTGAACCGAGTTCCACGCCCACGGACACGCCGCTACCTCCGCCTACCCCTACCCCTGTGCCCCCGCGGTCTCACGATGTCCAAGAGGGAGAGACCGTGAGTGATATCGCCGATCTGTATGACGTGACCGTCGACGACATCCTGGCCTTGAACCCCGACGTGGAACCGGAACTCATCAGACCGGGGCAGGTACTCCTGGTGCCAGCATCTGCGTCAGCGCCGGCCGACGTCCTGGAAGCTAGCGGAGGGGCTGATCAGACATCAGCCTCGAGCGGGTTCGTCGTTCACGTTGTTCGTGCGGGCGAGACCCTGAGCGCCATTGCCGAGGAGTACGACGTCTCCGTCTCCGTCATCCGGGCTGCTAACAACCTGGCGGAGGACGATGAGACGATCCGTCCTGACCAGTCGTTGGTCATTCCAAGGAACACCCCTACGCCGACCCCGACCCCGACTGCGGATCCCAACGCCACAGCGACGGCGGCGCCGCTCTACGCGTCCCCGGCGCTGCTTCACCCGCCCGACGGAGCGGTCTTGACCGATGGCACCCCTGTGCTGCTGCAATGGTCCTCGGTAGGCGTTCTGGAGGATCATGAGTGGTACGAACTCTATCTCTGGCAACCAGCCGGCGGCGTGATATCGGACACCGTACGCACGCGTGCTACGGCTTGGCGTGTGCCGCTTGACGTCCTGCACCAGGCTGAGGGCCAGGTTCCTAAGTTCCGTTGGCGGGTCCGAGTGGTGCGGGAGGCTGCGGAGCGCGTGTACGAGGAGGCTGGCTCTCCCAGTCCACCGCATCTGTTTGAGTGGCAGGCACCGACGTCCACCCAGCCCCCGGAGACACCCACGCCGTAGGCTCCTCGAGCGCGTGCAGCCGCTGTCCGTCCTCAATGGTTCCTCCTCTCCCGCGACTCGATCAGCCTGATGCTCATCCACCGGTGTACGATCGCGTCGCACGTCTGCTTGACGCAGCCGGGGCCGCAGACTATAATCTCCGATGGCATTGTCCTGACGCGTAGACTGTGAGGCTCGATTGGACACCGATCCGCGACAACGGTCAGTTGATGCTGACCGCTACGATGAGGTCTACTTCCTGAGTGCCTGTGAGGGCTACCGGGAGTTCATATCCAGCGAGGGAAGGCGCTTGTCCCGTCGCTTGGAGCAAGCTTTTGCAGCGGCGGAGATCGCTCCCGGTATGAAGGTCCTGGACATTGGATGTGGGCGGGGCGAGATTCTCCGGCATTGCACACGGCTTGGGGCGGAGGCCTACGGCATCGACTACTCATCCGTTGCTGTTCATATGGCGTCTGAGCTCGCCGAGCAGGATGGCGAGGCTCGTGTCAATTTGGCGGATGCCAAGGTCTTGCCATTCCGCAGCACGACCTTCGATCGGGTCTTGATGCTAGACTTGGTAGAGCACTTGCACCCTTGGGAGTTGCAGCGGGCTCTGTCGGAGGCCCGACGTGTGTTGCGGGCCCAAGGTCGGCTGGTTGTTCATACAGCTCCCAACGTCTGGTATGATCGTTATGCTTATCCCGTCGTTCGATGGGTGCGCACGCTGATGGGGGAAGGGCACAAGTATCCCAAGGATCCGCGTGCCGTGACGCCTGCGAACTTGGATGTTCACGTCAATGAGCAAAGCACATTGAGTTTGAAGCGCGCCCTGCGACAAGCGGATTTCCATGCTGACGTATGGCTGGACACGCCACCCCAAGATCGGGATGAGGGCCTGGTGTTCCAGGTTGCTCGGCACATACTGTTTAACTGGGTGCCCTTTCGCTGGTTCTTCGAGCGAGAGGTATTCGCGGTGGCAAGCGTGCGAGGAGAGAGAGCAGGAACATCGCCGCCTTCCCGGCGTTGACGCTCTGGTCGCTTCAGCCGGATGAACTGATGGACACCGTACAAGAATCTTTGGAGAGCTGGTTACTCAACCCCGGGTAGGGTGGGAGTCCATAGCTCTGTTGAAGAACGGGGACCCGCCGGCCAAGTAGGGCGGGTCCCCACACACGCCAGGCCCAAACGGTGGGCCGTAGGGCGGGTTTCCACGCCCGCCAAGCCCACGCGGTGGGCCGAAGGGCGGGTTTCCATACCCGCCGATACTCTCGGGCCTCGCCAAGGGGCACGCGAGTCGGAAATCACAAAGGAGGAGTAGGCATGGCAGACAGATCAGATCGCGACAAAGATCGACAGATTCGCCTTTCAGAGGCTCAGATGAGGCAGCCAGGGATGAGGGGAGACGCCAGGCCAGTGGTGTCGAATGCATCAGCCTCAGAGACCTCTGAGTTGGCGGAGGAGTATAGCTACGTCGCAGCCGATCTCAAACGTATCGGTGGCATAGCGCTCATCATGCTGGCCGGGTTGGTGGCCTTGGCGCTGTTGTTGCCCTAGTCTAGGAGGCGACTCTTCCTGGACGACGGCCTTATGGCCCGGACGCGGCATCGTGCGCTGGTGGTACCACCTGCGGCACTCCGTATACCACCTCTAGCGTCCACAGGGTTGCCCAGTGAAGCGCTAGAGCCAGCCAGAGGTTCTGGGTGCGAAGGAACAGTACCGTGCTGATCACAGCGAGCGCTGCTCGCGACAGCCGAGGCCAGGCTTGACCCGGCTTACGCAGGTCCTCACGCCAAGCTGGATTGGCGGCTGCCTCCAGGGCAACCAGACCTAATCCGGCCCAGATTCCCCAGTACGAGCCAAGAGCTACGATAGGGGCGTTACGGTAGAACGCCCAATGGATTTCGTGATAGGCTGCCTCACGTGCGGCCTTCCAAGCCGGCGTTCTGTTGCCTCCTGCGTGGACGTCCGCAGTCGACAGTGCCTGACGGCGAGCGAAGGCAGCCAGAAGAAGCAGCGCGCCCGAACTGAGACCCATGACTGCGGTCCATCCCAAGTCCTGTGTCCAGTCAGACCAATCGGCGCTCAGCGAGGTGCCTCCACTGGCAGCAGCGGGGTTGGGCAACGCCAGTCGCTGAAGACCGAGGAGACGGCTGACCACGGCGTCGCGTCCCCAGAAGAGGGCGGCAGAGGGCAGGCCTACGTAGTAGAGAAGCCGCAGACCCTGAAACAAAGACGGAGCAAAGCGCCAGTGGGCTAAGCTGAAGACAATCCTCTCTGCCAGGCTCGCTGATGTCTGTTTGGACTTTTCTTCTTCAGCCCAGGGAGAGAAGAGCCACGCCAGGTTGGCCCAGAGGATCGCCAGGAGCAAGGAGCCTCCTAGCCAAAGCCAGGCTTCGCGCACCATCGTATCGGGGAGAGACATCTAGCTCTTGGGTTCAGCCGTGGGGCAGGCTTGACCCGCGGTCGTCACCCGCCGAGCAGCAGCACGTCACCACACTCAAAGCGCCAAACGCGCGGCTGATGCCACTCGCGGAGTTCCCTGTAGACCGCGCGGCGTGCCTCAGGGCTTAGGAGCACCCAACACGCCAGGAAGTCAACCAGATGCCACACGGAGTTGCTCCTGTTCCTCCAGAAGCGTCCGCATGATCAACAGAATGCGCCGGCGCTCACCCTCCGGAAGCTGCCGAAATAGGTACAGAGCCTCCTTGAGGCCCGGGGAATCCTCGGGTGCCTGGGGCAGCAGACCTGCCTGGCGGAAGATCTTCTCGGCCGGTAGGCGTAGCACCTCAGCCATCTTTCGGCAGAGCTCGGAGCTGGGATTGCGCTTGCCGCTGACAATCCTGGAGATGGTGGACTCGCTTACCTCACAGCGTCGAGCGAACTCGCGCATGGACCAGCGTCGGTCGTCCAGTTCCTGCAGTAACCACTTCCCTAAGGCAGATCTCTCTGTCATCCCGGTGTCTCCCTTCTGTGCGTTGCAGCCCCGCCCTGTATCCCTTCAATAGCACTATACAAGGTTTCCCATCACGTGTCAAGTTCTTTTACCATGGGGAAAGCACAACGCCTCGCGCGCTAGCATCACCTTGTCGCTTCCCGCGGAAAGATCTTCCCCGGATTCAGAATGTTCAGTGGATCGAAGACCTGCTTGATCCCTCGCTGCAGGGCGATCAGCTTCTCATCCATCACCAGCGGCAGATAGCGTGCCCGCTTCGAGCCAATGCCGTGTTCCCCGCTGATCGTCCCGCCCAAGTCGGCGACCACCGCATACAGCTCCTCTAGAATCGCCGGCAGCTTCTCGTCCCACGCGCCCATGGGCGTCTCTGGCTTCTTGACCACGGTGGCGTGCAGGTTGCCGTCCCCCGCGTGACCGTAGCAGGGGATCAGCACGTCGTACCTCTCCGACAGGCGATCGAGCTCCGGCATCAGGTCCGGAATCTGGGCCATGGGGACGACAATGTCCTCCAGACTCTGGATCGGGCAAATCGCCTTCAGCGCCTCGGCCATCTCCTGGCGGGGACGCCACATGCGGCGTTCGTCCCGGGGGGTGTTGCCCACGAAGATGTCGAGCGCGCCCAGCTCCAAACAGAGGTCGATGATGCTGTTCATGTCGTCCTCGACGCGTTCCTCGCTGGTGCCGTCGATCTCGATCAATAGCATGGCACCGGTCTCCGGGTGGGGCAGGCGCTCACCGGTGTACTCGTAGGCGGCCTCGATGGAGCGTTGATCCATGAACTCGACCGAGGTGGGGACGATCCGACCGCGGGTCATCACCCGCGGCACGGCGCGGATGGCCGTCGGCGTGTCAGGGAAGGGGACCAGCAGCACGGCCCGCGCCCTCGGGCGGGGCAGCAGCTGCAGCGTGACCTTCGTGAAGATCCCCAGCGTGCCCTCGGACCCGACCATCAGATGGATTAGGTCGTAGCCGGTGACGTCCTTGACCCGCTTGCCACCCAGTTCAACGATCTCGCCCGTCGGCAGCACCACTTCTAGGCCAAGCACATACCGGCCGGTGACGCCGTACTTGATGGCCCGGCCACCACCGGCGTTCTCCGCCACGTTGCCTCCCACGAAGCAGAGCTCCACGCTCATCGGGTAGCCGGCGTAGAAGAGCCCATATTGCTCGATAGCCTCGTTGATCTCGTTGGTGACCACCCCCGGCTCGACCACAGCGACCATGTTCTCGCGGTCGATCTCCAGAATGCGGTTCATACGTTCAACTGAGAGCACGATGCCGCCATAGACCGGCACCGCGCCGCAGGAGAGGCCCGATCCCGCGCCCCGCGGCGTGACGGGGACCCGCTCGCGGTTAGCGAGCTTAAGGATTTCTGAGATCTCCGTGGCCGTCTCCGGTTTCACCACCGCCTCGGGCATATGGGCGTGCTCCTCGCCCGCCACCTCGTCGTGGGCGTAGTCCTGCATGGCAGCGGGATCGTCGAAGACCACGTAGGCCGCTCCGACGATGTCCCGCAGGCTATCGACGATGGACGTGGTCACCGGCTCGTACGATATGGTGTTGCGGTTGCCTAGCGCGGAAACCAAGGCTTGCCTCCGTTGGTCATAGGGAGCTGATCATGTAGAGTTGATCGAGCTCAAACCCTCGCTCCCGATAGTAAGGCCGCGTGCCAATGGCCGCGATGACGGCCAGCCGCCGGTAACCGGCCTCCCGAGCCACGCGCTCAGCCTTCTCGATCAGCTCCGTCCCCAGCCCCGCGTGCTGGGGCACCGTCTCCAGCTCGGACCCCAGCCCTAGCGCCGGCCCATAGACGTGCACCTCGCGGATCATGGCACACCGGCCCTCCGGTCCCCGCAGCTCGGCCATCGGCGGATCGACCCTCGGAAGCGAGAGGCGTAGGAAGCCAGCGAGCTCCCCGTCGGGCGTCACATACTGCATGAAGCGCTCGCTCGTCGCGTCGGTCTCGTACCGCACGACGTCGAGGCGGAGCGCATCTGGGTCGATGGGCTCGCCGCGCACCTCGCGACATCGGACGCAGTGGCAGATCATATCCTCTCGCGCCATGTGCTGCTGCACGATCTGGCGCAGGTTCGACTTCGTGACCCCGGCCACGATGTTCGGAGCGGGAATGTCGCGCATCAGCCGATTCACGCGGCAAGTTGGTGGGATTAGGGTCTTGCAGTGCGCGAGCAGTTCCACCATCGTCTCCTCGTCGTACGGCTCGAATAAGCCCCGCTTCCATAGCTCGTACAGCTCCGTACCCTCAAGGAGCGCCGTGGGATAGATCTTCAGCTCGTCGGGCTGCATGGCTGGGTCCCGCCAGAGCCTGCTGAAGTCCTCCAGGTCGCTCTCGGGCGTAGCGCCCAGCAGGTTGGGCATCCAGTGCGCGACGATTTTGAAGCCGCTCAGGCGCAGCAGGCGCATGGCTCGGCGGGTGTCGGCCACGGAG
>Ga0207796_1000274_pt1 | contig 21620 bp, 14 predicted proteins | sample Pon1CUnioCityCA_6_FD_187274 | JGI IMG/M metagenome (GOLD analysis project Ga0207796, IMG submission 187274) | Marine sediment microbial community from Union City, CA, USA - Pond 1C Sediment 1 (SPAdes) | ecosystem: Environmental > Aquatic > Marine > Intertidal zone > Salt pond sediment ...
GGTTTGGTTGTGATTCATGATGGTGCGCGCCCTCTGGTGGATCGGACATTCATCCAAAGAGTGGTTTCAGCGGGAAGAGCCCACCGGGCGGTTATCACTGCCCTGCCTGCCAAAGAAACCGTCAAATCGGTGAACAGACACCGGGAGGTGATGCGGACCATCAAACGCCAAGAGGTGTGGCTGGTTCAAACCCCCCAGGTGTTTCGTTATGAGGATATTGCCACGGCTCACCTGAAAGCCTATCGAGAGGGATGGGATGAGGCCACAGACGATTCCTCTCTGATCGAAAAGCTGGGAATTCCCGTTACCGTAATTGAGGGCTCTGAACGGAATATTAAAGTGACAACGCCTTACGACTTGGAACTGGCTCGCTTCCTCCTCAGCCACCCATAGGTGCATGAAGAGGGCAGGGACCCCAAGAACCGCCGGATCCAATGGATATTGGAAAAACAAAATCAGTTAAAAGCTTGAAAATCGGCACCAGAGGAAGCCAGCTCGCCCTTTTACAGAGCAGGTGGGTCAAAGCAAAGATTGAACGGAAATACCCGAATGCACGGGTTGAACTCGTAACCATCAGAACCACAGGAGACACGATTCTGGATTCCCCCTTGAGCAAAGTGGGGGGTAAAGGTCTTTTTGTCAAAGAAATCGAAGAGGCACTGCTCAATGGAAGAATCGATCTGGCCGTTCACAGCATGAAAGATGTGCCCGCCGAATTGCCGGAGGGCCTTTCGCTTTCGATCTTCCCGGAGCGAGAAGACCCCCGGGATGCGTTCGTTTCAACCCGGTGCCGAAGATTTAATTCGCTCCCGCAGGGGGCTCGAGTGGGCACCAGTAGTCTCAGGCGCACCGCCCAACTGCTAAATGCCCGACCGGATCTGGACGTGATTTCCTTGAGGGGAAACGTCGATACCCGGCTTCGAAAGCTGGCGGATGGAGAATTCCAGGCGATTATTCTGGCCACTGCCGGGCTCAAACGCTTTGGTTTGGCGGATCGAATAAGTCAGGTATTTTCCACGGACCTCATGTTGCCGGCGATCGGGCAGGGTGCATTGGGTCTGGAGCTCCGAGCCCACGATACGAAAACCATAGGTTTCCTTAATTTTCTGAATCATGAACCCACCCGAATCACCGTCGAAGCCGAAAGAGCTTTCCTGAAAGAGCTTCAGGGCGGTTGCCAAGTTCCCATTGCCGCTTTTGCCCGGTTGAATGGACGGCGGTTGCGTCTGGAGGGAATGGTTGCCGAACTGGATGGATCCCGCCTTTTGAGAGATCAGCTGACCGGTGACAAAGATGACGCGAAAGGCCTCGGTATCAATTTGGCCAGGAACTTGCTCGGTGCAGGAGCGGACAAAATTTTGGCTGAAATTTATGGTACGGATCCGTAATTCAGGGTCAAAGGGGTTATATCCTGGGTCGAGCCGAACCGTGAAACAACTCCCACGTCCCGGCAATCCGTTCAACCAATACGTCGGAGGTACTCTAAATGGCGATCAGCAAAAAGGGCAAGGTTTACCTGGTGGGAGCCGGTCCGGGGGATCCGGGACTCCTGACTTTGAGAGCCAAAAAATGTTTGTCACAAGCCGATGTGGTCATCTATGACAACCTGGCGAACCGCGTTTTCCTGAGATACGCCGATGTCGATGCGGAGAGGATCTACGTGGGGAAAAAGGGCGGCAATCATACCTTGAGTCAGGAAAAAATCAACTCGCTGATCGTTGAGCGTGCACAGCAAGGACGTTGTGTTGTCAGGCTGAAGGGCGGAGACCCTTTTATTTTTGGAAGGGGCGGCGAGGAAGCGCTGGAACTTGCCAAGGCGGGTTTGAGTTTTGAGGTGGTTCCGGGAATCACATCCGCGATCGCTGTGCCGGCTTATGCAGGAATCCCGCTGACCCATCGAAGCTACACGTCCACCGTTGCCTTCATAACGGGCCATGAAGACCCCCACAAAGAAGAAACCGACATTGCGTGGGATAAACTGACAACGGGTATCGGCACCCTGGTGTTCCTCATGGGAGTTGGAAATCTACCTCGCATCGCTGAAACGCTATTGGAACACGGACGATCTCCGGATACGCCCGTTGCTGTAATCCGAAGCGGAACCCTCACGGAACAAAAAACCCTGGTGGGGACACTGCGGAATATCGCACGATTGGCCGAAGACAATGACCTGAAACCTCCGGCCGTTATTGTTGTGGGAGGTGTGGTAAATTTGAGAAACCAACTGAATTGGTTCGAAAACACGCCGCTCTTTGGAAAGCGAATTGTCGTTACCCGGGCAAGGGAGCAGGCGAGCGGCTTTCTGGAAAGTCTCGTCACGCTGGGAGCGGATTGCATCGAGTTCCCCACCATAGAAATCGTTCCGCCGGAGAGATGGAACGCTCTTGATCGTGCGATTCAGAACATAGAAACCTACAATTGGCTGCTTTTTACCTCTCCAAACGGGGTCAAATATTTTTTGAATCGGCTTGCGGCGGTTCGAAAAGATGTGAGAGATCTCAAGGGGGTGAGGATTGGAGCGATCGGCCCGAAGACAGCGGAGAGATGGCATGAACTGGGAATTCGATTGGACTTGATGCCCGATGAATATCGGGCTGAAGCAATTGTGGAGGCGCTTAAAGTATGGCAGATAAAGGGAGCACGAATTCTGCTTCCAAGAGCTGCGAAGGCAAGAGAAACGTTGCCTGAGGAATTAAGAAAAATGGGGGCTCACGTGGATGTCGTGTCGGCATATCAGACCGTCAAACCTGAATACGATACGGAAAAGGTGCGAAAAATGCTCAAAAATGGAACCATACATATGGTGACTTTCACGAGTTCCTCCACAGTCCTTAACTTCGTAGACATGTTCGACGTTGATCATGACCGACTGGTCGAATGGATGCGGGCGGTTGCAGTGGCCTGTATCGGGCCGATTACCGCGAAAACCGCACAGATGAAGGGATTCAAGGTGGATCTCATAGCACCCGAATACACAATTGATTCCTTAAGAGAAAGCATTCTTGACTACTTCGTGTCGGCACCGGAAAGGCGTGTTCCAAATCCATCTCATGCCTGAAAAAAACACCCTCCTGAAGGCCGGTTTATTGTCTTCCGACGGATAAAACCGTGACAGGTTTTTCGATGCCCCGAAGCAAGCGGGAAGACTCCTCCGTGAGAAGAAACCGAGAATCCAGTTGCGCGCTTACGCTTTCGGTGATCAGTATTTGTCCGGATGCCGCTTCCGATGCCAGCCGTTGTGCGAGATTGACGTCCGTGCCGATAACCGTGTAATCGAGTCTTTTCTGAGAACCCACATTTCCCAGGAACATCTCGCCGGCGCTGATGCCGATTCCGAGACCAACGCGCCCAAAATGCCTGTCTTTGGATGTCCAGACTTCCCGAACCTTATCGAACCTTCTCAGCGTCTCGATGGCCGCAGAAACAGCCGCTTTACCCGGCGCATTCAGTCGAATGGGAGCCCCGAAAATGGCAAGTACTGCGTCTCCCATGAATTTATCTAAAGTACCCTGGTGCTTGAATATGACGTCCGTCAACAGGTCAAAAAAGCTATTCAGGAACGCCCGAAGCATTTTCAGGGATAGGTGTTGCACCAGCGGGGTAAACCTTCTGATGTCCGCGAAAAGGACAGTGATATATTTGATTTCACCCACCTCCATGGGATTCTGCCCATGAGAAATAAGGACTTCAGCCACTTCCGGTGCGACATACTGTTCAAAGAGGGTTCGCATCCTGACTTTTTCCGCTCTTTCTTCCATGATCCGAACATGTTCCAACGCCATGCCTGCTTGGCTACAAATGACCGAGAGCATTTCAACATCGGATTGACTGAAAGGGGACCCCGCATTCACCCGGTTGACGGTTAAAACTCCCAACGCTTTGTCTCTCGCCTTGAGCGGAACTGTGATGGTTGCCGCAATGTTCCGGGATCGCAGGAAAGATGCAAGCTTTGAATTGTTTTTTGCGGCCCCGCTAATAATGAAGGGTTTGCCGCTTTGAAATACCCTATCGGCGATCCAAGCCTCTTCTTTTGAGCGAATATCCTTGGCCGTTTGTCCCCGAAAACGCGTTGCAGCGACAATCCGCAGACGGCACGCCGCCTCGTCCCGAAGCATCACGGAAATATCTTCGGTAGCCGTTTGGTTGGAAACGGTTTCCATAAGGTCGTCGAGGATTTGTTCTTTTGTTTGAGATTCCGAAAATTTCTGCCCCATCAGATAAAGAGGAATAAGTGTTTTAAGACGGGTGTTTTCCTCCCTGAGTTTCGCTTTGTCAAATGCGTCTTTGACAACATGGATCAACTCCATGGGTGTGAACGGCTTTCTGATAAAGCCGCTGAAACCGTGTTCCATCGCTTGAATTGCCGTATCCATGGTACCGTGGCCCGATATTAGAATGCCTAAAATGTCGGGATGATGTTGTTTGAGGGCTGGATATGCCTCCAAACCGTCCATTCCAGGCATCAACATGTCCATCACCGCCAGGTGAAAAGGTTCACCACGCGACATTTTCAGCGCTTCTTCGGCACTGGATGCACCAAAGACATGGTACCCCTCTCGCGTGAGTACACGCCGGCACACATCCACAATCATTTCTTCATCGTCTACAACGAGGACTCTTTTTTGTGCCATCGGCATCTTTCGCGTCCGATTGATACATGCCCGGGTTGGGCGATGGAAGGTGGCCTCAAAATACTTCCAAAAAGGAAATTACCTCAAGTGACCATATTGCCGGCCAATGGCAGGAAAACAACAAACGTACTTCCCTTTTCCGGAGTGCTCCTAACACGGATAACCCCTCCGTGCGCCCTGACGATCCGATGACTCACCCAGAGGCCAAGTCCCACTTCACTCAGTTTGTCTTGAGTTGAATAAAAGGGTTCAAAAATCCTTGGCAGATGCTTCGGCGATATCCCCGTTCCGGTATCTTTGAAGGACACATAGGCCTCGGCATCTTTTACACCGGTTTCCACTCTGAGCAAGAGACGCGGGTTGCCGTTATCAAGACCATTTTCCTCCGACCCGAGAGATATCTCAAATGCCCCTGTCATGGCATTCAAGGCGTTACTCAGAAGATTGAAAAACACCTGTAAAATTTGAGCCGGCTCTGCCATGATAGGCAGCGATCTGTCAGCCAATTTAATCTCAAGTTGAATACCACTATCACGCAACCTGCCTCGAGCCAATAAGAACACTTTCTTAACAAGTTCATTTAAATCGGTCTTGACCCTTGATCCTGCTTCGATACTTACAAAATCCAGAAGGTTTCGTGTGATGTTGCTTGCCCTGACGGCCTGTGTACGAATTCTTTGCATCATCTCCCGGAGTTGACTATCGTCTTCAGCCGTATTGAGAATGAGGTCCGTGTAACCCAAAATGCCTGTAAGCGGATTATTCAACTCATGGGCAATGTTCAAAGACAACTCTCCAAACACCGCCATTCTTGCAGACGTCAGCATCTGCTCTTGAGCTTTCTTTTGAGTTTCCAGTGCATTTTCCAGTTCCGTGTTGGATACCCTCAAATTTTCGTAAAGTCTGGCATTTTCGACACTGTACGCCACTTGTTGAAGAAGCGTTTGAAGAAACTGGATGTATTCTTCTTGAAAAGGCATCTCCTCCTGATTTCTTCCGAGGACCAGCACCCCGATGGCATTCCCCTCGGCGACAACTGAAAGGTATAGTAAACGGGGAAGGCCTATATCGGGAGAATTGAAATTTTTCTTATGAGGTTCCGCTTCAATGTCCTGGATCGAAATGGGAGACTTATTCTGGAGCACAAGCGCTGCGAATGTTTCGCTCGAATCAAGCTCAATTTTTTCGGGAAATTCTCCGGAGATACCCACCGTCGCTGCGACGTGCAACACTGAGGACGTGTCTTTTTTTATCGCCAGATATCCGGCCTGTGCGTTGACAGCCCTTGCAGTGCGCGAGAGAATCGCTCTGGCAATTTCCTCCATATTGATACTGTTCGAAACGATTTCTCTGATTTCATTCAAGACGGCAGCCTGGGCTGCACGGACGCCCAATTCCTCAGCTGCATCCTCCAGTTTAAATAGGGTCCGATTGAACGTATCCGCAATAATGGCAAATTCCCGCGTCGAACCGCCATTCTGTATTTTTTCCCCCTTTCCTTCTAAGGCCTTTGTCATGGTGGAGGATAGTTGCTCAACATGCTCGGTCATTCTCCTGAAAATAATAAACCCCTCGAGCACGATAATCAGAACCAACGCCAGAAGGAATCCCGATAGTGCGGTGGTGAATGCCCCGATTCTGAAATATATGAATGCAAATACGACAAAAGGGATGGCCGTCAGGCAGGAAAAAACAACCTTCAGATTATACCGGATGGTTCTATAGCCGTTATAGTCCGCGGGGGGAGTATATTCGACCGCTTGAGCGCCCACTGTCTTTTATTAAGATTCCTGGAATTGGGTTTTTATGCCTAAGAATATTCAAAAGGATCCCCGAAAACACCCAGGCCGAATCCTTGAACAAAACCAGAAAAACCTCACCGTTCTCATGGGTTGACAAGAAAAACACCCCTCTGTTGAGGCTTCGCCGGCGGCTCAGGGATACCCGAATTAATTTGGGCGTTTCATCTGTAGACCCGCATTTTTTCTGAATACAAAGCAAAATCGATGCCATTTTGAAAATCGAAGGTGTGAACGGCTAACAATTTGATAATTCATATATTTTGGTTTATTCTTCATGGCTAGCGCACGCGTCGAGGTCAAATTAAACGGGTCAAAATGGAAAATATTCAATGCCTCCTTTAAAACTGTTTGACTTGCCCCACTGCGCAGATGATCGCCTGTGAGAACTGAGAAGCGAGGCGCACCAGTATTGTTTTGATGTTTCGAAAAAAAGTTCCTATAATCTGGTGATTAAAAAATAGTTCAGGCAATGGAGGAGGTCGCAGATCCCATGTCGTTTCTCTTTGTCGGCGCCACCGGAGACCACGCAGGACATGGCCTCGTGACGTGGGCCGTCGCCAAAAGGCTCTCAGAAAAAGGCCTCAACGTGGGCTTTATCAAGCCTTTCGGGACCCACCCAATCCGTTTCCAGGGAGCGTGGACCGACCGGGATGCGCTGCTCTTAAAGGAGGTGTTGAATCTTCAAGAACCGCTTGACGGGATCTGTCCATTTCCAACATCGCAGGAACCGTCGAAAGAAGCGGGGGTCGAAACCATTCTTGGGAAAATAAAATCCCTCGCACAAAAGACGTCTAAGGAAAAAGACATTCTCCTTATCATGGGCTCCCGGCACGTCTTCTTTGACGATGCCTCATACGGCGTTTCCGACATTTCTCTAACCACCGAGCTGAACGCGGATTTTGTGCTCGTCACTCGATTCCGAAAAGTGTCTACGTCTCTGTATTCCATTCTGTCTGTCAGATCTCTGCTGGATGATCGGATGAAAGGAACCCTCATTAATCGGGTGCCCCCGGAGAAGCTGGAAGAAATCAGGAATCAAATGATCCCTTCCCTTGCTCGGAAAGGCGTTCAAATCACAGCTGCCGTTCCTGAGGACCCTTTTCTATCTTTTCGGAGTCTTGAGGAAATCAAAGATGTACTCGATGGTGAAGTTATCCGGGGGGAGGGAAAACTTCATGAACCCGTAGGTGCAATCACGGTAGGCGGATCGGAACTCAAAGGCGACTTGCGCTTGCTGAAAAGGGTTTACAACAAAATCATCCTCCTCGCGCCCGGTTCCCACGATTTGGGGCTTGAAGAAACCAACCCGCTGCGGTCCATCGCAGGAATTCTTCTGACTGGAGGGCGAAACCCGGCGCCACAAGTTTTGAATGTGCTCGAAAGGGCCGATATTCCTGTAATACGGGTCGAAGTCGACACATTTGCCGCCAGGGAGCGATTGGACAACGCCGCCGCCGCCCTTTCGATCAAAGACACGGAAAAAGTCCGTCGCTTTACAGCGCTGATGGACAGAGACGGTTCCCTCGACAGGCTTATCGAATCTCTCGGTGTGGGTGCCGCATGAATATCCCTTCAACCGATGGTGTCTGAGACGATTTCGAGCAGTTTATCCGGCGAAATCGGCTTGGAAAGAAACAGGTTGGCGCCTGCTTCGATGCCTTCTTCTCTATCCTCTTCCCGGCTTTTGGCTGTCAAGAAAACAATCGGCGTTTCTTGAAGCGCCTCTTTTTGTCTTATCTTCCTGCAGAGTTCGAACCCATTCATTTCAGGCATGATAATATCCAGCATTAGCAGGTTATATGTATGCTTTTCGAGATGCTCCAGCGCCTCCGCGCCACTTCCGACAGCATCGACTTCATATCCCTCCGGTTTAAGCAACTCATTGAGGGCCATAAGAACCATTTCATCATCGTCGACGACCAAAATACGTTTCGGCATTTTCTCACTCCTTTCTCGCGTCTTTAACGGGTAGGTACACGAAGACTTCCGTCCCTTTTCCAGGCTTGCTTTTAATTTCAATGCGGCCGGCATGGGCCTCTATAATGCCGAAGCAAAGCGAAAGCCCCAAGCCTGTGCCTTTCCCGACCGGTTTGGTGCTGAAAAAGGGCTCAAAAACCTTACTGAGGTTGTCTTCAGAAATTCCCGCACCCGTATCCATGATGGACACGGCCACTTCGGAATTCCCTTCATTTTCAATTTGGTATGAACGGATGGTCAACTCCTTACGTCCTTCCATCGTATCCATGGCATCCCTGGCATTGGAAATCAGGTTCAGGAGAACCTGCTCCAATTGACTGGCGTCCCCCGAAATCTTCGGCAGATTCTCAGAGAGCTTCCGGACAATTGAGATATTGTGATTGAGGAGTTGCTGCCCGGTTATCATGAGGGCATTTTCGATGGGCTGATTGACATCCATCTCCCGAAACTCAGGCTTGGTTTGTCTGGAAAACTCCTTGAGGTGTTCGACGATTCTTTCAATCCGATCGTTGCATTTGCGGATGAGCTCCAAGCGCTCCCTTTCCGGAGAGTCTTCAGAAAGCTTTTTTAGTATCACGTGCAAGATGGTCTGGGAGGCCATCAACGGATTGTTCAATTCATGCGCGACACCGGCTACCAGTTCCCCGAGGGCTCTCATCTTGGATGCCTCAACAAGACGGACTTGTGCTGCTTTAAGCTTGGATTCGAGTATTTTTTGTTCGGTAATATCCTTGAAAATGCCGGCGGTGCCGATGACCCGGCCATCTTCATCACGGAGCAAGAAGAGAGACGTCATAATTGACAAGCTTTCCCCGTCTTTCCGCTTCACCTGCATCTCATAGTTGTCGCCTCTCTCCGTGGTGCGAAGGAGGGTCATGATGTCTTTCGCCTGCTGCATGCCCTTCACATAGATGCGTGAGATGTGTTCCCCCAACAATTCTTCCCTGGGATAACTCAGCAGTTCCTCCATGGCGGCGTTCTGGTATGTAATCCTCCCCTTGAGATCGGTCGTCACGATTCCATCGACTGAGCTTTCCATGATATTTTCAAGAAATTCTTTCGTTTCCCGGAGTTCTTTTTCAAGGCTTTTTCTTGTGGTGATATCACGAACAATTTCTACAAAGCCTACGGCCTTGCCCGACGGCCCCTTAATCGCCGTTATCGTTGTATGGGCTGGGAAGGATCCTTCGCCTTTCCTGACCCGATTCATCTCCAGTTCGCAGACACCTTCGGCCCGTGTTCGTTTCGACATCTCCTCTTGGACGCGTCTGGCTTGGTCCTCGGGGAGAATGGTAATGCTGATATTTTCTTTATTGACGACTTCGGCCTTGTTCCACCCAAAAAGCTTTTCCGCACCCCGATTGAATTCAATGATTCTTCCGTAAAAATCCAATGCCACGATCGCATATTCAGTGGCACTGTCGAGAATGCTGTTTAAAAACCGAGAAAGTTCACGATATTTCTCTCGGGATTCTTTGAGTGCCCGGGTCCTGGATTCAACCATTTTTTCCAAATTTGATGTGTAGTGCTGAACCTGACCAATCATCCGGTTGAAGGACACCCCCAAAACACCGATCTCATCCGCGCTACGAACCAACACCCTTTCCGATAAGTCCCCGCTCGCCATCCGCGTGGTTACCTCGGTGAGCTCCCGGATCGGCCTTGTGAGGACCTTCGAGAGTGTCAGTGTCAAGATAAACACCAAGGCGAGACCCAAAATGACCATGAGGACAATAAATCGTCTTGTGTCGTACAGGGAATGGTAGATTTCCTCCTCATAGGTCCCCGCCGCGATAATCCAGTCCCAGGGTTCGAAATAAATGTATGTATTTATCTTCTGCCTGGGTCTTGTTTCTCCCAACTCAGGATTGACCCACGGGTAGCGAATGGTGCCGACTTCGCTTTCTTGCAGCAACAGGGCGTCCGTTACCATGGCCCGGATATATTCAAAACCGGATGAATCCTCTGAACTCAGAATGTTCGTCCCTTCCTTTGCGGGATGGATCTTGAGGTTGCCCTTGCTATCCATGATGAATGCATAACCGGTGTCTCCAACCTTTATGCGCTTTATCTCGTCCTTGAGGGAATGCGCGCTTTGTTCCCTGACGCCCACATACAAAGCCCCGATGACCTCCCCATCCCGTTCCTTGATTGGATCATAGGCGGTAATGTACCAGTCATCGACTACGTAAGCCCGACCCTGGTAGGGCTGCCCATCCAAAATGGCTTTTGCAACAGGACTATCCGAGGGGATGAAGGTCCCAACGGCCCTTTTGCCATCCCTCCCCATCACATTGGTGGAAATCCGGAGGAGTCGGTCCCCTTCAATTCTCTGAAAAATGGTGCAGGTCCCGCCGACGATATCCTGAACTTTATCGACCAGGAGTGTGTCCCGGCTAAGCCGAATGTCTCCGATTCTCCACAAAGGCACCGTGACGGGAAACCCTTCGTTCGTAAACTGGTTGACCGCATGAAAGTTAATTTTTTCCTCCGGGACGATCTCAATTTCATGTCCGTTGCCATAGAGGATCTCCCTCGCCACGTTCAGGTCGGAGATTACCTTCTTCTGGACCATCTCCTGTTGAACCTTGCACATGGAATAGATGTTTCTCACAAGGTGATCGAGATCTTCCTCGGCGGCGCTTCTCAATGCTTTCCCGAAGCGATTCATGGAAAGATATCCAACGCACAGAAGCGGAAATAAGACCAGGAAGAGGGTGACGCTGATGAGTTTGGCTCGGATGCTCCAATCGCGAAAAAGCGGTATAAACATAGGGACTCTCGATCTAATATATAGGATCTGGAAAGGTTGTCATGCTCCTGGGTTTTCCCACCATCCGGTACATCACAGGCGAAACCCACCCCTCATCCAGCAGATCATCGCCGGTTTCGGAGAGAATTCCATCGTGAATAGCCCAACTTCGACCCCTCACGGTGCCGGCGAATTCAGGTTTGCGAAAAGGCGTGCTACCGTCAAGTTTTTTAAAAAGCGCTCCCCCGGGTTGGAAAAGCTCGTGGATCCGCTTCATTCGGGCATACCCGTCGAAGTAACCGAAGCCGTACCTCTCGTAAGTCACGGCGTTATGGTAAAAAAGAGCCTCCAGTCGAATGCTCTTAATGTCGAAGATGCGACAGAAGAACTCCAGAACTCCGATCACTTCACGCGTCAAGCCTAAACCCTTTTTGACTTGTCCCGGAAAAAGCCCTGCCGCCATGGCCTTTTTCTCCTCGCCGATGTTCCGGTTGCCCCACCCGAACAGGGTGTCTCTTCCTTCCGAGTCGATATGCGTATCAAAGCCGGGAGAATCGGGGTCGTTCACAATCAAAAAATCCCAGTCAATTTGAGTTGCATCGTTCGTGTCCGTAAGCTGGATGGAATATAAAACGTGTACGGCGCGGGCAAGCTTTATTTCGACCAGGCAGGTCCTATCCCCACTTGGACAAAAAAAACGAACCACCTTCTCTCCCCGGGCGTTACAAAAGGACAATGGGTCTATGCCGAAACGATGATATACAGACGCAGGAATGAGGGTTCGATATATCCCCTCCTTTTCAGTATGTGAAAAACGGCTGATTCTCTGAATCCAAGGCATTGTTCGGCATCTCCCGCCCTTTCTGTCATTAGTCCATTTTCACTGTGAAGTCAAAAAAAAGGCTGCCGTATTTCCTCCGTCCGTGTTGTTCCCTCACCCGGGTTTGTTTCAGCGGCCCTTACTTTATCATTGACCCTCCTCCCATCCCTCTGTTAGGGTTTCCGATAAAGCGGATATCAATGTCATGGTTTCCCATTCATTGCCCCGAGCAGGAACAAAGAATTCGCCATTGCAAAAAGAAGACGTTCAATCCATCGGCTCTATCTTTGTTTATTCGGATAAGATGGGCCGTTTTGATTTCGGTCCCGATCATCCCTTCAGGCCGGAACGTGCCACGAAGACTTACGACCTCTGCACGCGCTACGGGGTGATGAACCATCCCTGGATGACGATTCTTGATCCTGAGCCTATCGCTGAAAACCTCTTAACGCTTTTCCACGATCCGAAATACCTGAACCGTCTCAAGGAAGCAAGCGCCGGAAATTTCCGGCTCGACATGCTTGAAAGCGGTCTGGGAACGGGAGACAACCCTGTCATTCCCGGCATATATGAATGGTCCCTCCGGGTAGCGGGAGGGACACGTGCCGCCCTTCAAGCCCTCATGGGAGGAGACGCGCTGGTTGCCTTCAGTCCACTGGGGGGATTTCACCACGCAATGCCCGGCTACGCCGAAGGGTTTTGCTACATTAACGATATTGCCATCGCCATTCTGGATGCGCTTTATGAAATGCCGGATCTGAAAATTGCATACGTTGATTGTGACGCCCACCATGGGAACGGCGTTCAAACGGCCTTCTATGGGGACTCAAGGGTCCTCTTTATTTCCATTCACGAGACGGGAAAAACCCTGTATCCCTGGTCAGGCAATGAGACGGAAATCGGCGAAGGTGACGGCAGGGGCTTCACGGTCAATGTCCCGCTGGCACCCCAAACCGACGACGAGGTTTATGCCTTCGCCTTTGACGCGGTTGTGCCCCCCTTGCTGAAATTTTTTTCCCCGGATTTCATTGTAGCCGAGCTCGGTGCCGACACTTTGGTATCCGACCCGCTCACCCATCTCAAACTGACCAATAACGGTTATCAGCGCATCGTGAAAGGAATTATGCAATCCTGCCCCAAGATACTCGGCCTCGGAGGCGGCGGTTATGATCTTTACAGGACAGCCCGATGCTGGACTTTGGCGTGGGCTCTATTGAACCATGTCGAACCCGCTGACGAATTTGCAGGACTCGTGGGCGGGATGATGTTCGGACCGGAAATGGAGGTCGGGAGTCTCTATGACGCCCCTTACCATAGTAAAGAAGAATTCAAAAAGAAGGCCTTTGAAGAAGCCCATCGCGTCATTGCCTACATCCGGAAAGAGATCTTCCCGATTCACGGCCTCTAGCCGTTTGGTTTTCTTGGGTTCTCTACCGCCATGGGACCTCAGGGAATAAGCGGAAGAAGGACCCTGAAGACGGTCCCCTTATCGGGGACACTCTCCACGGTAATCGTGCCATGGTGCGCCTCCACCACCCCTTTTACAATAGAAAGCCCCAACCCGGTGCCTGTGACCTGACGGGTTTTGGGGTGTTTTACGCGATAGAATTTATCAAATATCTTCGGCAGTTCCTCCGCCGGGATCCCGACACCGGTGTCCTCAACCTTGATTTGCATGTGTTCCCCAAGCACTTCGGCGGTCACGGTTACCCTTCCCCCTTCGGGAGAATAATTAATGGCATTGGTGATCAGATTGTTGAAAACCTCCTCGATATTTTTTGGATCCGCCTGAACGGGTTTCAGATCTCGACAAGAACAGGCAAGGACGATACCTCGTGCTTTGGCCCTCGGCGCCATCAGCGCCACGGTCTCTTTTAAGATTCGGCCGACATCGGTCGGTACCTGGTGTTGAACATGTTTTCCCGCTTCTATCCTGGCCACATCCAACAGGTCATTAATCAATTCCAGGAGGGCATCGATCTTCCGGGTCCCCCTGCTCACGAATTCTTCCTGTTTCTCTCCAAGGGGACCGGCCAGCCCCTCCAACAGGACGCTGTTCAATTGTCGAACGGACACCAAAGGGCTTCTCAGTTCATGGGCAACCATATTGACAAAATCCGATTTCATCTGGTCAAGCCGTTTGAAGGCGGTAATGTCTTCGAAGACGGTCACGTTTCCCACAACGGTCCAAAATACGTTTTTGCTCGGTCCGAGGGCCGGCGCCGAAATCGCCCTTAGAACCGTCTTGCCTGCATTGATTTCCTGAGAAATCATTTCATTCTCCGGAAACCCCGCGCCTTGCATTTTCTTCAGTGTTTCGATGAGCGAATCATCCGTTATGATTTTTGTGACGGGAAATGGATTTTCCATTCTCTCCAATATCCCCAGCAGTCTCATCAGTGCAGGATTATGGAGAACCACTTCAAGATTTCGGTTTGTCACCATCACCCCATTGGCCAAACAGTTGATAATAGTTCTCAGTCGTTTCTTTTCCGTATTGAAATCAAAAAGCGTTCGTATCAATTCGTTTTGAGTCTGCTTCGCCTTCTCCTCAAGTTTCTTTTTTTCCCCGGTTCTCTCAACGGCGATCAGAAGTTGATCCATCTCAAAGGGTTTGACAATAAAATCGGAAGCGCCCTTCTTCATGCACGCCACGGCAATGTCCATGCTCCCATGTCCGGTGATGATGATGACGGGCACCTCCGGATATCTATTTCGGATTATCTCAAGGACCGCTTCACCTCCCAAAACAGGCATTTTCAAATCCAGAAGAATGACATCCACCTCAACCTCGGTCAGGACATGCAGGGCGCTTTGACCGTTTTCAGCAGTCACCACGTGATATCCCTTTCGAGTCAAAAGGCGGCGGGTCGTGTCCCGAAACTGCGATTCATCATCCACTAACAGAATACGGAGTCGACCATTCATCATCCATCCAAACCCATGAGAAACATTCGAAAGTCCTGATTTTTAGGAGCGTTTAGCTTGATCCGCCGTAAGATAAAGTTCCATTGCCGTGGACAGCAGGCTTTTTTACTTTTTCACCCTCCAGTGTGAAGGTGAGGATTACTCCGATACCTAATAAAGCCGATGCGGCAAAAAAAGAAGAGGTGTAACTGCCGGTGCCCGCAATCAACATCTGCGATAGCCTCCCCATGACAAATCCCCCCACACCCCATGCGGTGAAAACAATACCATAATTGATACCGAAGTTTTTTAGTCCCCAGAGGTCCTTCGTGAGCGAAGGAAAGAGGGAAAGATTGGTCCCGTAATTGAAACCGATAAACGTAGCCAGCAACACCAGAATAACAGCGCTTGATTTTTCACCCCCCACAACGGGAATGGCGATGAGCATGAGAAGAGTCTGAAAACTTAGCATGACTGCGAGGGTAGAGCGCCGACCAATTTTGTCCGAGAGCATTCCGGCAATGATTCGACCGCCGGCATTGCCGATCGCCATAATGGCAACCGCCAAGAAGGCCAAGTCCCCCATACTCTTTTTGGCCATGCCTGCAACGCTGCCGATTACCATGAGTCCGGCACCGGCCCCGATGAAGTAAATAAACCAGATGGTAAAGAACGTACGGGTTTTCATCATGATCGAAGGCGTCGCGTCAACTGGAGCCTTTGTCACAAAAACCTTTTGCTCCGCCTGGGCGGCAACGCCGGCCCGGGTCGTAATCGAACCCAGGGTCTTTTCAACCGAGGGTCCGTCCGCTTCGGCTTGAGCGGGAGAGGCTTCCGGCTTGTAGCCGGCAGGCGGATTTACCAGCAGCAATGCAAGTCCGCACACGACAATCAAGAATGCGATGCCGAAAAACAGCATCGCATTCTGCAATCCCCAAATACCCAGGACATATTGCGAAACCGGTGCGATGTAAAGCGACGCCAATCCGAAGCCGGAAACCACCAGGCCGGCGATCAGGCCGGTCCTTGCCGGAGGAAACCACTTGAGCGCGGGCGGGGTAGCCGCCGAATATCCAAAACCAATCCCCGTGCCGGCCAGCACACCAAACCCAAGAACCCAGGCGACGTATAGCGTACTCTGAGAGATCCAAATGAAACCCACCCCTACCATAATGCCCCCCATGAAGGCGGTTACCCTGGGTCCGAATTTGTCCTGACACTTTCCGGCCAATATCATTGCAAAGGCAAACACCATGCAGCAGACAGCGTAGGGATCATTCAGTGAAGCAAGGTCCCAATTGAACCCTTCCGCGCTGCCCGCCTCGATGGATTGTTTAATGGCGCCCTTGAAAATACTCCAGGTGTAGAGAATCCCGAGGGCCAGGTTGATTCCGGCCCCGCTAAAAGTAACCCGCCAACCTTTGTTCTTAACACCTTTTGACATGGTTTTTCTCCTTCCTATCGGAGCACCTATCCAAAGGGGATCCTGTCCCTGATTCGGCCTTTTTCTCCGGAGTACTCCTTCAAATGCCCTGGGGAGACGCCGGGGCGAAGGGAGGCACAATCGACCGACAGGCGGTGTAAGACCGGGGCCTGTGGCCCAATGATAAGGTCTCTAAATTCTTGATGGCTTCGGAACATTGGTTTATAAAGCTATTGCCTTCCAGACACCAGTCTGCCCACGACATCCGGTTCGGCCAGCGTGGAGGTGTCTCCAAGTTCGTCGATAGCGCCTTCGGCGATCTTCCTCAGAATCCTTCGCATGATCTTCCCGCTTCGGGTCTTCGGAAGGGCCTCCGTAAAATGCAGTTTGTCCGGTGAGGCAATGGGGCCGATCTCTTTTCTCACATGCTGAACGAGTGCTTTTCTCAGTTCATCAGAAGCTTCGAAGCCCTCCTTTAAGGTTACAAACGCATAAATGCCCTGTCCCTTAATTTCGTGAGGAAAACCCACCACTGCGGATTCGGCCACCGCCTCATGGGACACAAGCGCGCTCTCCACCTCAGCGGTTCCCATCCTGTGCCCGGAGACGTTGATCACATCATCGACCCGACCCATCAGGAAGAAATAGCCGTCTTCATCCTTTCTCGCCCCATCGCCCGAGAAATAAAGACCGGGAGTCTGGACGAAGTACTGTTCTTTAAATCGATCGGGATCCCCGTACACCGTTCGCATAAACCCCGGCCAAGGCTTTCTGATGTAAAGGTGCCCCCCTTCGTTTGCATCCGTTTCCGTGCCGTCCGCCCGAAGGATCACCGGATCCACACCGAAAAAAGCACGTGCCGCCGACCCGGGTTTCATCGGCATCGCACCGGGGATGGGGGTGATCAAAAACCCCCCTGTCTCCGTTTGCCACCAAGTGTCGACGATCGGGCATTTTTCCTTCCCGATCACCGTGTAATACCACATCCAGGCTTCCGGATTGATGGGCTCACCGACACTGCCGAGGAGTCTCAGGCTGCTGAGATCGCGTTTGGCAGGCCATTCGTCACCGTGTCTCATAATCGCTCGAATGGCGGTCGGCGCTGTGTAGAAGAGATTCACGCCGTATCTTTCCACAACTTCCCAAAAACGGTCCGGTTCCGGGTAGTTCGGGACGCTTTCGAACACGATGGATGTGGCCCCTATGCCGAGAGGACCATAGACGATATAGCTGTGTCCCGTGACCCAGCCGATGTCGGCCGTGCACCACCAGACATCATCATCCTTGACGTCAAAGCAATATTTTAGGGTCAGCATGGTGTAGAGCAAATACCCGGCAGTCGTGTGGAGGACCCCTTTTGGTTTACCGGTGCTGCCGCTCGTGTACAAGATAAACAGTGGATCTTCCGCATCCATTTCCTCCGGTTCGCAAAACGGCGAAGCATCCGCCATCAATTCTTGCCACCAGTAGTCCCTGCCCGCTTTCATCTCGGTTTCTTTGTCTATCCGGTTGACGACAATACTCTGTTTGACACTGGGGCACTCCTCCAGGGCCAAATCGGCATTTTGCTTGCTGGGGAGCACCCGGCCGGATCGGTATCCCCAGTTAGAGGTAATGAGTGTCTCCGCCTTGCAGTCCTGGATCCGATCCCTCAATGCCTCCGCACTAAACCCCCCAAAGACGATGCTGTGAATGGCGCCGATCCGCGCGCAGGCAAGCATCGCCACAGGAAGTTCCATAACCATGGGGAGGTAGATCGCAACGCGATCTCCCTTTTTGACCCCGAATTTCTTGAGGACATTGGCAAATTTACAGACCTCCCGGTGAAGCTGCTGATAGGTGTATGTCTTTGATTCCTCAAGTGGCTCCCCCTGAAAAATGAGCGCCGCTTTGTTCTTTCTCCATGTCTTCAGATGACGATCCAGACAGTTGTATGTCACATTCAGCTTTCCCCCCGCGAAATAGCGCAGGTAAATATCATCCGTGAAGCTATATTCCTCGACCGGACCGTCCCATTTCTTGAACCAATCGATGTGTTCCTCAGCCATCTCACCCCAGAACCCTTGCGGGTCCTTGATGGATCGTTCCCACATTTTTTCATATTCTTCCATGGTCTTTATGTACGCCCTCTCCACGAACTCCTTGGGCGGAGAAAAGACCCGCTTTTCCATGTACACGGATTCGACTCCCTTTGCTTTTGCATCCATGATACAGCACCTCCTTTCATGACGGCGACGATTTTAAAGAAATTCAGTTAATTTGGACACCCGCTCCGTAAGGCTCAAATGCCCACTTGAGGAAACGGGGATCACTTTTCTCATTACCTTCATGCAATACGATCGTGAACAAAAAAAGGTTACCAGATTTGCCATGAAATTCCCACACCCCATGTGCTTGATTCCGGTTCACCCTCTCAATATCTTTTCCATTTCAAAAAACAGGTCCTGCTCCCGGATGATGCCGATCAACTCCCCGGATCTGACAACGGCCAGTCGTCTCACCCGGTTTTCGGTCATCATCCCCGCAGCTTCCATGAGATTGGAATCCCCCTCTATTTTCAAGGGTGCCGGAGACATGATTTCTCTGACTTTCTTTTTGGCCAATCCCAAAATCTCTCGGGTGAACATTCCCTTCCAAAACATAGGCGAATATTGGATGCTATCCGCCATGGACGGCTTCGGCGTATGGAGATAGGCAGGCATAATCCCTTCCAATAAATCCGTAAGCGCGAGAATCCCCTGCATCTTTCCGCTGTCATCAAGAATAAAAATAGACCGGTGCCCCGTTTCCATGATTCGACTGGTGGATAGTCTCGAGATAAAAGACTCTTTTAACTTGGATATGGCTTCTCTAACGGTTTGATCTCCCTTCAAAGTGGTGTATTCTTCAATGGGGATCATTACCTCCATCACGCTTTTTTCTTCATAAGGGCCGGCCTTTTTTCCATGCCGATAGGCCTCCGTTATCTTGACGGCCAGAAGATCCATGTCACAAGGCTTTGCAAGATAATCGAATGCCCCCTCAACGAGGGCTTCCCTCGCGGAAGGCATCGCACCATGCCCGGTCAGCATGATCACCGGAAGGTCCGGGGACCGCTTCTTGATTTCCTTTAAAGCCTGATGGCCGTCCATCCCCGGCATCTTTATGTCCAAAATCACCACATCGGGAGACTCACTGAGTTTATCGATCGCCGCTTCACCGCTTTCAGCCAGGATGGTTTGAAATCCACGCCTGTTCAGTAATTTTTCGGTGGTCGCCCGAAATTGCGCTTCGTCATCCACCATCAACACCTTTATTTTATCAGTCATGTCTTCGATCTCCTCTTGAGGGGAACACTCAGATTACTTCATGTCTCCCATCTCCTTCAAGCGATTGGCGTTATCAAATAATTCCTCATACCCTTTCTGAAATTCAAGCTCCCCGTCAGGAGGAGCGTAAAACCCATACTCATCTTTTGTGTCTTTACAACTTATCGGCGATATGAACAGTGATTCATTCGCACCAAACAGGCTGCACGCAGTAAACCAAAAGAATTAGAAGGGCGGCAGCGGCAACAAGACACATAAGCGACTTCAAGCGACTTATTCGACCTACTTTCACCATGCCGAGGCCGATCAAAAAAAACTTCAGAATTTCGGACGGGCCTGCCAGGCCCGGAATCCAGGAAATCAGAAGCGTTACATTGGCATAGGCCGTGATTCCAAACAGCTTATTGTAGGAGAAGGCGTTTTTACCAAATAAAAACGTGACGACATACAAAGCGAACGCAGCAATAAAAGGCATACAAAATGCGTTCAAAAAAAACATCAGGGCAAAAACCGTCCTTTTTTCCACCACAAAGATGCTGGATGGAATGGCAAAAAGAATGCTGCATAAAAAAAGGAAAACCAGCGGGGACGCATCCCCGTCTCGACACGCCCATTCTTCATAAAAATCGCCGGGATGAAGCATTTTGAAAAGCGTTTGAATAAACTCATGAAAGAACCCCGCCTTCCGTTGATTTCCATTTCCTACCATTACATTTTCCTGTGCTGACATAAGCTGATTCCTTTAAGGTTTGTAAACAGCTCTTTCCCTAATATGACGGCAATCCGGACCAACCCAGAAACCGCCAGTAGGTGGATGACATCAACATAAACACCGTCAGATTTGTGAACCAGAGAATAACGCCCACTCTCAAGTAATCCTTCGGCTCCAGGTATCCGCTGGCATACACAATGGCATTGGGGGGTGTACCGATGATGAGACAGTAGGCAAGTGATGAGGCATAGGAAGTACCCATTGCCACGAAAGGGATCATACTGGTACCCGGATGAGAAATGCCGGCCATAGAGAGAGTCACCGGACCGACTGCCGCGCACGCCGGGCCGTCCGCCATGAGTTGGGTCAGCAGGCCGGTGATGATATTTCCGGAAAGCAAAAGGCCGACCCCTTTGCCCAGTCCGATTGGATCCAAAAGAGACATGAAGGAGCGTGCAATCCAGTATGCACCGCCCGTCATGACAAGGACGCGGCCGAAAATGATCGCCCCGGCATAAAGCCATACGACACCCCAGTCCACTTTTGTCTGGTAATCACGCCAGTTTGCGATGCCTGCAAAAACATAGGCAATGGCTCCCATGACCGCAATCACCCCGATGCCGAACCTGATTCCTGTGAGCTCCAGTATAAAATATTTCTCTGTGATCCAGCAAAAAAGCATTATCAAGAAGATGGTAATCGTTATCTTTTGCTCACGGGTCCAGTTTTTGCCTGCCTTGTCTATCTCTTTTCTGACATAATTCATGGAAGCACTCAGATCGGTATGCTCCGGGAGCGGTTTAAATCGATGGTGAATCATGAACCATGTAATGGGTACCGTAAGGAATAGCATGGGAAGCATATAAAACAACCATTCCCCGTAACCGATTCCGATGCCGAACATATCCTCCGCATATCCCATCATAATGAGATTTCGAGCCGCACCGGAAGGCGCCAAGGAGCCCCCGAGGTTACACGCCATACAAATGGTAATCATGAGCATCTTGGCAAGCTCAGGATCATCTTTTCCCGACGCGGCCGTTGATGTCGTGTATAGCAATATGCCGATAGGCAGAAACATCGCCGCCAGGGCGTGGTCCGACATAAACATGGTAAGCGGGGCTATCACAGCGACGATCGTAAGCGTAACTACTTTGAGAGAAGGCTTTCTCAATTTACCGAACATCAACATGGCGAGACGTTTATCCACCCCGGTTTTGACAAAGGCAACGGCAAACATCAAACTTCCCATGATGAACCACGTGGCGTCCGACCAATACAGCATGGC
>Ga0207796_1000275_pt1 | contig 21580 bp, 16 predicted proteins | sample Pon1CUnioCityCA_6_FD_187274 | JGI IMG/M metagenome (GOLD analysis project Ga0207796, IMG submission 187274) | Marine sediment microbial community from Union City, CA, USA - Pond 1C Sediment 1 (SPAdes) | ecosystem: Environmental > Aquatic > Marine > Intertidal zone > Salt pond sediment ...
CCAAGATGCTCACTGACGTGCACCCTGTGTCGATCCTCTAATCGGCTATCGCCTTTGTCCAAGCGGAGATTGACTGAGGCTTGTGCTGGTGCATCCACCAGGAACGACGGGACCTGTCCAGTGATGCGAATGCCAGGCTCAACGGTCAACGACACGACAAGGTCAGCCACGTTGAGACGGATGTCGTCCGACATGCGTTGTTCCTCAGGCGAGCGATTCACCGATTCTCCAAAGACAGCAAATTCCGCTACTCACTTTCTGCTCGCCACGTCGAACGGTGTGACAGCGACAGTGTGAAGCGGAATCGTGCTCAAACTTGCTCGATATGTCTGCGGTTGCCCCCTCGCGGACAAGGTGAGGAGCTCAGGTTCTGTTCATCAGTAGTATGAAACACTAGCTGGCGAGCTTGGTTGGCGAGGGGCCAGGTGCACTGGGCTGAGCTAATCTCAGCCCGCGCACGCACTTGGCCTTCCGTCCATCTTTCCAACGACCGCTGGTTGGCCTAGACTGCGTTAGTGTCCGCGCAATCGGCACCTGGAAAATTGCAGGTCCCCAGGTCGGAGTTGATCTCGTTTGCGCTGTTGCAGTTAGCCAAGATTGGATTCTGTATTGCCAACCGGACCTGTGTCAGCTGGGGTTTGCTGTATTGCTTCTTGGTCTTCATCTTTTCGCTCCTTCTTGTATCGTGAAGAACTTCTTAGCACGCAAGTGCGCCAGGGTACACAACCATTCAACTCGCTCCGATACGGCTCCCTCCCCATGCTGCAGTTGAGCTCGAGCCGGGCACTGCTGGCAGAATGCTCGTACTTCACAGGCTCGGCACTCCAGGCTGAGCTCATCGTCCCTGACTTCTTGCCGAGTACGCCTCAACAGAGCCCAACCTTCCCTGAAGGTGCCTGCTTTGAGGTCATAGCTTGGATAGCGGCCAACTACACACATCGTCATGTGACCATGGGCGTCCACAAAGTAGCCGTACAATCCCGCCCCGCAGGTGTATGCAGTATCTTGGCGTGGCAAGGTCGCAAGTCGCTCAGTGAAGCTCGCCCATGCCTCAGCCCTCGCCGGATCAGCGAATTCCAGGTCCACCCGATCCTGCAGTGGCAATCCATAGTCCAGAGGGTCGTACCGATCATCCATATGTTCTAGCCTGGGATTCAGCAATACGTCAAAGCGAAAGTCACTCCCCAGGCTCCTGGCAAACTCTGCCATGCTATCCAATTCGTGCCGGTTCTGGATCATTGCCGGCGTCTTGAGAAAGATCTTGACGTTCCTGTCTGCCAACTCACGAATGCCCTGCATACACCGTTCATAGGATCCAGGCACACCAGTTATACTCTCATAGGTCTCTCTTGACATGCCGTATACGCTCACCTCAACAAAGAGCGGTGGATACTCTGCAAGATGTTCCGCTATCCGTGAGGTGATCAGTGTTCCATTCGTGAACAGAACAGGCAGTATGCCCTTGGATTTGACATAGTCATAAATATCCAGCAGATCAGGCCGCAATAGGGGCTCGCCACCGGTCAGCGTCAGGGTCAACGTTCCCATCTCGGCGGCCTGATCAACGATCCGGCAGATCGTGTCAAGGTCTAGCTCATCAGCACGAGCACGCTGATCGCTTGCCTCGAGTCGGCAATAGCAATGCACACAGCGGAGGTTGCATCGCTGCGTAACCTCCAGGCTGCCACCAAGTGGCGACGGACCCTTTCGCAGGCGCCGGCCGAACTCCTCCAAGCTTAACAGCGGCAGATGGGCGCAATCCACTTCAAGTAGCCCTAATTGCGCCGACAGATGCCAGTTGCTCGATAAACTCGTCGAGATCCCTGGAGAGGACGCTGCCTTCCACGTCATATTCGCTTAGAAGCGCGTCCAGAATGTCCCCAAGGTCTCGCTCACCGTCGATTAGCTTCCAAATATCGACGCCCACGCTATCCAACGTGTAGATGCTCTGCATGTCGGCAGCGTTTCGGTGTATCGGCACCAAGATTGCCTCACCGGCAATCTCACGATACACAACCGAAGGGTCTTTTACATACCGTCTAGCCACCAAGTACCTATGCCCGCCTTCCGGTATCGATGTTCGCCAGTCTGCACGCTACTTCGAACTGCTTCTCATACTTGCGCCAGTGTTGGCTGGCGCTCCATACGACTTGAATGCGGGAGCATCACCGGGATGTGCATTGCTCCACCAAACCTGCGCCCATTCTACCACACGCCCTCTGACCTGTCAAGCATCTGGTGCGGCAATCGGACTCGGGAGTCGCCATGCCATGTCCGATGCTGCGAGGGGTGGGGTATCCGATGACGGGTAATCCAAGGCGCAGTAGTCCGGACCAAGTCCCATCGCGTGCAGGTCTTGCTCAAGTATATTACCGCTGAAAGCCGCAAAAAGACACGGCTGTCGGTCAGAATTGGTCGTAAGGCGCGAGCCTGCGGGCTGGGTTGATACAGCCATGCGACGGCATCTGATTGTCAATCTGGGTTGCCTCTGATCAATGATGACCGGCGGCGCTTGCTTTGACAAGACCGGTCGCCTGTGGTATAGTTCTGTTAGCCTATTCAGGGGAGGTCAAGTGGTGGGGATCTTGCGTCCGCGCCCGCTCCGTGAGTCCGGACTCTGATATGCATCCACTCGGTAGCAGTCTGTTGCTACCATTCGCACGTTGTCTCTTCACATTGCATGATGGCACAAAGATGCCTTTAGCGAGCAGTTGTCATTCCTGCTCCGTTCGTTTTCCGTTTCAATTCCAAATGCGTAATGCTCTGCGTTAGGAGGAGTCATGATTAGACCGAAAGTAGAGTTTTTATCACCTGAGACGGTGAGTCGCGCCATCGATGAAGCCTACGAGTTGCTATGGGATCCTGGTGTCCGGGTCCACTACGATGAAGCTCTGGATCTGCTGGCAGATGCCGGAGCGACTGTAGATCGCGAGTCGCGCGTCGCCAAGATTCCGCGCAGTCTTGCCGAAAAGGCCGTCGACAGCGCACCGAACGAATTCTACCTCCACAACTTTGATGGTGAGCCGATGGTACACTATGGTGGCGATGACGTTCACTTTGATCCTGGTTCAGCGGCAATCGAGATCGCTGACTATGGGGCAAACGAGTCTCGCATTCCGGTAACCGCCGATTGTGAGAACTATGTGCGGGTGGCTGAGATGCTGCCCCAGATTGATGCCGTCGCTACATCAATCGTCTGCGGAGATATTCCACAGAGCATGGCCGATTGGTATCGCCTATATCTGTTGTTGCTATACAGCCGCAAGCCGATTGTCACCGGGACTTTTGCTATCGAGACTTTTTCGATCATGCACGAACTGCTCGTGACCGTGGCCGGTAGTGCGGAAGCACTGGCTGAGAAGCCGCGTGCTGTTTTCGATGTTTGCCCCTCTCCACCGCTGCTGTGGAGTGACATCACATGTGCCAATCTGATTGACTGCGCCAGAACTGGGACTCCGGCCGAGTTGGTGTCGATGCCCTTGATGGGCGCAACTGGGCCAGCGACGGTTATTGGCTCAGCCGTGCAGCATGCTGCCGAATGTCTGAGTGGTATCACCATCCACCAATTGGCCAAAGCTGGGAGCCCAATCGTCTGGGGCGGTTCGCCTGCCTCGTTTGACATGCGAACGGGCACGACACCCATGGGGGCGATGGCCACAATGATGCTTGATTGCTCCTATGCCCAGATCGGCAAGGCCATCAAGCCCGGCGGTCTCCCGACGCATGCGTACCTGGGTATGGCCGACACCAAGATTGTGGATGCGCAGACAGGTCTTGAGACGGCATCGGGCGCGATTCTTGGTGCACTCGCAGGCGTCAACATGATGTCTGGTCCTGGTATGATGGACTTTGAGAGCTGCTTCAGCCTGGAAAAGCTCGTGATCGATGCCGAGATCGTGGGCATGGTCAAGCGGCTGGTTGCAGGCGTGGATGACTCGGAGGAGCCCTTGGCGCTGACGGTCATGCGCGAGGTGGGTCATGCTGGCAACTTTTTGAAGAGCAAGCACACACGACGCAATTTCCGCAAGGAAGACTATATCCCGACCGAGGTGATAGACCGGGACTTCCGGCAGAATTGGTTTGACAAAGGGGCACTGGACGTGAGCGCCCGCGCACACCGGCGTGTTCAGAATCTGATCGCAGGGTGGGAACCACTGCCACTCGATGCCGGCGTTGCCCGAGAACTGGAAGCCATTGCCACCCGTGAGGCCAAGGCGGTCGGCCTGGATAAACTCCCTGAGCGGACACTTGAGTAAAGGAATCGGAGAGAAGAAGATGTCTGAAGAGCTATACAAACAGATGGCCCAAGCGGTGATTGATGGGGATGATGATGAGGCGAGCGCCCTGGCTCAGCGTGCACTGGAGCAGGGCGTGGATCCTCTGGATGCGATCAACAAGGGATATACTGCCGGAATGGATGTGGTCGGCGAGCTTTACTCAACTGGTGAGTACTTCTTGCCCGATCTGATCCTTGGTGGGGAGGCGATGAAGGCTGCATTGGCTGCGCTGGAGCCAGCGCTCAAGGCCTCTGGTCAAGAGCGTGAAGTAGCCGGCGTCGTCGTGTTGGGAACGGTCAAGGGGGACATTCACGAGATAGGGAAATCGCTCGTAGGTTCGATGTTGTCAGCGAACGGGTTTGAGGTTTATGACCTGGGGATTGATATCGAAGCTGACGAGTTCGTGGCAAGAGCCAGGGAATACAAGGCAGATATCGTCGCTCTGTCTGCTCTGCTGACCACAACCATGCTGCACCAGCGCGATGTCATCGAGCACCTCGCCGAGGCAGGCCTGCGCGACAAGGTCAAGGTCATGGTGGGTGGCTCACCGGTGACTCAGGGCTGGGCGGATCAGATCGGAGCAGACGGCTTCGCCGAGGATGCCGCAGGTGCCGTGGGTGTTGCCAAGAAGCTGATGGGCGCATAGCAAAGCGCCTTACGACGTTCATTCTTCGCTATTACGAGACTTCCAGAGCCCGTCGGCTGCATGAAGACTGGCAGGCTTTGGAAGTCCGTTTTCTGGGAAGCAGTTAGGGAGGCGAGCAATGGGATTCAGATATGCGGTTTTGGGCGCCGGCCGGCAAGGCACAGCGTGTGCCTATGACATGCTCAAGTTTGGTGACGCTGACAGTGTTGTGCTGGCGGATTTTTCGTTGACAGCCGCACAGGCTGCAGCTGCTCGAGTGAATGCACTACTGGATACTGATCGGGCGGACGGAGTGCAGCTTGACGTGAGGGACTCGGAGGCAGTCGTATCCTTTCTCGAGGAAGTGGATGCATTTCTGAGTGCAGTGCCCTACTACTTGAACATGGGCATAACTCGAGCTGCCGTGCAAGCTGGGGCCAGTATGTGCGACCTTGGGGGCAATACAGACTTGGTTCGAGAGCAACTCAATTCGGATGCAGCAGCTAGGGAGGCTGGCATCAGCATCATTCCCGACTGCGGACAGGTGCCTGGCATGGGTACTACCTTGATGGTCTATGCGATGAGCCTGTTGGATGAACCCGACGAGGTATTCATGTGGGATGGGGGCTTGCCGTTGAACCCTCGCCCGCCCTTTGACTACTTGCTTACCTTTAACATCGAAGGCTTGACCAACGAGTACGCAGAACCGCCAATCTTTCTGCGCAACGGCAAGCCAACACTGGTACCAACCATGGATGAGTTGGAAGAACTCGAGTTCCCGCCTCCCGCTGGCAGGCTGGAGGCTTTCACCACTGGAGGCGGTGTGTCTACTATGCCCTGGACTTTTCAGGGCAAGCTAAAGACCCTGCAGAACAAAACGGTGCGCTATCCGGGACACTTTGGGCAGCTTCGGGCCTTCTACGACCTGGGCCTGTGGAAAACAGACCCAGTCATGGTTGGCGACCAAGAGGTTGTTCCCCGCGAGTTATTCCATGCACTCTTTGAGCCAATGGTATCCTTTGATGATGACAAGGATGTGGTGGTGATACGGATCCGGGCCACGGGCAAAAAAGAGGGTCGAAGGACAGAGGTCATACTGGACCTCATGGACTTCTATGACGAAGGTACAGGCTTCACGGCCATGGAGCGCACTACAGGTTGGGATGCAGCTATCGTGGCAGGCATGATGGCTCGTGGGCAGACACCGCGAGGGGCGGTGCCTGTAGAACTGGCGGTGCCATCATCGTTGTTTGTCGAGGAGCTGGCAAAGCGTGGCATTCATGTCGAGACTAGTGTGACTAGGCTCGAGTAGCGGGCAAGTGTTTGGGAGAGAGCCGCGGTGTCGACTGTAGAAGACGCGGTCCGCAGGAGCATTGAACGGCATCGCCTTGTAGTTCCAGGCGATGCCGTGGTAGTCGGGGTGTCTGGTGGACCTGACTCACTATGCTTGCTGCATGCCCTGCGCAGCCTGGATGATTACAGCCTGAGTCTGCACGTGGGCCATCTGCATCATGGCCTGCGCGGTGCTGAAGCCGATGAAGATGCGGAGGCGGTACGCACCCTGGCAACAGAGTGGGACCTTGCCTGCACTGTTGAGCAGGTCAGGGTACGGGACCTTGCCAGGGAGCACAGGCTTGCTGTTGAAGAGGCGGCGCGCCGAGCGAGATATCGCTTTCTCAGCCGGGTAGCGCGCACCATCGGCTCTCGCTGTATCGCGGTCGGACATAATGCGGACGATCAGGCGGAGACCGTGCTGATGCACTGGATTCGCGGCTCCGGGCTGGCTGGCCTCCGCGGCATGCTACCCATGACGCTTCTGTCCGAGTACCGCTTGATCGATCCGCCGGACTTAACGAGGACGGATCCGGCCCTCCGATTGGTGCGTCCCCTTCTGGAGGTGCCCAGGTCGGAAATCGAGGCCTATTGTGCCTTCCATGGACTGGAGCCTCGATTCGACCGTTCCAACCTTGACACAACCTACTTTCGCAACTGGCTGCGTCACGAGGTTCTGCCCCTGCTGGAGAGTCACAATCCTAACCTGCGTGAGGTCATCCGGCGTTCGGCGCGCGTGCTGTCTGATGACTATGACCTGCTTCGCTCACAGCTACTGGATGTTTGGCCCCGTGTGGTGAGCGACGAGATGCCCGAGCGCATTATCATGGATCTGGAAGCGTGGCGTGGTCTGCCCACCAGCCTGCAGAGGTCTACGATACGGGAGGCGGTCCACCGTCTCCGGCGCACTCTTCGGGATATCACCTTTCTCCATGTAGAGAACGCCTTGCTGGTGGCGCGCGACGGGACCACTGGAGACCAGTCCACGCTTCCTCAGGGTCTGATGCTCACGGTGGGGTATGAAGAGTTCGCGATCGAGAGCGCGCACGCTGAGCCAGTGCTGCCCGACTGGCCCCTTCTTCCCGCAGAGGGTGAGTCTCTGCCAGTGAGTCTTTGCGGGTCGACGCCCTTGCCTGACTCTGCGTGGTGTCTTCAGGTTATGACTGTGTCTCGCCATGATTTGCCCGGTGATTGGGAGTCAAACCGCGATCCGTGGAGGGCGTTTATCGATACGAGCGCTGTCGGCGAGAGGATGTGGTTGAGGAGTCGCAAGCCTGGTGATCGCTTCTGCCCGCTCGGGATGGGTGGACGAACGGTCAAGCTGTCCGACTTTTTGACTAACCAGAAGGTCCCGCACGTTGTGCGAGACCGCCTGCCGTTGGTCGTTGGCGAGATGGGCATCGTATGGGTGTGCGGTCAACGAGTCGACGAGCGCGCGCGGATCCGCGATTCCACTGAGAAGGCCCTGTTCTTGCACTTTGTGCGGCAACGGGCGGGTTGATCGCTGCAACCTGTGAGCCTGTCAGACTGGCTCATCTCCTCCGGGCTGAATCTGCAGTTCCTTGACCTCCATCCACTGGCCCTCTGGTGTGTCCAGGAGGCCCCATCTGATGCGGCCCCACGGAGTGAGTTGCAGGTATTGGTTGTCCTGCCACATAACGAATCCCAGCGGCCCATGGGGCGAAGGACTCTCGAGTATCGTGCTGCTTGACTGCGCATCGTTCTCGCTGAGGCTGAACTGCGCATACTTGCTTCCCCAATCAAGTACATAGGTGTGCCACTGGGTCATGTCCACCGGAATGGGGGCCTCGCCTATATGCAGTGCGCGCTGGATGCGGGGCCAGAACGCTCGATACACGGGCTCGAGATTCATCAGCGGTACCAAAAGCGGCGCCAGGAGAGCCCAGAGCAGCGCGGAACCGCGTTGCGCATCGATGGATGCTGCCTTCCATCCATGCCCCGGCGTGGCCATATCCAACTTCATATTCGAGGGCATTGAGGCGTAAAAGAACCAGACTGCGCGAGGCAGGGCCGGCAGCCGCTTCTCCGTCATGAGCAAGGGATCATTCCAGAATCCAAAGCCTGCGGTCCCGTGCAGCTGTCCCGCCGGATGGGAAAAGCGCGCCGTCACGGTGAGCCTAAGCGGTGGCGTCCAGAAGAAGCGGCTGCGCGGAAGGCCCTGGTAGTCGTCGATCTGCGCATTGGTGTAGCTCCCCGATGACGCACCGCCAGTGATGAACCTCAGAGACTTGCCAGGTGCCTCGAGCCGGCCTGACCCCGTGAGGTGAGTCTTCCACCGTGATCCAATCCCCTCATCGAACCCTTCGTAGACTAGATCCATGTCTCTCCAATCCTGGGTTGCTGGGAACCAAAATGCCTACCTTTCTTACTTCCATTATAGCACAGATGTGCGATATTGTGCAGTCTCCGCAGGGTCTCCCAATGGTTGGGTGAATGTAACCTATCATTGGGCGGTCTCTTGTGTGTGGTTCTTGGGTATTCTGGGCATGGAGTACTGAAGGGGGAGGTCAGTATAGGACTTGGACAGAAGGATGAGGTGGGGCTATCTAGGGTGACATAACAATCTGTGGGTGGCCTTGCGACAAGGCGAACTGGCAGTCTCTGTGGAAGAACAGGGCAGGGGCGAGAGGGAGGCCTGAACGGGCGTTCTCGCTTGCTGCGTGAATGTTTTTCGAGTATAATGCGCGAGTATGAAGGGACTCGCCGGAGTTTGGGGATCAGGGAGACGTGGACCTCAGAGGCGTACTGTGCAACGTGCGCTCAATCTGGGTAGTGGATTGGTCTTGCCAATCCTGATCCTGCTGCTTGGGCTGGGCATTAGCTCGTGTGGAGAACCTGAGCCTGCGTATGTCACGGTGATGGCTGATGGGCAAGAGCAGTTGCTACGGATCACCAATCCAGATCTGACGGTCAGAGACCTCCTCACTGCCGCCAATGTTGAACTAGGGCAGATGGACCGTGTGGAGCCCGATCTGTATGTGGCGGTTGCCGACGGCATGGCTGTCGCTGTGACGCGAGTTGAAGAAACCTTTGTAACGGAGCAAGAGAGCCTTCCCTTTGGACACAGCACGGTAAAGAGCGAGGGATTGCCCATAGGCGAACGCAGATTGCTTCAATCGGGATCCAACGGAGAGCTCGAGATCACGTATCGTATCACGCTGGAGGATGGCGTGGAGGTAAGCCGGGAGGAGGTCAATCGCCAGATCTTGACGCAGCCCGTTGACGAGACGGTCCTGGTTGGTGTGCAGGGTGCCGTGACTTCGGTGCCGATCTCCGGTACGATCGCATATTTGTCAGGCGGCAATGCCTGGATCATCCGGGAGTCGAATGATCTAAGGCGGAACCTCACTGGCTCCAGCGATCTCGATGGCAGAGTGTTTGCGCTCTCGAAGGATGGCAGCCGGCTTCTTTTCACCCGGGGAAATCCGGCGGCTGAAGATTCGCCCATCAACTCGCTCTGGCTGGCGAGAACATCGCTGGTTGGGGAGGAGCCTGAGTATTTGGGTGTGACGAACGTTGTTTGGGCTGGCTGGGCGCCGGATGCGAAGCGCTTGGCCTATTCGACTGCAGAGCGTACCGGCGGTGTGCCGGGCTGGAAGGCCAACAACGATCTCTGGGTGGTGACCCTCGACGATGAAGAAGCAGCCAGCGACGTCGAGTTTGAGCAGGTGGCACGGCCTACGGCTGGGATGCCTTATGCTTGGTGGGGACGCTCGTTCGCGTGGTCGCCCGATGGCCGCTATCTGGCCTATGCACAGGCTGACCAGGTGGGGGTGGTAGCCGTTAGCGATGGGGTGCCGGTTCCCCTCATTACATTTCCGGAGTATCGAACGCAGAGCTATTGGGCATGGGTGCCCGAGGTCTCGTGGTCACCAGACGGTTATCTCTTGTCCTCTGTGGTGCACGAGGGTGACCTTGAAGGGCTGCCACCTGAAGACAGTCCCGTGTTCGGTCTCTGGGTTGCCAGTGTCGATGGTGAAACGGAGCTGCGTCTGGCAGAAGAGGTGGGCATGTGGTCCCAACCACGCTGGTCTCCACTTGACGATGGCCTTCTGACCTACGGTCAGGCACAGAGCCCGAGAAACTCCCAGGACAGCCGCTACGAGCTGTTTGTGATGGACCGGGATGGCAGCAACAAACAGCGTCTCTTTCCCCCGGAAGGCTTTATGGGTCTGATCGCACCTGATGTAGCCTGGTCGCCTGATGCAAGCGCGCTCCTGTTTGAATACGAGGGCAATCTGTATACCGTGGCTGTCGACACGGGAGACCTGGCTCAATTGACGAGTGACGGGCAGAGCACTCATGCTAGGTGGGCCGAGTGAAGCATAAAAGGGTAGTGAGGATGAGGCTAGCGCTGCTGGTTCTGGGCGTCTCCGTGCTGCTTTGTATGGGCGCTCTGGTGCTGTGGCTCAACTCTGCTGGCGCGCGGGATCAAGAACCGATGCCATTTATCCCGCTTGCAGTTGACAAAACTCTGGGTGTGAATGCTGATCTCAGCAAATTGAGTGCTGACAGACTTGACGAGTCTTTGGCTGCCATGGAAAGCGCTGGATTCCGCTGGTTGCGGCAGCCTTTTCCATGGGATGCTATTGAGGAATCTCCGGGGGAATACGACTGGAGCGCCTGGGACAGCGTTGTCGAAGCGGCGGCAGATCATGAGCTGGAGCTGATCGCTGTGCTGGACGGTTCGCCCGCCTGGGCGAGGGCTGCTTCAGACGATGAGAACCCACTGGCTCCCCCGACTGAGACGAGGCATTTCGGCAAGTTCGCAGCTGTGCTTGCAAAGCGGTATGGTGATCGGATCGACTACTACCAGATCTGGGATGAACCCAATATTGCGCCTCACTGGGGCGCTCGTGAGGTGGACCCGGAGGGCTACACCAGGCTCTTGCGCGAGGGTGCGATTCGCGTCCGTGCCGCTGACGACGACGCGGTGATTCTGCTCGCAGCGCTGGCTCCGAACGTCGAGGCTGGCGGCGAGAACATGAGCGATGTCCTCTTCCTAGATGCTGTCTACCGGGCAGGGGCTGGTGAGTGGTTCGATCTTGTTGCGGCCCAGCCCTATGCTTTTGACGTAGCAGTTGACTTGCAGCCAGAAGCAGGGAGGTTGAACTGGCGGCGGGTGGAACTGCTGCGGGCGGTGATGGAGTCGCACGGCGATAGGGAGACGGCTGTCTGGGCGACATCCTTTGGGATATCGATAGATGACCCTATTTCTGTGTCTCAAGCTGTGAGTCAGACACGCAAGGAGTGGCCCTGGCTGGGGCCGATGCTTTGGACGGCCTGGTCTCCCGAGGATAGGCACGGTCCATATGCACTCTTGGCGGCAGATGGGCAGCCCACGCATCTGCTTGATGTGCTGGAGGAGGTTGCACTGGTGCCTGCCTGGGCCTGGCCCGGTGCGTATCCAGCAGATCACCCGAGTGGGACCTATGAGGGGGATTGGCGAGTGACCCCGCTGGGTGCTGACATCGGTGGAGAGGGCGACCGCCTGCTTGTCTCATTTTGGGGCACCCGGCTTGATCTTGTGGTTCGCCGCGGAGACTATCGCGCGTTTCTGTTTGCGACAGTAGATGGCGAGCCAGCGAATGAACTGCCACTCGACACGCAGGGCGAGGCATACCTGGTACTTTACGATCCGCTGCATCGTGAGGATACAGTCACGCTTGCAAGCGAGCTGGCGGATGGGGAGCACATTGCCGAGATCAAGGCAGACCGAGGCTGGGGACAGTGGGCAATCGTTGGGTGGGTCGTCTCACGGGAGGTGCCAGCCAGTGCGTCCCTGTTGCTTTCCATGGGCCTGGCATTGGCAGCCGTTGGCGCTCTGGGTGTGGCAGTATTCGCGGGTTGGCCCGAACGCCATCAGCTCCTGCAACCGCTGTTGAGGCTTCTTGCCTGGGGGCAGAGCTTGGATGACCGCCACGCATTGCTCGGCACGGCAGCGGTGGCGATTTTACTTTACGTAATGGTTGGTGAGCTTCTCGTGCTGGTCGTGCTTGGCATCTTGGCCCTGTTCCTGGTTCTGCGCCCGGATGCTGGCCTGCCGCTCATTGCCGTTGCCCTGCCATTCTACCAGCTCGGCAGGCCCATGTTGGGCAAGGTCTTTTCTATGGTCGAGATCTTGCTCGTGCTCACGGCGGTGGGATGGGGGCTCCATTGGCTGATAGGGAGATGGACTCGGCAGGCTGTCAGAACTGGCTCGCTGGGGGGCGAAGGCATTGTCCGGGCAAGGGGAGGTGTGCGACTCACAGCGGCAGATTGGGGAGTGGTGGGACTGGTGGCTGTCGGCGCTGTCTCGCTTCTTTGGGCCGAACAGGGGCGTGAGGCGGCACGCGAGTTCCGCACGGTAGTCCTCGAGGCAGGTGTGTTCTATGGTCTTCTGAGGGCAATGCTCCCGAGTTTGACGGGGATTGAGAGAGAAGGTCAGGCGGCGTGGCGCGTGGTAGATGCGTGGGTGTTGGGAGGGGGGCTCATTGCGCTCGTGGGCCTAGGCCAGTGGATCTTTGGCGCAAACCTGATTACAGCCGAGGGTGTTGGGAGAGTGCGGGGATTCTACGGATCTCCGAATAACCTGGCGCTTTATCTCGGAAGGGTGTTGCCGCTGGTAGTGGCTCTTGCGGTGTGGGGGCGACGTGGACGCCGTAGGTGGGCCTATGCGGCGGCTGGTTTGGTGATAGTCGGCGCAATATTCCTAACCTACTCAAGGGGGGCCTGGATCGTTGGCGTACCGGTGTCACTCTTGTTCCTGGCTGCATTCCGCGGGCGGCGCACGTTGGCTGTCACGGTTGGTGTGTTCGTAGTGGTTGTAGTCGTTGTTCTGTTGGCTGTTGGCGCCGGGCGATTGACTTCACTGCTCGATACAGATGCGGGCACGACCTTTTTCCGACTGCAACTTTGGCGCTCGAGTTTGAGTATGCTCGGGGATCACCCACTGCTCGGTGTGGGACTGGACAACTTTCTGTACGCCTACCGCTCCGTGTATGTGCTTCCCACTGCGTGGGCAGAGTTCGACCTGTCACACCCACATAACTTTGTTTTCGATTTCTGGCTCAGGTTGGGGATTCCGGGTTTGGCTGTCATCATTTGGCTGCTGGTTGCATTTTTCAGGAGAGGCTGGGTATTGTATCGGCAGTTGTCAGGCGGAGATGTGCAGTTGCTGGTACTGGGCTTGATGGCGGGCATGGTGAATTTCGTCGCGCACGGGTTGGTGGACAACGCGTTCTTCTTGGTGGATCTGGCCTTTGTATTCATGCTTGTGCTAGCCTTGTTGCAATCTGTGAAGAGTGATGATGGGCAGGCACTTGTTCATGCGTGAAACCGCGCGTTCATCTAGCCAGTGCCGCGCTGTGAGGAGAGCTTGGCGATGCGTATTCTAATCACCGGTGGGGCAGGTTTCATTGGTTCGCACCTATGCGACTATCTGCTTGACCAGGGGCATGAGGTCATTGCGATGGATAACCTCAGCACCGGATCCACTGACAACATCGCACACCTGGCCGGGTGCGATGGTTTCAGCTTTATCAAGCACAATGTGACCAACTATATCTACGTTTCAGGTGAGCTTGATGCTGTGTTGCATCTGGCTTCGCTGCCGAGCCCCGTAGACTACTTGAATCTGCCCATCCAGACGCTCAAGGTGGGAGCCCTGGGCACGCACAAGGCATTGGGTCTGGCAAAAGCCAAAGGTGCTCGATTCCTGTTGGCTTCGACCTCGGAAGTATACGGAGATCCGCTGGTCCATCCCCAGCCGGAGGACTATTGGGGAAATGTGAATCCGGTGGGTCCACGCGGGGTGTACGATGAGTCCAAGCGTTTCGCAGAGGCCCTGGCCATGGCCTACCACCGCTATCACAACGTGGAGACGCGAATAGCGCGGATCTTTAATACCTATGGGCCGCGAATGCGCCTAGATGACGGCCGTGTCGTGCCAAATTTCGTACGCCAGGCATTGCAGGGTGAGCCGCTAACGGTATATGACGAAGGAAAGCGGACGCGCAGCTTCTGCTATGTCTCTGACCTTGTAGAAGGAATGGTTCGCTTGCTGATGTCGGACGAAGTGGAACCTGTCAACCTGGGCAATCCTCAGGAGATGACGATTTTGGAGTTTGCACACAAGGTGCTTGCCGTGACTGGCAGCAAGTCGGAGGTTGTGTTCGTACATCCGGATGACGAGCGAACAAAAGATGATCCCATGGTGCGGCAGCCCGATATCAGCCGAGCGCGAGAGGCACTTGATTGGGAGCCGGCTATATCGCTGGAGGAAGGACTGACACGAACCGTTGAGTGGTTCAAAGATCGCTTGGACAGCTAGCTGGCCGAATTTGTGGAGCTTTGCAGCCCTCGTCATTGTTGCGGGGCTGGCAATAGGCATCGCGTTGCTGCCTCTGACATGGGCAGTGGCACTCGTATCGGGCGCTGCTGTGGTGCTGGCAACCTTGGTGCGGCCTCAAGTGGGCGTGCTACTGGTCGTGCTGGCGATACCCTTTGGTTCAATATGGCAGATGAGACTTGGTGCCATGAATGTAGGGGGCACCGAGTTCTTGGTCGCGTTGGTGGCTGCTGCGTGGTTGATGCGCATGATCGCGGTGCGCGAGACAGCGGTCAAATGGCCGCCCCTGACGCTGCCCCTTGTTCTATTCCTCCTCGTCCTGTGCCTGTCTTCGCTGGAGAGCGTATCACTTCAGCACAGCATTAAGGAGCTAGTCAAATGGGTGGAGGTGCTAGCGCTATACACGCTGGTTTCTAACGAGGTGATCGGGCGATGGAGAGGGGTCCTGGTATTTGCTCTCCTCGGCGTAGGGGCGCTCGCAGCCCTTCAGGGGATCTACCAGTTCCTGTTTCAGATTGGGCCCGAGGAATTTGTTCTGTTCGGCCGCTTTATGCGCGCATACGGTACCTTCGAGCAGCCGAATCCATACGGCGGCTATCTTGGCCTAACGCTGCCCTTGGCTGCCGGGCTGGTCTTTGCCTGGGTTGTGCCAATGGGTCGACGGATCTCGACAAAGTGGCTGGTCTGGGCCGGCGGAACTGGAGCACTGATGGCTCTCGCGCTGGTGATGTCCTGGTCGAGGGGGGCATGGTTGGGTATTGGGGCAGCCCTGGGTGTGATGATTAGCGCGGTTCTCGCACGGAGCGGGCGTGCAGCGGTGCTGGCTATGGTGTTTGCCGTATTGCTTGTCTATATGCTCCTGGCAGGCGGCATATCGATGCTCCCACAGTCGCTAGTTCAGCGCTTTGCTGACTTTGTCCCCTATCTCGGGGTTGCCGATGTGCGCGGCATCGAGGTCACTGACGCTAATTTCGCTGTGCTCGAGCGGATGGCCCATTGGCAGGCTGCTCTTGGAATGTGGGCGGATCATCCCTGGCTGGGCGTCGGCATTGGGAATTATGAGATTGCCTATGCCGAGTACGCGTTGCCGCAGTGGAGCCTGCCGCTGGGTCATGCGCATAACTACTACCTGAATATCGCGGCGGAAGCTGGACTCATTGGCCTGTTGGCCTATCTGGCTCTGTGGGGGGCAGCGTTGTTGCTGTGCTGGAGTACGGTACGGCACGGACGGCACTGGAGCTGGGGAGTGGCTCTTGGAGCTATGGGTGTAGTAGTTCATTTGAGCGTCCACAACTTCTTTGACAATCTCTTTGTGCATGCCATGTACCTGCAGGTTGCAATCATCCTTGGACTGATCTCTGCTGAGTTGAGAGGTACAGAGCAGCCTCTAAAGCAGGGTAGCGGTCTGTTTGGAGGTTTGGTTTGATTCGAGTGATCACAGCCGTAACTGGGCATCCCACGTTTGGGCGCTTATCAAGTTGGATGGCGAGCTTGCCGCTAGTGGGACGGCCCTGGAAGAGCCTTGTGGACAATCCCAAGAGGATAGAACGATTTGTCAAATTTGCCATTGTGGGCACCATCGGCGCGATAGTCGATTTCACCGTGCTGAACATCCTGAAGCTCGTATTTGAGGCGGTCGGGTTTGCGGAGGCATGGGATATGGCCATGAGCCCACGGCAGATCCAATTGACAGTGGCCAACATCTTCTCCTTTAGCGCCGCCGTGCTGAGCAACTTCACATGGAATCGACTGTGGACCTTTCCAGAGTCCCGCGAGCGTCACCTGGGCACGCAGCTGCTCCAGTTTACCATTGTCAACATTGCTGGCCTGTTGATAAACACCGCGATATTGGTTGGATTGGATCAGTACGTGCTGCAGCATGTCCTACCTACTCGCCTCAGCTACAATGTGGCCAAGGCTGTTGCCATATGTGTGGTGCTTTTCTGGAATTTTGGGATAAACCTGATATGGACCTATCGCGGCATCGATTAGCGACATGTGGTGTGGCGCGCAATGGGTGTGCAGATAGTGGCAGTAGATGCATATAGGGATTGACTACACGGCTGCCGTTCGCCAGCGGGCTGGCATAGGGCGTTATACACGGAACCTCATACGCGCGGTTGCAGAGCAGGATGCTGAGAACCGCTACACACTGTTCGTGGCGGGCGGCTGGGGGCAGGGCGATGGGTTGGGAGACTGGCCGGGCAACTTTTGCGTTCGCGCGGTACCATTTTCTGATAGGCTGCTGAATATTCTTTGGCAGCGGCTGCGCATCCCGCTTCCCATCCAGCTGGTCACAGGACGACTCGATCTGTTCCACTCACCGGACTTTGTGCTACCTTTCGTAGGCCGCACACCAGCGCTTCTCACAGTACATGACCTCTCATTTCTACGAGTACCGCAGTACTTTGTGCCAGGATTCAGGGCTTACTTGGAGAGGGCTGTGTCCAGAGGTGTGAGCAGAGCACAACACATACTTGCTGACTCGAAGAGCACGCTCAGCGATCTGGTGGAGCTCATGGGGGTGCCTCGGGACAAGATAAGCGTAGTCTATCCTGGCGTGGAGCGCCGCTTCAGTCGCATTGAGGATGCTCAAGTCCTGGCCCGTGTGTCTGACCGGTACTCGCTGCCGCAGCGGTTTGTCTTGGGGCTGAGCACGCTTCAACCCCGCAAGAACTTTGAGGGTTTGATCGAGGCATTCCGGATCTTGCTTGCTGGGGCGAGTGAGCGGCAGGAGACTGCCAACCTACATCTGGTGATCTGCGGCGGCTTGGGCTGGATGTGGGAGGAACTCGAGGGGAGAGTAGCGCAGCACGGACTGGGTGATCGCATACACTTTGCCGGTTTCGTGCACGATGAAGATCTTCCAGCCCTCTACAGCTTGGCCAGTGTGTTTGCCTTCCCGTCGTGGTATGAGGGATTTGGGCTTCCGGTGTTGGAGGCGATGGCTTGCGGCACACCAGTGGTGGCCGCGAACAACTCCTCGCTGCCGGAGGTTGTTGGGGAGGGCGGTTTGATGGTAGATGCTGCCAATCCTGAAGAGCTCGCAGCGGCGATCCAGAGGATACTCGTGGACCGGAATTTGCGAGAGGATTTGACAGCTGCCGGGAAGGCTCATGCGGCGAGATACACTTGGCACCAAGCTGCGGCTTCCTTGCTCGGCATATACAAGAGCTTCGAATCGCGATCCCAGACAAGTCAGTAGGGTAGTAGGGGCTCCCTACATGACTCCCGCCGAGTGAATGCAGGACGTTGGTAAAGGTGTGTGGAAAGGGATGGTAGTAGAACGATGCCCGTTTCGCATAACAATAGCGACATACTACCAAGCTGTTACACTTTCTGATACGGTGAATTAGGCTATGCGAAATACAGCTTTCCGCACACAGAGTCTTACGCTGGTTCTCGCCTTGGTTCTTATCATCGGCCTCGGGCTGAGGATCTGGGGGGTGGGGTTCGGCCTGCCAGCATATGCGCGCTATCACCCGGACGAGCACGCGCTGGTGGAACGAGCTGCGCAGATTCTGTGGACAGGCAACTGGAAACTTGACCGATTCAACTATCCACCGGCCTATGCTTATGTGCAAGCGATTGCATATGCCATTTACTTCCTATATGGGGTATCGCAGGGATTATGGGAGCAATTGCCGCTTTTCGTTGTGCCGAACTACTACATGGTCGGTAGGGTGGTGACCGCCATATTTGGCACACTGACGATCGTTGTTGTGTACCTGGCCGCTCGCCAGTTGCACACCCGCCGGACTGGCATGCTGGCAGCTACGCTGCTCGGCGGGAATTATCTTCACATAATACACTCACACTATGCGACGTTTGATGTAATGGTGGGGTTCTGGGTGGCATTGACGCTGCTGTTCAGCGCATTGCTTCGAGACAGACAGCAAGCCAGATGGTACCTTCTAGCTGGACTGTGTGCGGGATTGGCTGGGGCGACCAAGTACAACGGGGCTGTGGCGATGATCCTGCCACTCCTGGCTCATGTCCTTTCCACGCAGTGGGGGCAGTGGGGATGGATTGATGGTCGCCTGTTTCTCTCTATTGGAGCGTTCTTGCTCGGCTTCTTTGGCGGGAATCCCTATGCACTGGGCAACCTGCCAGAGTTCTTGGGCGGCCTGGGCACAGTGCTACACCATTATGAAACGCAGCAGCCTGGTTTTGAAGGACAAGCCAACTGGAAATGGTATCCGGGCGTGTTTCTGCGTTCAGCAGACAGCATTTGGGTCGTTGCAGGTACTTTGGGCTTGCTGGGGGTGTTGTGGAAGGACTGGAGGAAAGGACTGTTACTGTTGTCCTTTCCGATCATCTACTACGCGATGGCTGCTCGCTTTGTCGTCCGCTTTGAGCGTAATATGGTTCCGCTGCTGCCTTTCCTGGCAATCGGCGGAGGTTGGCTCATCACTGTCATAGCTGATTGGGTAGCGCAACGTTTCGAGCGTCCCCGTCAGCTGCCTACTATCGTGACAGTTCTGCTTGTCTTCCTCGTGCTCGCTTTGCCCCTGGCAGCTGCCATCTCCCTTGATCTTGAGCTGACCCGGATCGATCACCGCGAGCTGGCTGGCCAGTGGGTGGAAGAGAATATTGAGAATGGAAGCAAGATAGCTATCGAGCACTATTCAATACCATTTGACCACGATCGATATGAGGTCACCGACGTCGTACGCGCCAGCGATTATGACCTGGCCTGGTATCAGCAAGAAGGATTCGATGTCCTTATTGTGAGCGACGGCGTGTGGGAGATACTGAAGCGCCAGCCTCAAAACTACAGGGAGAAGCTGGACACGCTCGCTGAGATCACAGCAAGCGGCACTCTTCTAGCAGAGTTCGTGCCAGAGCCCCCGGGCATTGTAGTAGCCGGTTACCCGACCGTGGCAGTCTATCACTACGCACCGGTGCGCATCTACCAGCTACCACGGGCCGTAACGGCCCTTGGCGCCAGGTAAGCTTGCACACAATAAAGGAGCAACCTTGAGTAGTCAATCGGATTTGGGCAAGCTGGATGCCGTTGGAGGAACAGCATGGCAGCGTGTGGAAGCAGTGCGGTGGTTGTTGCCGATAGGGTGGGTGCTCAGTGGTTTGGGCTTCCTCGGCCTGTGGATAGCACATCCCACAGCGGCCCTGACTTTGAGCGGTGTAGACATGGCCGAGTTTGTCAAGTTCCTTCCCGGCGCGCTTGATGGTTCGCTCACGCTGGTGAGGCAGGTCTTTTACCTGCCGCCCTTTGCCATCATAGCAAGCCTCGCGCTGTTGCTCCACTCTGACAGCCTTCGTTATCACAGACTGCTCAGAGCGCTGGGATTGTTGCTGGCGGTTCCTCTTAGCCTTCAGCTTCTGCCTCCAGCGTGGTCTCCCTCCAGCCTACTGACAGCCGAATTCCGTGCGCAGACGGCTGCCCTAGTGATCTGCTGGCTGCTGCTGGCAGGGTCCTGGCTGTTGAAACGCCTGCCCACATGGTTGCCTAGCACTGTGAGCGCGGCGCTTTGCCTAGTCGCGCTCTTGCTGACGACATGGCAGTTCCTGCTTGCCAAGGCAGCAATTGATGAGGTGTACGGCACGATTCCCGCTGGCGGTTGGGGGCTCTGGCTCTGCCTTGCTGGACTGGCAATTGCCACCGCAGCCAGCGTGTATCTAGCGCTGGCAGTACGCCGCCAAAGCAGGAGCCCGCTGGCGAAACCGCTGAGTTGAGGTCAGGCTGACCATGTTTGGTATGGATATCGCTCCCTGGACCATCGTTGGCATACTAGCCTACAGCATCGTGGTGACTCTGTTCACGAGTTGGATCGCTGCTGGCTTCAGGCAGCCCAAATTGCCATCCACGTTCACGCTACGGTTCCTTGTTGACTTGATGGCCGGCCTGATCTGGATGGGACTGCTCTACGTCTTTGGCACCCTTGCTATCCGCTACATTGAGCGCATGCCGAACACAGCCATCGGCTACCTGCTGCTTGGCAGCGCTGGATTCGTGCTTTCCTGGGCACGCGCGGCTTTGTATCAGCGTGTTCAAAAACAGCGGAAACCGCCTGAATCCTTTGAGGTCGGGGCACTGGCGCTGTTGCTACTTCACAACTTGAACTACCTATTGCTGGCACTGGGCGTCTATCTTCTCTTGTCGTGGTTGCTAAGACTGCCCCTCGAACCGCTCCTCCTGATACCGCTGTGGATCGGAGCGTTGCTGCCCGACCTTGATCGGCGAGATTCGCTGCTGGGCCAGCTGGTACCTTGGATCTCTCAGCGGCTTGAGAACCGCTTGGGCTATCTCGAGGAATGGCACACGCCGGCTGCCGCTGTCCTGGCGGCAATCGTGTCCGTCCCTCTGGGTCTTGTCTTTGGCATGCAGACGGCGTACCTGCTCCCACTCGGTTACGTCTCGCACCTGCTCATTGACATGCTGGCGCCGCGCGGGATCATGCTCCTATGGCCATTCAGCCGGAGGAGATACGGCGTATTGCGGGGGATCTTGAGGACACCCGGCTCGTTCGCCGACTACATGTTGGCAGGTAGTCTCGTATTGGTGGCGGTGATTCTGTGGTTAGCTATTGGCTTGCGTCCAGAGCCGGCCCCAGCCCCGACGCCGTCGTACGAGCAGACACTTGAACGCTATTACTCGATGCGGGGCAGAACTCAGGTCTTTGCCTTTATAGAAGGATCGTGGCAGATTTCCGGGCGTCCTATCAGCGGGTGGTTTGAGATTCTGAATGCGGTCGATGACTCATACCTGTTGCTTGACCGGTACACTCGGGGGATTTTCACAGCGGGACGGACGGCCGACGCAAACGTGTACGTCACGAGGATCGTCCTGCGGGCTGGATTGCCTGTAGTGGTAAAGCCTGTTGAGATTCATCTGAAGGACCAGAGACTGTCCGAAGCGCTCGATATTGTCTATGAGATGCAGCTTGAACCCGGCCTGAAGTATATCTATGTCTCTGGCGAACTGCTCTTGGCGGGTTCGCAGGAAGCGGGTACCGCGCTGTTGTGGGAGGACTT
>Ga0207796_1000276_pt1 | contig 21546 bp, 19 predicted proteins | sample Pon1CUnioCityCA_6_FD_187274 | JGI IMG/M metagenome (GOLD analysis project Ga0207796, IMG submission 187274) | Marine sediment microbial community from Union City, CA, USA - Pond 1C Sediment 1 (SPAdes) | ecosystem: Environmental > Aquatic > Marine > Intertidal zone > Salt pond sediment ...
TGCACTGAGACCTGATCACCATCTATGGCAATCACAGCCACAGGCCTTGCTCCAGCTCCACCACCCCCACCGCCCCCTGACCCCTGGCCGGTTTCCTCTTCAACGGCATCAGCGTCAGGATCGAGATTGGTGATCATCCGCGGTCCGCTGCCGAATCCAAAGCCAAAACCCAACCCCACACTGACCTCAGAGGCGGTGATGACCTGCTTCTCGCCAACCTGCACTGGCTTGCTGAAAACCGCTTCCGGCCGTGCCGCATCCAGCAGCCTTTCAATGACCCCAAGAGCTTGTTTTTGACCTTCTAAATGGATCTCCGCCGTCTGTAGATATTCATCATCCATGGTTTTCCCCTCCACTTCTAGCATATTTTTTGATCGCGCCAATCGTGAACAGCAAGAAGCTGATCGCGTAGACCACCCCCTGGATCAGGCGAGTGAAATCGATGATCGGTACCCGCTTCCTGTGCTCATCTTTCTGAACCACTATACCCCGGGGATGATTCCAAACCCAGCCCCATCTTTTTCCGGACAATTTTATCGTCCGGACCTCTGGATAGTAGTTCACTTCCGCGTTGCCAGCAACGGACTCCAGGGACTTCTCCAGAGAGATATACTGACTTTTCTTGTTAATCATTTTTCCTCCCTGCTCGCTGAGCAAAACGACTTCTTTTTCCTCCTTTTAGCGGACCTCAACAGCAGCCATACCGGTCTCAATCCGGATATCGACTTTATTTTGTGCGGCTTCATAATCCGCTGATTGGTAGATCCCACCCTGCTTCGGAAAGCGGTTCTGATCCACTGAGACCGATGCCAGCCCCGCCTGCGTTTCCACCCGACCGGCAACGCCCTCTGGGACGCGGATCACCAGAGATGCCGCGCCAGCTTCCACTTTGAAATGGGTCAGTCCTGCTTGGGCAGGCAATTGGATTTCAGTCGAGCTAGCCCCGGTTTTCAGGACCAGATCCTTGACTTGCAAATCGGTCATATCCAGGTAGGATTCTCCTGCCCCAGTCTCAAAGACCAGGCTGAGAGGAATCTCTTTTGTAAGACCGAAATCCCAGCTTATCCCGCCGCCACCGATCCAAGTTCCAGGAAAGAACATTTCCGGGAAAGCCCTTTTTTGGGGCCGAAGGACCACATCCAGACCTGATCCCAGCTTGCTGACGTGGGCATCGAGGCCGTTTGCAAATGTCCCCGAAACCAATTTGCCTTCATCAGCGCTGGCATCCATCTGCAGCCGTCCTGCGCCATGCTTGATGAGAATGGACGCGCTATCCGCGCCATCCAGATCCACAGAGCCCTCTTCCATCACCAATTCGTCTGTCTCCATCCTTGTGCCTACCAGGAACCAGATTCCCAATACAATGAGCAATGTCGGCCAGAAAAATTTCCAGAGATTAACACTGAATAGATCCAGATTGTTCAACAACAACAGAAAACCTGCGGCAACCAGCACCACAGCCCAGAAAACACGATTTTTTCGCATCGATCTACCTCCAGCCTGCCTGAAATTGGCAAGGCTACATTATTTATTGAACAAGGTCCGACCTAATAGGAAGGCACCTAACAGGATCAGCAGCACCGGCCAGTATTTTCCAGCCATGCCTATCGCGCCAAAGAACGATCCAAATACAGCCAGCAAGATGAAGCTGATCAACAGCAGCCTGCCGCCATCCTCGAGGGAAGCTTCCCCACCCAGCAGGCTCATCAAGATAATTCCTAGTCCAACAAACCCTGGAATCAATGCCCAGATATAGGACCAGCTGGCCCAATCATTGCTGTAGAACTGGTAAGCCAGAATACCGCCAATGCCGCTAACAATGGTAGCCGGCACAGCCATTCCCGGTTCTCCAAAAAAAGCACCAAGGACCAAGAGGAATAAACCCACCCCGACAATGATCCAGGGCCAGGAAAAGACCCGCCAGAAATCAGGTATCAGATCTGGCATGATCTGGGCCGCAAACAATAAGCCTCCAATCAATATCAGGATCACGCCCCCAAAAATACTTGTGCGCTTTCTTTTATCCATTTCTTCTCTCCTTAACATAGCATCGTAAATTTTGGCTGCGTTACATAAATCGTAACATAAATGAGCTCGTATCAAAATACGCCAATTCCTACTTCCAGTTAATATTGTGTTATTAAATACCCAGAGACTCTTTCCTTGGTAGAATAATAACAATTATCTATTTCCCTATACTGTATACGTTTATCAGTGATAAAAGTTTCTGAGGATGATAGTTTTTGATCATGGTCGTTGTTCACGTCCAGATAAGGAGTAGGACCGATGAAATCCTTCCTGAAGCTAAGCTTGATTCTTACAGCAGCCTATCTATTGTTAATACTGACTGCCTGCGACCCTATACCCAATTGTGCCGGACCTTATACTGTCACCAAGACAGAGGATACGGATGACGGGGTCTGCAGCACTGGTGATTGCTCTCTCCGTGAGGCCGTCAAGAATGCCAACGCCTGTGAAGGAACCCAGACCATCAATCTTCCCGCCGGTTCCTATGTGCTGACCATTGATGGGGACAACGAGGATCTGGCAGAGACCGGTGACCTAGATATCACCGACGACTTGATCATCAACGGCAGCGGCGCGCCATCCATCAACGGCGGCATCGAACGGGCCTTCCACATTCACAACGGGGTCACAGCGGAGCTCAATGCCCTTTCAGTAACAGGTGGGGATACCATCCTGGGCGGCGGCTTGATCAATGAGGGGGATCTGACCCTGAGCGCCTTCATCTGCAATGATAATTCCGTCGCCATTCCTCCTGGGGGCATGGGAGACGCCCGGGGCGGGTGCATCTTCAATGCCGGCAGCCTCAATATCCTTGGTGGTCAATTCCTGAACAACAGCGCGCGGTATGGGGGAGCCATATACAACCTCGATAACGCGACAGCGACCATGGAAAATACCGGCTTCATTGGTAATCAAGCTGATTCCAATGGCGGAGCGCTGTGGATTGGTGTGGATGCTGAAGTCAGCATGGACTGGGGCACCATCGATGGCAATATCGCAGGTCTGGATGGCGGTGCGATCTGGAATCACGGCGATTTCATCGGACAGGGTTTGGCCATCATCAACAATGAATCAGCGGCCAATGGCGGAGCGATTTACAGCTGGACGGATACCTACACCCAGTTCACCAACAGCCGGCTGTCCGAAAATACAGCTGTTAACGGTGGAGCAATCTATAACAACAACGGGATGATGCACCTTTATGAATGCGGGGTTTCGAACAACACCGCAACAGGGCCTGTAGGCGGGGGAATCTATAATAATGGACCGATACCCAGCGGGGGACTCTTCCTTCAAAACGTGACCGTCAGCAACAACACCGCCCTGGGGGGCGTGGGCGGAGGTGGTATTTACAACACCGGGAATTTTGATTTTCGGTTCATCACCATCGCTGAAAACGATCCTGGTGGCTTGCGGATTGACACCGGATCGGAGATCAAACTCCGCAGCTCCATCCTGGCTGATAACCCAGGTGGGGACTGCAATGGGATCCCCCCGGATTCTCTGGATTACAACCTGGACAGCGACGCCAGCTGCGGCCTGTCCGGACCGCATGACCTGTCAGCCACAGACCCATTACTGGAACCACTGGGACCGCATGGCGGCATGGGACTGAGCCACCCCCTGGGAACTGGCAGCCCGGCCATTGACAGCGGTACGCCGGACCTGTGCATACCCAATGATCAGAATGGCGTGACCAGACCCCAGGGGCCACTTTGCGACCGCGGCGCCTACGAAAAACCCACCGAGGGAGGATCCATCAGCGGGGTAGTATGGCATGATCTGTGTGCAGTCCCCTATGAAACGCCTCTCTCACCACCTGCTGGCTGCATCGACCTGGGCGGCATGTCTTTGGGAGCTGATGGAGTCTTCGATCCCACAGAGCCGGGCATTGCAGGTGTCCAGGTCCAGCTTTTCATTGGCAACTGCCCTGCTGATCCCCTGGCTGTCAACATTCCCACATTGACCGATGCCAATGGCCAATATAGCTTCTCTGACCTCTCAGACGCCACCTACTGCGTGGTGGTGCAGCAGCTGGAACCGCCCAATGATTCCATTCTCATCCCTGGCAACTGGACCTATCCCGTCCGTGATGCAGACCCAGCCGAGGTTGAAGTGACCCTGGGAAGCAGTGAGGACGTCGTAGATCAGAATTTTGGTTGGGACTACCAATTCCTCCCCTCTCCTGAGGGAGCGTCCATCAGTGGGTTGGTCTGGCATGACCTGTGTGCTGTGCCGTATGAAACACCCTCGACTCCTCCTGCTGGTTGTATCGAACTGGGTGGCGGAGGACTTGGTGCAGATGGCGTCTATGATCCTGATGAACCAGGTATTGCAGGAATCAGGGTCCAACTGTACGATGGAAGCTGTCCTCCTACACCACCAGCCTTGTTCGGTTCAGTGCTCACGGACAGCAATGGGGAATACACAATTTCAGGCATCGGAGGAGGCACTTGGTGCGTCGCAGTCGATGCTCTTGAACCGCCTAACGATAGCATCCTCATCCCTGGCGGCTGGACCTATCCAGACTATGGGGCCAACCCGGCCACATACGAAATTGTCCTGGGAAGCAGTGATAACCTCACTGATATCGACTTCGGTTGGGACTATCAATTCCTTCCCTCCCCTGATGAGGCTTCTTCTGAATCCTCAAAATTTGGAAGTTTAAAAGAAAATGTGGTTTGCAGGTTGGGTCCAGGGAATTACTATGACTCAGCAACCGCTTTCCCAACTGGCACAGAGTTCGAAATCCTGGGCCGTTCGGAATTACATCTCCCGCTCTGGCTGTTCATCGAGGAGCTGACCCTGAAATTCCGCTGCTGGGTCTTCAGTGAGCGCGCTGACTATGAATGGGACCCGCAGTTCATCCCCACAGTGATCGCTGACCCCACCCCAACGCCCATTGTCTGCAGTTCAAAGCTTAATGAAGAGGATTGTGGAAAGGCTGGGGGGGCCTGGACCATGCCAGTGACTGGAGGATCCTACTACTGTAAATGTGATTAAAAATGCAGATCAAGCCAGGTGCATCGATTACTCAACCAACCCTGAAGGGGCCTTCTGTTTCCAGCTGATCCTGTCCATCACCTGGATCAACTGATTGGCCCCAAGGATCAAGACGTCGACGCAGGTCAAGTTTATTCAGAGGGAACCGAATGATCCGGCTCTGCCAGGGGGGGCGATTTCAATCGGGCACTTGAAAGCGTACTTTCTTTTCGTTACCTCCGATCCTTCCACCAGCAGGGCTGGCGGTTTTACCTTTCAGGCGTTTCACGCCCTATTTTCACTATTGTGTTAACCAAAAAGAGCAGCCAGTGGCTGCTCTTTTTTTTGAAAGTTGATGATCACTCTGCTTCTCTTGAGCCCGATTTGGGGGAAATCTGATAATCATCCGGCCCAGGTTTCAAGAAAGGCAGCTTGATGATCTCATACTTGATCAACAGCCAGATCACTCCGATCACAATCATCACCCCGGCAACAATCCGGGAATAGCTGATATCGGTATTTCCCAGGCGGGGCTGGTCGGGCCGGAAAAACTCGATGATTTCCCTGCCAATCCCTTCTAAGATCAACCAACCTGCGAACACAGATGACGGTTTCAGGCGTTTTTTATATTCCAGAGCAATCCAGAGCAGGATCCCGGCAGCCAGGAAGTTCCACAGCATCTCATAGGCAAAAGTGGGATGGAAGAATGTGGTCTCATAAGGGTACTGAAGCATGTTCTGCCAGGGGCCAATGCGGTTAACAGCTTCGATGCGGATCCCCCAGGGGAGATCTGTAGGCTGCCCATAGAGCTCCTGATTGATAAAATTAGCCGGGCGTACCAGGGCCTGACCAATGAGCAGGGCTGGCGCTGACGCATCCAGGAAGATCCGGAAATCAAGCTGGTTCCTTCTCACAAAGATCAAGGCACCGATGGCACCAAACAGCACCGCACCATAAAAGTGCAGTCCGCCCTGCGGCAGGTTGATGATCTGCAGGGGATTCTCAACGTAATACTGTCCCCCGCCCAGGATATCATTAGCCACATACCACAGACGGGCCCCGACAATGCCAAAAGGCACCGCCCAAATCAATAATTCCCAGATATGTTCTCCATCTTCTCCCCGCTGCCGCACTCCCCATTCTGCCACAAGTCCGGCCATAATGATGCCCACTGCCATGATCAAACCATACCAGTGGAGGGAAATATTTGTTCCTGGAATTGTGAATATGATCGGATCCATAAGTTCCTCCGTTATATTATTAGCGGGGTCTTTCCATAAAAGTCAACCGCGACTATCTTACCATATCTAAGATAGCGCGGTTGAAAAAATATTTGAGTGAAATTCCCTAATCAGTCTTCGCCTGTCATCCAGCGCGGCTTCTGGTCTTCCTTCTCTGGAAACCGGGAAAGCACTGTGACTGGAACGGGTAAGGCTACTTTATTCCGGGTCAACAAACCTTCATCCAGGGTCTTACCATGGAGTGGGAAGACCCGCAGGGAGTAATGCTGCTCACAGTAGCGTCTGTTCACCAAAGCCAGTCCGACCAGGTAGCCGTTGACGTCCACAGAACAGCTGGTGACCTGGCCCACTTGAGATCCATGATCGTCCACAACTGGATCCAGCATATGGGGGCGGCGGGTGCGTTTTTCGACACAGCGGAAGCGGACCAACTCCCGATCGCGGTCCTTTTCCCTGCCGAGCAAAGCCTTCCGTCCCACGAAAAAGGGTTTGTGGTATTTGACATACCCTGGGAATCCTGCTTCTACAGGTGTGACAGACAGCGGTCCCGCCAGTTCATGACCATAGAGCGGGAGACCAGCTTCGATGCGGGTTGAATCCCGGCAGGCCAGGCCAGCTGGTTTGACTCCCAGGGGCCCCCCTGCTTCCAGGATCGACCGCCAGAGCTTCTCCATGTCATCGGGATGGACCAGGATCTCAAAACCCCAGTTCTCCCCGGTATATCCGGTCCGGGCCACCACCAGCGGGATACCGCTTAACTCACAGGACATCAGGGCTGTGCGCGGCAAGCGGGCCAGTTTGTTTTTGAGAGCGGGATCCTCGGTCATGGCTTGAAGGGTAGGGAGTGATGCTGGCCCTTGCAGGGCGATATCGCGCTTCTGCGCTTTTCCTGACTTTGGATCCTTAAGGTTTCGCAGCACCGCAGGAGCCTCGATTTTGATCCAGGGACGATCAATATCCAAGATCACATCACCATTATTGACCGCGTTGAGCCAATCCCAGTCCTTGTCCTCATTCGAGGCATTGATGATCAAGTAATAATAATCATCCCGGACCCGGTAAATGATGCCGTCATCGATCACACTGCCATCCGGTGCCAGGAAATAGCCATAGAGGGATTCGCCGTCATTCAACCAGGCAACATAATTCGAAAATACAGTATCCAGGAAGGTGGTCGCATGGGGTCCGGAGATCTCAAAAACACCCATGTGAGAGACATCAAACAACCCCGCTCCATTTCGGACAGCTTGGTGCTCTTCCAACACTGAAGAATAGCGAACGGGCATCTCCCACCCTGCAAAGGGGACCAATTTTGCGCCCATTTCTTCATGAATGGCGTGCAGTTCGGTCTTCTTCAATTCCGATTCAGGCTCTGTCCAGTCCCATGCTTTTACCTCACTCTTCGGGGCCGCATCCAGGAGCAGGTTTTGACCCACAAAATAAGGTTTTGTGAGATCGAATTTCTCTGATTTGGCTTTGAAGAGCTCCTCAGCAGTGGTGCCGGCCTTGAATTCAGGCGCAAAGGCATCCTTTTTGTCCTCTTCCAATTCGACAACAACAGGCCCCTCCACTTTGCGGTAGATATCCTCGCCATCGAAGAAGGTATAGCCATCCCCTATCCCCCGCAGCCAGGAAAGCAACCCGGGCAGTTCATCCTGCCCACATTTGATCAAGAAAAGGTCCCGGCCGTCCTCCAGGGGCTGGCAGCGTCGGAGAGCTACCTCGGCAATCAAGGATCCTTCAGGGTCCAGCATAAAACTGGTGATTTCTTGATCTGGTTCGAGGGTGAGCAGATTCGTGGGTACAAGTTGGTTCAAGAATTGCCGAGCCCGGTACCCGGTGACTTTAATGCGGGATTTTTCCAGAGCGGAGTCCTTGACATCCAGGAAATGGGGGTAGCCAAATCCTTCCAGTTCGAAATCAATCCCCGCACGCTCAGCTATCTCCGCTACCCCTGCCCGCACATCTGCAAGCACCTCCTGCTCAACTTTGGCACGGGGCAACACGCCTACCAGGCCGTTATAGGCAAAGGGTTTGAGATTAGACAGCAGTTGGGTGATCAAACCGGCAATCTCATCCATGTCCTGTTCAACCAACCCGCGCTGCGTGAGCCAGGGGGTACCCAGACGGATACCCGTTGCCAGCGAGGTCTCCAGGTCACCCGGAATGGTGTTCTTATTGGCAACCATACCGGCTAGATCCATGATCCTGACCGCAGGCTCACCCCAGATGGGGTAATCCTGTCCGGAGGGGGTCGCTGCCGGGGCAGGGATGGATTTCAAATCCAGCAGCAGCAGGTGGGTATCTGTGCCGCCATAAGCAAGCCGGAGGCCCCGGTTTTGCAGACCTTCCGCCAATGCCTGGGCATTCTTGGTGATCTGGGCCTGCAGTTTTTGGAATTTTTCCGTCCGGCCAATTTCAAAAGCCACTGCCATGGCCGCAAATTTATTGACATGCGGACCCCCCTGCTCACCCGGGAAGACAGCCAGATCAACAGCCCCGGCCAGTTCTTCATCCGTGGTCAGCACCACAGCGCCTCGCGGTCCCATCATGGTTTTATGGGTAGTGAAGGTCACCACATCGGCAATGCCAATCGGATTCGGATACACACCAGCCGCAGCCATGCCAGCCACATGGGAGATATCAGCCATCAAGTAAGCCCCACAGGCATCAGCGATGTCCCGGAAAGCCTTCCAATCCGGTGCCCAGGGATAAGATGTATAACCAGCGACGATGATCTTCGGTCTGTGCTCCAGGGCCAGATCCCGGATCACATCATAATCCAGCAGTTCAGTTTCAGGGTCAACCCCATAGGAAACCACCCGGTAGCGCTGGCCAGAAATATTAAATTCCGAGCCGTGCGATAGGTGCCCTCCCTGGTAAAGGTCGAGCCCCATGAATGTATCCCCCGGTTCCATCAATGACCAATAGACACCCAGATTGGCTGGTGTGCCAGATAGGGCCTGGACATTGACAAAAATATCTTCCGCCGGTGTATCAGGAGTGGCGAAGAGTTCAGCTGCCTTCCGCTGAGCGAGGCACTCAACCAGGTTCGCATATTCTTTGCCTTTATAGAAGCGGCGGTCCGCGTACCGACGGTAGTTAGCCAGATGCCAGGCCACATCCTCCAACTCCTTTTCATCCGCTTTGACCAGCTGGGAAGGGGGATAGCCTTCAGCATAGATATTCTGGAAGCGGGTGCCCAGGGCGTGACGGACAGATTCCGGCACATAGGATTGGGAAGGAATGAAGATCAGCTTCCTGGCCTGGCGCTCATCCTCCCAGCGGATCAGGTCGGAAACAAAGGGAGCAAGTTCCTCGATATTCTCACGGAACAGGAAATCCTCATAAGCGGCGTTAGACATAGGTGACATCTCCTCACAGTTCGATTGGCCCCCCACTCGAACTGATATTAATTGCATATATCAGTTGATTCCTCAGAAATTTAACCACAGACATCCCTCCCTTTCATGTGACAAAAAACATGAACTTGGAAATTAATCCACATCACTGGATTGCTGGCAGGGAACAGAATTCGACGGGGCCCTTGAAATCAAACCAGCATTCTGCCCTGATGCTGAGGTAATTAAGAAGCAACCCAGACGATCAGCGGGAGCATAAGGTCCATTGAGTCAAACCGCAACCCGAAAAGGATGGCCGCAAACTTACGATATAATTCTGGAAGCACGGATTTCCAGCGCGATGAAGCAGGATCCATTCAAGAAAGGCAAGGTGTTATGCGGAAAATCGATACCAGCTACCTGTCCGAAGATGAATGTTGGGGTGTGCAAATTGGGGGATTGGAGCACTGCCAGGAAAACTGTAAGTGGATCGGGATCAGCGCCTGCGAAGGCGAGAATATCCGCCTAACTGGCTACAATGCAAAAGGATACAGAGTCGGGGATAAGGGAGTGATCCCCGAAGATTACAATCCTGAATATGATAGATTGGGTGCGGCGGGTAAAAAAGTCTCCTGACCTATTCTTCGGTCAAGGTCTTTCGCATGTATTGAACGCGCTCGAAAGCAGCAGCTTTACCCTTATCATGTCCTAATTTCCCCTGGAACTGGCTTAAAGCAGCATAATTATGCTCTTTGCCCCAGCTTTCCAGGTCAGATACCAAACGCTCAATATACTTGATCCCATTCTTATACAATGTTGAACAGATCTGGGTAGCAGAAGCGCCAGCCAGAAGCTGCTTGACCACGCCCTCAACATCGTGGATCCCTGTATTGGCGGCAATATCGCAATGAACCCGTCCTGCCAGCACCGAGACCCAGCGCAAGGAGAGCGTCATCTCCTCCGGACTGCTGAGGATATCTCCCCTGACAACTTTTACATTATCAATATCAATATCCGGGCGATAGAAGCGGTTGAAGATCACCACCGCATCCGCTCCAGTGCTTTCCAGTTTCTTCACCAATCCCAGGGTATTGGTAAAGAAGGGACCAATTTTAATCGCTATGGGCAGCGTGACATACTTTTTGACCTCGGAGACGATCTCACCATAGATGCTTTCAATCTCCAGACTGGTGATCCCGTCGTCAAAGGGCATGATGGCGATATTCAGCTCCAGCCCATCCGCCCCGGCATCCTCCAGTTTGGCTGCGAACTTCGGCCATTCGTCAGGTGTGGTGCAGTTAACACTGGCAATGATGGGAACGGAAGTTTCTTCTTTCGCTTGCTGGATGAGAGATATATAGTCATTTAGGCCCTGCTCTTTAGCGTGGGAATTGAGAAAATCCACCGCCTCAGGAAACCAGAAGTACTGCTCATCCTGCTCCATGAGTTTTTGGGGATCAGCTAGCAGCTGTTCCTCAAAGAGCGATTTGAGAACAATGGCCCCAGCCCCTTTCTCTGCGCATTTCTTGATATTCTTGATATCGCTGGTCAGTCTTGAACTGCTAACGATGATGGGATTTTTTAGCTTCAGGCCCATATAGTTCGTAGAGAGGTCCATAGTTTATTTCCTTTTAACAAAGTTTCAATTTATCCAAGGACGCGATGGCTTCATCCGGTCCATTCAGTAAGTCTGTCATGTAGTGATAGGCAGCTTGCAAATTCTCTTCAGCCCGGTGTGATAATCCTTCTTTGAAATCCCAGGCATAGCCTTTGATATGCAGCAGCAGCACAAGGGGATCTTTATGGAAAAGTTCCTGGCAGAGCTTAAGGACATATGCGGGTGAGGCTGCGTGGGTGGTAAATGCGAGTTTGCCAGTCCCATCTACCACACTCAAACAAAAATCGTCGATCTCCTCTTCAGAGGCATCAGCAAAAATAACCAGATCGTGAGTGGATATCGCTTCCGCATCCTCAATATTCAGTTGGTAGTTATTATCAAACTCGATCCCTGAAAACTGATTGTCCGCTGCCCATTTTTCCAATTGGGTGACCAGCGCTATGCCTAACCCGTCATCCTGCCTGCCTGGATTTCCATATCCGTAAACCAGGATCTGCATTAATCCGATCAGGTCCTCTTCCTGTCAAGGAGCTGGTCATCCGCATCATACAAGGAGATCTCAAGCGGCATCTGGCCCAAGGCATGGGTGGCGCAGCTCAGACAGGGGTCATAGGCCCTGATAGCAACTTCTACTGCATTCATCATCGGTTCAGTGATCTCGGTCTTACCATCCATCCAGGAATGAGCCACACTGTTTACAGATTGGTTCATGGGCTCATTATTATTGGTTGTGGAGACGATCAGGTTTGCCATGGTGATCTGGTCATCATCGTTGATCTCATAATGATGGAAGAGCGTTCCCCGGGGCGCTTCTAATAACCCAACACCCCGCTTGGCTTTCTTCCCTTTGGTGACCAATTCACCTTCCATCAGATCCGGATCGTTCAGCAGCTCTTTCATCATCTCAGCAGAATGAAGGATCTCGATCAACCTGGCGTAATGATAATGCAGGCAGGTGTTGCTCGGTTTGCCGTTTGTGAGCGCCTTAAACTGCTCGAATTCGGCTTGTGCCAACGGGGAAGGAATGAAATCGCAAGTATTCAACCTCGCCAGCGGGCCAACCCGGTACCAGCCTTTGACTGGACCCAAGGATTTAATATAGGGGAACTTCATGTAGGACCAGGAGCGGACTTCCTCTTCAATGTACTGGTCATAATCCTGGCAATCCACATCATCCAGGATCTTATTGCCGTCAGCATCCACCGCTCGCAGCACACCATGGTAGAGATCCAGCGCACCATCTTCTCTGACCAGGCTGAGGTGGTTGGAGGGGAAGGACACGAATCCATCAATAAAAGCCTGGTTCTTCTGATAATAGTCCTTGAAAAAATCGAGCACACCGACCGACCACTCCAACATCTTATCGATGTTCATGGGATCGGGTCCATTCAGGAATAATTCCTTGTCCTCCGCGGACAGGTGTTTATTGATCCCTCCCGGAATGGCGCCTGTGCCGTGGATCTTCTTCCCAGCGGTGGCCCGGATGATCTCCTGACCATATTTGCGCATCATCACACCCTGGACTGCCAGGTCTTTATGCTCCAAAGCCACACCGATCACATTGCGGATGGCTGGATCAGCATCGATGCCAAACAGCAGGTCTGGGGAAACCAGGTGGAAGAAATGCAGGGCATGGGATTGAAACATCTGCCCATAGTGCATCAATCTTCTCATCTTCTCCCCGGTCGGGGTCAGACCATCCCCCGTTCCAGCACCTACCAGCACATCTAAAGCCTTGGCAGCAGCCAGATGGTGGCTGACCGGACAGATCCCACACAACCTTTGCACCAGCACGGGTGCTTCCCAATAAGGCCGCCCTTGTACAAAACGCTCAAAACCCCGGAACTCAACAATATGCAGCCTGGATTGGGATACCTGGCCCTCATCATCCAGGTGTATGGTGACCTTTCCGTGGCCTTCAACCCTGGTTACAGGTTCTATGGTGATTTTCTGTGACATAGTGGTTTCCTTTTATTAATCAAATTTCACAACTTCATAAGGTAATTTCAGTTCGTCACCTGTGACCAGAGCCACAAGGGCATTCCAGATCAGGTCAGCTGTTGGTGGACAGCCTGGCAGGTAGTAATCGATCTTGACAATCTCATGGCAGGGATAAACCTTATCAAGGATCATCGGCAGCTCATCATCGTTCGGAAGCACATTTTCGGTATTCAAACCGACCGTGGGACCATTAAGATAAGCTTCCTCGATACATTCTTTGACTGGAATGCCGTTTCGCAGCGCCGGTAAGCCGCCCATGATGGCACATTCCCCAACAGAGACAAGGATCTTGCAGTTTTTTCGGAAATCTTTAAGGACTTCCACGTTTTCGCTATTACAACATCCACCTTCAATGAGACCGATATCGCACTCTTTCGTGAAAGTTTTGATATCGTCGACAGGAGACTTGTTGAATTCAACCAGCTCGATCAGTTCAAGTATCCTCTCATCAATGTCCAGGAAGGACATATGACAGCCAAAACATCCGGCAAGTGAAGTTGTTGCTAAGACTGGTTTACTCATAGTATTTGTCCTATTGTTAGTGATTATTTTTCAATATCGCTGCCAATGGGGGTCTTATCATATTTGCGCTCCCCAATCGGCACCAGATAACCCTCTTCTTTCTTTAGAATAGCGCCAACAGGGCAGATTTCCATCGCCTCTTTGGCTTCCTTTTCAGTGAATTGCGAAGCCAGCTCTTCATCGAGCACGACTTCCAGATGTTCGCCACCTCTGTTCCGGTAAGCGAAGACATGCTTACCATCTTTGAAAATGGTCCGGATACACCGCTTGCAGAGGATGCAGCGATTTTGATCATGGAAGATCAGCTTGGCTCTGGCATTGACCCCTTTTACTGGGAATTCATAAGGGAATCTGGGCACCATCATCTGATAGCGGTAGGCCAGGGCTTGCAGTTCACAATTTCCGCTTTTCTCACAGGAAGGGCAAAAGTGGTTTCCGGTCACAAACAAGGCTTCAATGACCGTTTTGCGAAGTTCGTTCAGTTCAGGGACGTCATTATCCACAACCATCCCCTCCGCAACCGGAGTCGTGCAGGCTGTCATCGTCCGCCCATCAATCTTGATATTGCATACCCGGCAGGAACCAGCTGGTTTTACTCCCTCAACATGGCATAAGGAAGGAATAAAGACACCGTTTGCCGCAGCAGCGTCAATGATGGACTGTCCTTTTTCTGCAAAGCAAGTTTTCCCATCAATTTCGAATTTCAGTTTTCCATTCTTATTCATAGTTATCTTCTTTTTGTGCACACTAGATTAATGGGCTTCAATATTCGGCACCCTGCCGACAATTTCACAGGATTCCGCTACAGCCTGCGCCATATCAAAGCTGGAGACAAATTCACTGTCGGTCTCAATATAGCTTTCATACAAGCTGCGGAAATTTTCAATGGTGGATATGATCGGGTTGGCAGCTGTCTGTCCTAAACCGCAGCGGTTGGTTTCCTTTCCGACCATAGACCAGTTGAGCAGCTCATCGATTTCACCTTTGGAACTGTCGCCAGCCATGATCTTCTGCAGCTTGTTCCGCAAAATCAGGTTCATGGTTCGGCAGGGAGCACAGGATCCGCAGGACTCTTCAATAAAGAAATCCATATAGTTGAGAACAAAATCCTTGAGCAGGTCGCGGTCTTTGCCAATGACAATGATCGATCCGCCCGTCGCCAGGTCTTCAAAAGCAATCGCCCGATTGAACTGGGAAGGATCGATGCAGGTGCCCGATGGCCCTCCAACCTGCACAGCCTGGACATCAGAGGCACCAACCATCTCCAAGAGTTCGCGAATGGTCATGCCCCACTCTACTTCATAAACCCCGGGTTTTTCACAATCGCCGGAAATGCTCAACAATTTCGTTCCAGCTGATTCTCCAGTACCCATGGACTTGAACCAGTCTGCTCCTTCGAGGATGATCTTCGGCACTGAGCAGAGGGTTTCCACATTATTGACCACGGTCGGTTGATCCAAATAACCTTTGGTCACGGGGAATGGGGGGCGGTTCCGCGGCTCACCGCGCTTGCCTTCCATGGATTCAATCAGCCCGGTCTCCTCACCGCAAACATAAGCGCCAGCACCAAGCTGGATTCGGATATCAAAATCAAAACCCTGCTTACCGGCCAGGTCCTTACCCAGCAAGTTCTGCTCCCGCATCTCCTGGAGCACACTTTCCAGATACTCTTTCATATAGCGATATTCATAACGGAGGTAAATCACACCCTGCTTGACACCCAGGGCATATCCAGCAATTGCCATGCCCTCAAACAGCAGGCGGGGCAGTTCGGTCAAGATCACCCGTTCTTTGAATGTGCCTGGCTCTCCCTCATCGGCATTGCAAACCAGATAGACTTCATCTCCCCCGGACGCCCGGCAGAATTCCCATTTCAAACCAGCCGGGAAACCTGCTCCACCCCGTCCTCTGAGATTGGATTCTTTGACGATCTCAACAACCTCTTCCGGAGGCAGTTCCACTGCCTGCTGGAGCGCTTTCCCTACTTCGTAGTCTGCAAAGAGCACCGGCCCTTTCTGGCGGAGGTTGTTCTTGACCATGACTGGCAGCAGCTGATGGGGATGGATCTGCTCCCCAACTTCTTTCACCAAGTCCTGAAGATCTTTCCCCTTTTTGAGACCCTGGATAATCTTCTTTACTTTAGGAGGATCGAGTTCCGTGAACACCGTGCCATTGATGATGGCGGCAGGTTCCTGGTCGTTCATGCCGATATCCGCTGTACCCCAGATCCCGATCAGGCCATCTTCAGAGACCGTATTGAAGGTGGTTCCCGCTTCTTCTTCCAGGGCTTTGAGGACCTGACCCCGTCCAAACATATCGGAAACCGCGCTGTCATTGAGATAAACAGCATATTTCCCCACGGGTTCTTTAGAGAAAAAATGGTAGAAGGTGAGCGTTTGCTCCACATCTACCACGGAAAGGTCCAGCATATCTGCCAGGATCTGGACTGCATCATCCGGAACATGGTGGAAGGTATCCTGGACTTCGAGCAGGATGTCCATCAGCCTGCCTCGATCAGCGTCGTACTTGGTGATTATTTCGTGGATTTTATCTTTCATAGATGGGCACCTTTTTGAGAGTTGAACCAAAATCTAATCGAGCTTGTTTGCTAGGAAAAGATGAAAATTCAGACAAGAAATGCAGCCGAAAAGATTGTTAACAATTTCACATACATTATACAGCATCATCCATTTTTTTTGCATGTTATCTTCGGCTAAATACTGTACCATCTATGTGACAAAGGTGGATTTTCCTAACAGAGATTTTACATCCGGTCCCTCAACCACTTCGTGCAGAACAAACTGATTTTCAATTGCTGAAATCCAACAGCATGGGGTAATCCATGCTGTTTTTCTTCCTATCATTCATTAATGACAAATCTGCTGCACCCCAGCCATTCACACCCTGGCTTTTTGGGAATATCCCAGCAACAAGGACAAGCACCCCGGAAGGGCGATCAAGGGAAAATAAGTCCCCGCGGGAAAGTACCAGAAAGGTCATAATCAAAGAGATAAAAAAGGGCCATTCCCCCTATCACCAGCCATCCGCTGTACTCTATTCACTACTTACTCCTGTTCACTCCTCGCTGAGCGAGCTGTCCTCCAGCTTGATATAGCGCTCCTCCTTCCTGCTCAACCAGGCTGCGCAGGACCGCCAGGCGATGCCGCCGGGGCAGGTTTCATTGTAGGAGCATTTTTCACACTGGGTGGGCATGAATAACACCAGGTGGGCTGCGATCAGCAAGAGATAGATCGGCAGCAGCCACCACGAGGTTCTGATCACCCAGTAGATCGGAAAGAGAACCATCACCAGGACCATGATCTCCCCGGCTACCGCGTTGCGTTCGAAGAATTGCTGGTCGAATTCGCGCTTGGGATACAGGATCCCGGAAAGCAGGTTTCCGAGATAGATCCCAAACAGCGCCGGACAATATTTTCCCCGATAAGGACAACCCACACAGCATCCAGCCTGGAAAATACAGGTGATCAGGTATAAAGCCACCAGGAGCAGGGAAAGCCAGATCGAATAGGCCGCGAGAAGCAACAGGGCGCCGATGAATACGACCAAGAAAGGAACCAGCGATAAGAAGTAGAGCCATTTGTCCCGGGTTGTCCATTGATAATCCCCTGCTGGTCGGGCCATTTTTCCTCCTCATTCAGTGGAATATACGTCCTTTGATTGCTAAATTTCAGCAGCAGCCTGCCAACCCTCGCTTTTAGATTATTGGTGTCATTCCATCTCTTCAGCTGGTTGATAACATGCTGGTAGATCCCCTTCTGGATTAACACGCCTGCTGTCGACCTGCTGTGGTTTTTCCAGCCCAGAGACTCTATCCAGGCCAACCGAGCGCTAGACCGACGGCCAGCAGGATGGGCGTAACCAAATTTACCAGCACATTCTGGCCCAGCACAGGGATCAACTTTTCCGTGTCCTCCGCATATCTCAATACACCGCGGAAAATTGGCACAACCAGGATCGATCCCAGCAGCCCTAGCAAACCGGAAAGCGGGAATACATCAAACACGACCCCCGCTACAATGGCCACAAAGGGGGCGATCAAGAAAATCAAATAGATCCGGGTGCTGCGCTGCCTGCCAATCTGAATTGGATAATGCTTCCTGCCTACCTCCCGGTCCGCTTCAACATCAGGAAATTGGTTCAATAACAGCAGGTTACTGACCAGGAAGAAGGGGATCAAGGAAGCGATAAATGCTGTCCAGCTGTAGGATCCGGTCAGAACATAATCTGTCCCCATCACCATCAGGGTGCCAAAACCCAGCCCAGGGGCGATCAGGCACAGCAGCGGATAGCTGGTGATCCACCCGGTATAGAAATAGATCAACAGAATCCCCAGGATCCCGACAGGGATTAGGGCAGGGCCAACCTTCAAGGTGAAGTAAAGCCCGATCAACCCCACCAACGCCAGGAAGCCCCAGGACATAAGATAAGCTGGCCGTTCCAGCTCCGGGTTCTTTTGGAGGCGACCGCTGCCTCCACTAAAAGGAGTCCGGCGGGTTTTTGCGTCCAAGCCGCTCTTAAAATCGAAATATTCATTAAACGCATTCACGCTGATATGGGCTGCCAGAGCCCCAATCAAGGCTAAAAGGAAATCAAACCAGCTGATCTTCCCCTGGGTCCAGATTGCGGTGCCTAACCCCAGAATCACACAGGCTGGGGTCAAGACCAAAAAAGGCAGGCGCATCGGGTCCAGTAAAAATTTTAGATTCTTCATAAACGATCCCGCTTTCAGCTCTCGAGCTGTACAAGTCTGTTGGGACCCCAAATTCCCGAGGGTGATTCCTCAAAACGCTACTAGTATACTCCTGGATCCCAGGGAAGCAAGCCATGGGCAGGAATGAGGATAAAGTTCATGCCAGGAAAGTGATTAATGCAGATTGAGGTTCCCAGAACGGGTCCGGGAACCCAGGCGTTTTTCCCACCCGGACCCACAAATCCCAAGGCAACAAGTTCGGGAATCTTAATCCAGCCCCACTACCGGGCTTACCAGATCCCAGGTACCAGGCGATATTTGGTTTGCCGGGTGTATTCCTGATACCCCGACAGCTCTGCTCGCAGGGTCTGGTCTTCCAGGTGTGTGCGGTAAATGTATAAAATTGCAGCGGCTATCCCCGGGATCAGTGCCCACCAGGATTCCAGCAGCAGGGGAATGCCCAGGGAAAACAGGATCGCTCCCAGATAGCCAGGGTGGCGGATGATCTGATAGGGTCCGCCCCGGGCGACCTGATGGTCCCGCTCTTTCTGGATACGAGCTACAGGTGAGAAATAAGCATTGGCAGCCATTGCCCAGACAATGAGACCATGACCGATGAGAGTCAACAGGAAGCCGATCAATTGGGCTTCCTGAGAGACATATGGACACCAACTCCAGCGCCTGTTCAACCCTGCCAGGATCCAACTGACAAGGGGAAGGATCCCAGCCGCCAGAGGCATGATCCACTTATCCCAACTCATAACATGGGGAGTCCGGCGGGACCGCTCGATCAGCAGCTCAGGGTGGCGGGGAATCACCACCAGGGCAGTCGCGGCATCAAAAGCCAGGAAAATGAACACATACAGCCATCCCGCCCCCCAATCCCAGCGCCCCGCTGACAGCATCAGCACCAGGCCGATATAGGCTTTATAAAGCAGGCCTTTTAGCGCCCAGCTGATCACTCCCTGTTTGGTTTCCTGATCCATCACTCCCTCAATCTGTCACTTTTTGGACTGCTTCCAGGTGTTCGCTTTCATGTTCACCGATGATCTCGATCAATTCCGCCAGTGTTCTTTCTGAACCCCAGGGGAGCACAAGGTCTTCTTCTAATCGTCCGGGGTCCAAATCCTGGATGGTCCCTCGCAGCGCTTTACGGACTTCCCGCCATTCCTGGATCACCTTTTCCAGGGTCCAGGTCCTCCGAAAATCGACTGCGCTTTGATTGAAAATGTCGAAATCCTGTTCCGCCAGGAAGTAAGGAGGATCCCCTGCGGAGAAGGCCTCGATGGCTTTATGAATGACGATCTCCCAGGCTGCGATATGTCCAATCAGGTCTTTGATGGTCCAGCCCGGGCAGATCTCCTGAGACGGATCGGTTTCCTCAAGCACTGCTTCCATCTTTTTCCGCACGCTGTCAATATAGGCTACCAATTCAGTCAGTTGAGATTTATTTTCTTCCATATCCCATCCTTTGCTTTAGAGTAGGCAACCCCGATTTTCATCGGCCAATACTGCCCTGGATCACCAATACTGGAACGGCTCTGGACTGATCACGCTTTATCAACCTGATGGTAGATCTTATGAACAATCCACCACTTCCCTCGTTGCTTCATCAAGTTCAGATAATCGATATAAATCACCTGCTGATTTTCCAGCCTCATTTTAACCTGAGCTGTATCGCCAGTCACATCCACTGAGATGATTTCAAAATTCCAGACCAGGGAAGGATCTTTCTTGTGGGGTTCATACCACCTGCAAAATTCATTGCGATCGACAATAATCAGCTCTCCTTTTTCCAGCTGGAACATCTTCCATTCCGGATGAAGGATCTCCTCATAAAGACTTGGATTATATTCGGCATGACCAAGAACGTAATATCTTTCCAGATCGATCTTGATTTGGTCGACCTCTACCTGATTATTTTCCCTATCCATTTGAAAACTCCTGATTTGATTCCAAGATATGACCCTGCTCTGAAAATCCCGTGGCAAGGGATGGATTCAGCTAATCTCTCTCGATTGCCAGCAATATAATTCTAACCCTCAAATGGCAGGAAACCAATGCAAATAGATATTCAGAGACAATTGTCCTCAAATATCACGCAGGATTAAGAAAGGCATGTAGAATACTTGCAATGAGTGTCATCTTGATAGGCTTGGGCCACGAAATGCACGGGGATGATGAGATCGGCCTGGAGGTTGTCCGCCAGTGGTCCAGGATACAGACTGGAAAGGAATCCGGAGAAGGAATTCATACTTCTCTATTGAAAAGCCCAGGGATCAACCTGTTGAGTTTGATCGCCGGGCGGGACGCGGCCATCCTGGTGGCCGCGATCCACAGCGGCGCCCGGCCAGGGACAATACAACGCCTGAATAAAGCCCAGCTGATCTCCCCAGAAGGGATTGGCCGCAAAGGGGGAGGAGGGGGCGCCGCTGAGACCCTCTCCCTGGGGTACCAGCTGGCCCCTGAGGAACTGCCGGACAGGCTGATCCTGATCGGGATCGAAGGGGCCGCCTTCGGTCTGGGAGAGGGGCTGAGCCCGGCGGTGCGGGCTGCCATCCCAGAAGCGCTTGACGCGCTGGACCAGAGCCTGGCAGAATTGACCCAGCCCGAACAATTCCCCCAAGGCATGATCAAACAGGTACAGAAAGCACTCCAGGGATTCCGCAGACTCTTCAATTAACTAAAACAAGAAGCTTTTTGATCATTTCCAACCAGGGAATACCCCCGACAGGACGATTGGCATGCCAACGCCCCCTTAGGGACTGTTGGCAGCAGAGACCTGATTAAAAAAATTCCAGGCCAGCAGCACGCCATCCGCGTCTTGACACACTGGACCCAGCAGCCTGGCTGCCAGCCCCTGAAAAACGCCCCCGGAAGCGGTCCCGGGCAGGGTGTGACCACCCCCTTCCATTCGATACAACCAGACTGGCGCGCCATCCTGGCTGGCGGGATAGCGGTACTCATATATCCGGCAGCCGTCCTCAGGATCCAGGTCCGGAAGTTCCCGGGTGACCAACCCCTGTTGGTCCGCCTGATTGGCCTCGAGCCACCACTCGAGGGTGGCTGGAGTGGAAATCACTTCTCCCCGATCTTTAGCTA
>Ga0207796_1000277_pt1 | contig 21452 bp, 16 predicted proteins | sample Pon1CUnioCityCA_6_FD_187274 | JGI IMG/M metagenome (GOLD analysis project Ga0207796, IMG submission 187274) | Marine sediment microbial community from Union City, CA, USA - Pond 1C Sediment 1 (SPAdes) | ecosystem: Environmental > Aquatic > Marine > Intertidal zone > Salt pond sediment ...
TGAGTATGACAATGGTGTGATCATGGTTCCCGCCAAGCAGTCTGAAGTCATTACGGTTGATCAAAGCAATGTGCAGGAAGCGATCATCGATTCCGGCTATTGGGATGCCAGTGAGTTCACCGGTTTGGATGAATTACCCACTGGCGAAGAAGCGGCTGAAGAAGAACCAGCCCGTAATATCTGTGGTACAGATGAAGAGGTGACGATCACATATGTAGGCGATCCAGTTGATACCGCCAAAGAAGCCGAATTGGCGACAATCGAACGCTTTAATGAGTATTGCCCGAATATTACTGTTAATCGCATTGATGGTGATCCAAGTACAACAGACCTGAATGCGTCCTACCTGACGGTTTTCGAAGCGGAATCCAGTGATCTGGATGTGATTCGTGTTGATGTTGTTTTCCCTGGTGTCTTGGGTGAGCATTTGCTTGACCTTAATGAATACACACCGCAGGAACAGCTCGATTCATACATACCTTCATTGCTGGTCAATAATACTGTTGAAGGCCGACTTGTGGCTCTGCCGATTCGACTTGGATTCGGCATGCTTTATTATCGAACCGATCTCCTGGAAAAATATGGCTTCGAGAATTCACCCGCTACCTGGGATGAGTTGGAAACCATGGCGCAAACCATACAGGACGGTGAACGTGAAGAAGGTAACGCTGATTTCTGGGGTTATGTCTGGCAGGGTGATGCCTATGAGGGCCTGACCTGTAACGCCATGGAATGGCAAGTTTCTAATGGTGGTGGTGCAATTGTCAGCCCAGAAGGTGAAATACAGGTCAACAATGAAGCTGCCATAGCTGCCTTTGAACGAGCTGCCAGTTGGGTCGGAACGATCAGTCCGCCTGCAGTGACCTCCTTTGTTGAAGGTGACTCCAGTGAGGTTTGGTTAGCAGGTAACGCTGCTTTTATGCGCTACTGGCCTGGTGCTTTCGCAACCTCCCAGCAAAGCGAGATTATCGGTGATGTCTTTGCCACCGCACCCTTACCCGCAGGTGATTCTGGCGAAGGGGCATCCACCATGGGCGGTTGGGAGATTGGTGTTTCTCGCTACTCAGCACATCCGGAAGCGGCTGCTGCCTTTGCCGTGTTTATGACGGGCGAAGAGAATGCCAAGTTCTATGCCATTGATACCACCTTCCCACCGGTGATCCTTGACCTTTACAATGATCCCGATATCCAGGAAGCTGTTCCTTATGCCAGCCCTGAGATCGTGGAAATTGTGACCCCACGTCCATCAACCGTTACAGCAGATAAGTATTCTGATGTATCCAGTTTGTATTTCACTGCTGTACACTCCATATTGACGGGTGAATCTGATGCTGCAACGGCATTAGAATTATTAGAACTAGACCTTCAAGCACTCCTTGAAGAGTAGCGTTTAGCGGTTTGTAAACCTATTAGGGATTAGGATGATGTGAAAATCATCATCCTAATCCCGCGTCATACCAGGAGTCAATAAATGAAACCAAACAGCAAGGTTTCAACTTTCTCAAAGAGAAAAACAAATCGATGGGCACCTGTCTTGTTTGGTGTCCTTTTTGTTTTAATCGGTATCGCTGCAATATTGGGACTTATTTTTTCCATCAGCAGGAATGATGTGATTCGATCAGCTATTGAACCATCTGTGACAGAATCTGAAGATACACCCTCTTTGGTGATGGCTTTTCTGATTGAGTTTGGCATCATATTGCCAATTCTTGTTCTTTGTGCGGGGATAATTATGATCTGGTTGGGAATAAAGTTATTCTCAGGCAGGATAACCACAGCCAGATGGGCACAGGTCATTTTGTTTTGGTTAGCAATTGGGACGTTCACCCTCTTGTTATTTAATATATTCCAAGTAATTTCCAGCTCAACAGATCCTGATGCACCAGAGCTATCTACCATTCTACAAAACCGGATCTTTTTCTTATCAGCTTTGTTGCTGGTGAGCTTATTAATTGGCGGATTAGCTTTGTGGCTCAAGAAGAATATTCTCAATTTTTTCCAAGGAAAGGATAAGTTAAAGGATGCGGAAGTTCGATTTGCCTGGAATTTATTAATCCCAACCTTAGCTGTTTTAGTGTTTGTCGCCGGGAGGCCATTGGAGCAAACTTTCATCCGCAGTCTGACAGATAAGCGCTTTGCCGGCCAGGACATCCCAAATTTTGTAGGCTTAGAAAATTATCGAAACCTATTATCTATCCGGTTTGACGTTGTCAACTGCAGGATTGACGAAGAAACGAATCAATGCGCCCGAACACCGAATGGATCTTTACAGTGGGAGACAATTGATCGGGCGGCATTGGAGGAAGGATTCCGCTCAGTTTGGACAATTGAGTTACCCTTTACTGAAGAAACCTCTGGCTTATCGATCAGTGGCTTGGATCGTGATTTTGTCGAAAGTATTGGAACCACGCTTATTTTCACAGTAATTTCCGTCAGTTTGGAATTGGTTTTGGCGATGTTTATTGCCCTGACCGTCAATTCAAGTTTTAAAGGACGGGGATTGATGCGGGCAGTAATGTTGGTGCCTTGGGCGATACCTACTGCAATTTCTGCCCGACTGTGGGAAAACATGCTCAAAGCAACCAGTTCTGGATTTGTCAATAAATTTTTATTAGATCTGAATCTTATTGAACAGCCTATCGCCTTTTTGGCAATACCAGCCTTACAAATTCCTTCAGCTATCATGGTGGATGTGTGGAAAACAAGCCCGTTCATGGCTTTATTGTTGCTTGCGGGATTACAGACCATTCCGGAAGATCTCTATGAAGCCGCTTCGGTAGATGGGGCGAACAATTTTCAAAAATTTTTCTCAATCACCTTGCCCTTATTGCAGCCGACCATTGCCGTTGCCCTGGTCTTTCGAACACTGGATGCCTTAAGGGTTTTTGACTTGTTCAATGTCCTTTTTTCTCGTCAGCAACTCACCATGGCAACCTATAATTACGAGACGTTGGTTGGCAGTCAGAAGGATGGCTATGCCTCTGCAATCAGCCTCATTATCTTCATATTAATTTCCGTATTTGCAATTATTTATGTTCGTCTGCTCAACGTGGAGACAGAATAATGAAAAAGAATTGGCTTTTTTACCTTAAGCGCATTGGCTTCTATTTCCTGGTGGTGATCATTGCCCTGTATGCCTTATTCCCGTTTTACTGGGCATTTAATACATCATTCAAAACAGAAAAAGAGCTTTATGGCCAGGCAACTTACTTTCCTCAAGAGCCAACCCTCGAAAATTATCGTTACGTTCTTGGTGATGAACGTTTTCTAACAAGCTTAAGAAACTCAGCATTTGTTTCCAGCCTTACGACCATATTCTCACTATTGGTTGGCTCATTTGCTGCCTATGCTTTAGGTCGACTCAAATTCAAGGGTCGAACGGTTTTGTTATACGTAATTTTATCGATGACCATGTTCCCTGCAATCTCAGTGCTTTCTGGTCTGTATACCATTATTAAGTCAACAGGATTGTTTGGGACGCCTTATGCCTTGATTTTGACCTATCCTATTTTTACACTTCCATTTACTGTGTGGGTGTTAACTTCCTTTTTCAGGGGTTTACCAGGGGAGATTGAACAGGCTGCTATTGTCGATGGGGCTTCCTATTTCCAAATATTTTGGCGCATCCTTTTGCCATTAACTGCCCCAGCGTTGGTTACCACAGGCTTGCTATCCTTCGTGCGCTCCTGGAATGAGTATCTTTTTGCCCTTAATTTCACATTGACCAATCCCGAAGCCCAAACAGTTACGGTAACCGTTGCAAAGTTTACCGGTGCTGAATCCTTTCAAGAACCGATTCGAGAAATTATGGCAGCTGCCATGTTTGTGACGATTCCTTTGGTTTTGTTGGTTCTGATTTTCCAAAAGCGGATAGTTGCCGGATTGACGGCTGGTGCAGTAAAAGGATAAATAAGATGAATTTATTGATCATAGATTGTCACGATTTAGGCCAGCACCTTGGTTCATATGGTTGGAAAACGATGCCTACACCCAATCTGGATACTCTGGCAGCAAAGGGACTTCGATTTGAGAACCATTTTTGTACTGCGCCTCAATGCAGCCCAAGCCGTTCAGGTATTTATACGGGAAGGTATCCTCACGCCAACGGTATGTTTGGCTTGGCGCATGACCCTTTCAACTGGCGGCTCAATCCTGATGAAAAACATCTTGCCAGGATCCTGCGTGACGCAGGTTTTCAAACCACATTGATAGGCATTCAGCATGTCACCGGCTTTGATACAAGATTAATCGAAGAATTGGGTTACCAAAATAATTGGTCCGTAATCAAAGCCAGGGATGTCGGAGAGATGACATCAAAATTTTTTGAAGAAAGTGTGCAAGAACCATTTTTCTTGAAGATTGGATTTTTCTACCCACATCGTGATGATCATGGACGCTATTTTCAAGAGCCGCCCGATCGAAGTTTAGGTGTGGCTATTCCACCATATCTTCCGCAATCCGACCAGGCTGCGGAGGAGATGGCGGAATTTCAAGGCTTGGTGGGTGAGATGGATAAGTCTGTGGGGAGAATCTTGTCAAAGCTGGAAGAAACAGGAATGTTAGCGGATACCTTGGTCATTTTTACAACAGATCATGGGATTGCCATGCCGAGAGCAAAGTGCACATTATATGATCCGGGGATTGCTACTGCATTGATCATGTATTCTCAAGCTTTGAACCTGGTCGGTGGAAAAGTCGTCCACGATTTGATCAGTAATGTTGATCTTGTTCCGACAATTCTGGATTTGATGGTTATCGATCCACCGCCAAACTTGCAAGGTCAAAGCTTTGCAGGCTTGCTCCGTGAACAAGCATATCAAGCCAGAGAGGAAATATTTGCCGAAAAGACTTTTCACACGACTTATGAGCCGCAACGTGCTATACGGACCAAGCGCTATAAGTTGATTTGGAATGTAGAAGCCGGAATTATCAATGTGCCGGGAGATATTATGCACAGCCCAATATTTCCGCAAATGATTGATGAAATTACAGAGGAGCGTCCATATTTTGAGCTTTATGATTTATTGAACGATCCTCTAGAACATCATAATCTCATTGACGACCCAGCCTACGCTGAAATCTTTGATGATTTACGTCAACGATTATTGGCTTGGATGGAAGAAACACAAGATCCGATTTTACAGGGGCCAATAAAATCACCCTTTTATGACCACGGGAAAGCACAGCTTGATGAAGGTTCTTAATGCCAGCTTATGATGTCCTGGTTTATGGCCCAATATTTTGTGATCTCATCTTCACCGGCTTACCGGATGTGCCTAATTTGGGGAAGGAATTATTTGCTGACCATTTGACAGTTAGTTTGGGGGGAAGTGCCATCGTTGCCTCTGGATTAAGACGCCTAGGGCTAAAAGTTGGTTTAATTGCCGATTTGGGAGGTGATCCCTTCAGTCAAATCGTTTGGGGTTTATTGCAAGAAAATGATATTGATGTTTCCCTGATCCGCAAAACAAAGGAATCGTTAAAACAAGTGACAGTTGCCCTATCATATCCAGAGGATCGGGCTTTTGTGACACGCTTTGAACAGCTAAACACCCCGATTGATTTATCAGGGATTCTTCAAGATAACCCTACCCAGCATTTGCATATTTGCAGTTTTTTGGCTGCGCTTGATAACCCTGAAGCTGCTCAGACAGCTCGTTCTGTGGGGGCTTCTGTCTCTGCGGATTTTGGTTGGGACGAAAAGGCTTTACTTGATCCGAAATTACTAAAACTGGTCGCTGAGTTGGATGTATTTTTACCCAGCAAAGCTGAAATCTTTCAGATGATGCAGGATTCCCACTTGGAAAGTGCTGCTGAAAAGATGTTATCAACCATGAAACACGGCGATTTAATCGTCAAAGTTGGTCGGAGAGGCGTGATTGGATTCCAAAAAGATACAAGTGACCCAAAGCATGTGCCAGCCATCTCAGTGGAAGCTGTGGATACAACAGGCGCTGGGGATGCGTTTGACGCGGGTTATTTATTCGCCTATCTGAATAAAATGAGCATGCAAGACTGCTTGATGTATGGGGTAATTTGCGGCGGGTTAACCACAACCATTCCGGGTGGAACAGAAGGGTTTCCCAGTGATAAGGAGATTGAAGAATGGCTCTCAAAATTGCAATCATAGGTGGGGGAAGTGCATATGCACCCGGTTTGACCAATGCATTTATCCAGAATGAGGATGTTTTCTCGGATACAGAATTGGTTTTGATGGATATTGCCCCTAAAGAGTTACAAATTGTCACTTCTTTGACTCGTAAAATTGCTGACAGTAAGGGGGTAGACATAAAAATATCAGCTACGAAGAATCAAAGAAAGGCTATAGAAGGTTCAGATTATGTCCTTTCCACTTTTCGGCAGGGTGGGTTTGAGGCACGTCACCTCGATGAAACAGTGCCATTACTTTACGATGTGATTGGCCAGGAGACGATTGGACCGGGCGGCTTTTTCTTTGCAATGCGTACATTGCCGGTAATTCAGACCATTCTCAAAGATATAGAAACCTATTCACCTGGTGCTGTTTTGATAAATTACACCAATCCCACTCAAATTGTGGCTGAGGCGGTGACTCACTTCAGTTCGGTACCTTGTATCAGTATTTGCGACCAAACCCTGGATGACCAGCATAAAATATTGCAAGCTATGGAGATGCCTGATGCTGAGGTCTTTTTAGAATCGGTTGGGTTTAATCATGCGACCTGGAGTGTGGGTTTTAGGATTAATGGTGAAGATGGCATTGAGGTGATGAATCGTCATTTAACAACTGTCCTCAATAGGGAGGATGTTGACTCCCGGGTGAAACGACTATTTCTCCTAGCAAATGAATACGGACGGTTGCCTAACAGCTATTTACAATATTATTATTTTCGAGAAGAGACATTGGCTGAGGCAAAGGCAAAAAAGAAAACACGTGCAGAAGTGATTATGGAGTCTTTACCGGGATATTATCAACATTTCCAGGAAGAATCTCAAAAAGATCAACCAAAATTATCCTATGTTCGGGGTGGTTCTGTTTTTGGGTATATGGCTGTCGAGGTTTTGAAGAGCTTGATCCAAAGGGATGGCAGCATTCATACGCTGAATATCCAAAATCACTCTGCCTTGCCCGATTTTGCTCCCACACGCATTGTTGAAGTTCCAACGCGTTTGGATATGGACGGCGTTACACCGCTGGTTCAAGGGCATCTTCCTTCGGAAGTGGTTGGTTTGTTGCATATGTTGGGTGAGTATCAATGGTTAGCTGCTGAATCGATTTGGATGGGTGATCGAAAGGCTTTGGTGCAAGCTTTGGCTTCTAACCCCTTGGTCTTATCTTTGAACCTTTCTAAGAAGCTGTTGGATCACATGCTGCCGTTGATGAGGCCATTTTTAACCAAGGGAATTAATCCAGAATGGGCAAAGTAAAGATTTTCATGTAGTCTCATATTGTCAAATTCAATCCTTCTTTTGGTCAGCATTGTTTTATAGAACCTCAATTTTTTATTTGCATCATATGTAAAGAATAGTCATAAACGGCTGTGGTGCAGTTCAAACAAAGATGATTCAACCTGGACACTTTTCAGGATAGGTATAGGCGCGAAACCAATTAATAAATGTTTGTTTCTTCGAATCTTGAATTGTATGGTGGCTATGATACATTTGTGTTTCATTACTTATTTTTTCAAACCCGTTGCAATGTATAGAAAATTCTTTTATTGGAGTGGATATTGCAGATGACATTTGGTTTTATCCTTGACATGGGGGGTGCTTCATTTATAATTTTTATTGAGAATTAATATTGGATAAGCCATTTATTATCCTCACCAAATGTAGGTCTTTATTCAAGATTGAAATTATCAGACAAATGAAATTTTCTGTAGAGTTTATTATTACTGGTTTTAGATTTTTTTTAAACTGCCTTGAGCGACATCTATCAAGGCAGTTTTTATTTTAAAAAATTTAAATGAATTTTACAAAGGAGTCCGTAATTAATTAAAATTAATAAATAAGTAACTTCGATATTCTTATAGAGTGAATAATTTGGAGACTCCACAGGATAGTTTTCTTTTTGATGATCGTCTTGATTTGTAAATCTAGGAGGTTGTGTGACCGAATCGGTTGTTTCAGTAAATAAATTGCAATATCGATATAGGGGTCAAAAGGGTTATGCGCTTGATGGGATTGATCTGGATATTGCCAGTGGGGAATTTCTGATGTTGATGGGTCCCAGTGAGGCTGGGAAAAGCACCTTAGCAGCCACAATTAATGGTTTAATCCCTCATTTCCATGTTGGAAAAATGGCTGGGGATGTTATCGTTATGGAGAGAAATACCCGCGACTTTACAGTGGCGAAAATGGCTGAAATCGTTGGCATGGTTTTTCAGGATTTTGAGGCGCAATTATTTTCAACGAATGTTGAATTAGAGGTAGCCTTTGGACCTGAGAACTTTGCTGTTGATCGGGAAGAAATTAAAAGACGAATTGATGAAAATTTGAACTATGTGGGTCTTGAAGCTTCCAGAAATCGTCCCCCTTCGACACTTTCAGGTGGTCAAAAACAAAAATTAGCTATTGCATCCGTTCTTGCGCTCAAGCCAAAAGTACTAGTGATGGATGAGCCAACAACGGACTTGGATCCAATCAGTAAATCAGGTGTCTTTGAAATCACACATCGGCTGTGTAAACGAGAAGATCTAACTTTGATGATGGTTGAACATGAAACAGAAGAAGCATTGTATGCTGATCGTATTGCACTCATCAAGGATGGGAATTTAATCAAAGTTGGTCCTACTCGAGAAATACTCAGCGATGTAGAAACACTTGAATCGATTGGCGTGATGCCCCTGGGTATCCCGAAATTTTTCAAAAGCGTTGGACACAAGGATCTGCCGCTCACAATCGAAGAGGGCCTTGAAACCTTTAGTGACGCCGGCCTAGAGATTTCAGAGGATAAATATCAGCAAATTATTAGTGATGAAAATGCTGATATTGCAAAGAACACTGAACCCTTGATAAAGGTAGAAAACCTTACTCATGTCTATAAGGGGGATGTGCATGCTTTGAACGGTGTCACTATGCAAATTAATAAGGGTGACATGGTTGCCATTATCGGGCAAAATGGGAGTGGAAAAACAACTCTTGCCAAGCATTTTAACGGTTTGCTGATGCCAACAGAAGGCGATGTTGAGGTCAACGGATTACCGACGAGTGAACAAGGTGTGTTTAAACTCGGTCAAACGGTGGGCTATGTCTTTCAAAATCCAGATCATCAAATCTTCTCGGAGAAAGTATTTGACGAAGTCGCTTTCAGCCCAAGATTAAGAGGGTTTTCGGAAGAAGAAGTTGAAATATGTGTTGCTGAGGCATTGGAAGCGGTAGGTCTAACAGGTCAGGATCAAGAGGACCCATTTACTTTGACTAAGAGCGGTCGCCAACGTGTTGCTGTGGCTTCTATTTTAGCCTCGAATCCAGATGTTCTGATTTTAGATGAACCAACCACTGGCCTGGATTATTCTGAACAACGCAGCATGATGAATATGGTTCGGAAATTAAACGAAAATGGAAGCACAATAATATTTATCACACACCACATGTGGGTGGTTGCTGAATATGCCAAAAGGTCTTTTGTAATGAAGGATGGGAATATCATTTTGGAGGGGTCGACGAGAGAAATCTTTGCTCAAAATGAGGTGCTCCTGGATGCTTTTTTACGACCACCGCATTTCGTGGAATTAAGCAACCAATTGGGATATACCTTCTTGACACCCGAGGAAATGCTTAGCTGCTTGAAAGGAGCTCAGGACTGATGGATTCCGAGATTTATATTGACAATAATTCATTCGTTCATCGATTAGATCCAAGGGTGAAAATAACCATTTTTTTACTCACCTTTGTAGCGATACTTCTTTTCCAAGATCCTCTTTGGATGCTCCCTATTACGGTATTAGTGGTGATTCAGATCATTATCTCTCAAGCCTACATTAATTTGGGTCGAATTCGCTACGTTTTGATTGTTCTAACGATATCGAGTATGGTTTTGTGGAATCTGTTTTCAACAGGTGAAACACAACTATTCTGGCGATTATCCGTCGAATCAATGCAATTTGCAATTGCCCGAACGCTCTTGATGGTCTTAATGATCTCTGCCGGCATGGTTTTAATCACCTCCACCAGAAATGAAGAATTGGTCAATGGGATGATCGAGTTGGGGATGCCATATCGGGTGGGATTTGCCATATCAACAGCACTCCGATTAGTCCCAACCATTGCATCCAGTGCTGTAACGATCAGTCAGGCACAGCGCAGCAGAGGACTTGATCTGGATTCCGGAAATTTGTTCGAACGAATCAAAAAATTTCTTCCCTTATTGGTCCCTGTCTTCATATCAACTATTCGAAGCACAAACATCTTTGGTATGGCTTTAGAATCGAAGGGCTTTGGCGCCAGGGAAAAACGAACTTACTACCTGGTATTCCACATGGAAAAAGCAGATTATGTTGTGCTGGTTTTTTATATTATTTTCGTTGCCGTTTCTGTTTATTTTGCTTTGATGGGATTTGGCAAGATCGATGGATTAATCAGGTTCTAGCAAGGAGGATCGAGTGGAACTTTCAGAAGTAAATCAACTGCTACCTTTCTTGTTACGGCGTGAAAATGTTGCCCGGTATGAGTCGGGTCAAGTGATCATGTGTGACCGACGAAAGTATCCATTTGAGCGAACTTTTGTAGAATGTAAAGATGTTGAAAGTGCAGCTCAGGCGATCGAAAATATGGTTACCCAGGGTGGCGGTCCACAGTATGTAGCGCTCTATAGCATGGCAATGTTGGCTGGACAGGTTGAGAATCAGTCATCTGCAGCACAAAAATCAGCTTTTACTGAAGCCCAGAAACGGTTGGTTGCAACGCGACCCACCAACACAAGCATGGCACGACATCTTGAATCGGCGATGAAAATTATTCATCGAGCGCTTGACGAAGGTGAAAATGTTGAAACAAAACTTATTAATTGGATTGAGGATATCCGTGATAAAAGTTACGAAAAACATATCACCTGTGGAGAACTCGGCGCAAGCCTGATCGAGGACGGTGATGGCGTTTTAACAATGTGTTTTGCAGAAACCTCATTCTTACTCACATTGGCATTTGCAAAGAAGGCAGGGAAAAACATTCATGTTTTCACTCCGGAGACACGTCCTTACTTGCAAGGCGCACGCCTTACGGCGCCCAGCGTCCATGAAATTGGCGTTCCAGTGACGATCATCTCTGATAATATGCCAACGCATGTCATTTCACAGGGGAAAGTACAAAAGTATATGACCGCCGCAGATTTGGTGACATTGGATGGTCATGTCGTGAATAAAATTGGCACATTTCAGAATGTGCTTGCAGCAAACCATCATGGGGTACCTTATTTTGTGTTCACCCAGGCTGCAGATAAGAATAAACCAGATCGCGCCTCAATCCAAATTGAAGAGAGAGATCCTCAGGAGATTAAGATGTGCCGGGGTGTGCAAACCACCAGTCAGGAGATCGATGCGTATTATCCTGCATTTGACATCACACCCCCTCATCTCGTTGCCGGCGTGATCACACAATATGGAATCCTTAGCTCTTATGATTTAACACGTTACTTTGGCTAATTAAAATTAAGGAGTTGACCACTTGAATTCAGCAATTATCACTGGAACAGGGATTTATCACATTCCTGGCATTGATTTTACAAAACGAGTTGTTGATACCCCTTACGGTCAAGCACTGGTTAATATTGGCTCAACCGACGATTTTGAATTGGCTTTTCTTGCTCGGCATGGGTTGGAACATACGACACCACCGCATAAAATTAATTATCGGGCAAATCTAAAGGCACTTGAAATGTTAGGTGTCAAATTTATCTTGGCGACAAATGCTGTCGGTTCTATTAGTCGGCAAATACCGCCGACCGGATTAGCTCTATTGACGGATTTTCTGGATTTCACACATGGACGTTCCTTTACTTTTTTTGATGGAGGCGATTCGGGATTAGCACATACGAACATGGAAAACCCTTATTGTCCTTCTCTCCGTGATCGACTGCTGAGTTTAGCCAGTGAATTTGATTTGAATATCCACCCAAAAGCAACTTATGTTGCTACCAATGGTCCCCGATTCGAAACGCCTGCTGAAATTAAAATGTTCGCCAGTATGGGGGGTGATGTGGTCGGTATGACGGGCATTCCAGAAGTTGTTCTCGCCAGGGAATTACGAATGCATTATGCTGCTGTTGCCTACTCGATTAATTGGGCATCTGGCGTAGAAGAAGAGATGTCCTTTGTTAGTGATAAAATGAATGATATCCGGAATCGATTATCGCTACTGCTCGTAGAAACACTTCGCGGATTTAAAGACCCGGGCTGTAATTGTGAAAGTGCAGTCATGGTCATGCATCCACCGAAACCCTAACGGTGATGGTGTGTTTTACTAAGTAGATACAAGAAAGGAGGTTCCCCTCATCATCAAAAAAGCTCGACACAATTATTTGAGTAATTTGTTCATTTATTTCGGATAAGGAGAAAATATTATGAAAGAAGTCGTAACGATGTGGAAGAACACCAGAATGATTATTCTGGTAGCCCTTTCCGCAGCCATCTATGGTGCATTTTTGATTGTCTTCAAAGGCGGTATCCCGATTGTTCCAGGTATTACGGAGGTACGTCCTGCGAACGTATTCCCCCCTGTTTTTGGGTTGCTTTTCGGTCCAGCAGGCGCCTGGGGTTCAGCAATTGGGAACTTCATCGGTGACCTTTTCGGTGGTACGCTGGGTATCGGATCAATATTCGGTTTCATCGGCAATTTCTTCCTTGGTTTCATCCCTTATAAAATGTGGGGAGCAACATTCGGGTTGGTTAAGAAAGATGATATGTCCCAGACAACCAATACGGTTCCGAAGATCATTGCCTTTGAAATTGTGGCATTAGTTGCCGCTGCAGCATGCGCCATAATCATTGCCTGGTGGCTTGATCTTACCGCTATTGTGCCATTTGCCTTCCTTTCGATCACCATTACCGTCAACAACTTCGCGGCAGCAGTCATTTTAGGCCCAATCCTCTTGGTTCTTCTTTATCCTCGTGTTAAGCGATGGGGTCTGGTATGGACTGATATTATGAAAGAGGAAGATGTTGGCAAAGGGTTTGCAAAAACAGCCGGGTCCATATTGATGATCATTGGGTCATTTGGTGGCCTGATCGTTGGTATCCTGGTTGCTATCGGTGTAGCGGGGCAGCAGCTCTATGGGTTCGCAGGTGAACAGGGGCAGACTGCAGTTTGGGCTGCAGTCTTACCCTTCATACTGATGATTTTCGTCGCCAGCTTTATGTTATCTGGCCGAGAACAATTTGTTGAAGAAGAAGAAGAATAATCGCTAATCTCTTCAGGAAATACAGGTGAGTGGCGCAATGGTCACTCACCTGGTTTTTTATTAGAAAGGTTGATTATGGGTCGATCAGCCCTCCAGGTTGATTTTATTTTGAGCGGTGGGACCATCATCACGATGAATGAATCGCGAGACGTCATTGAGAATGCCGCCCTTGTTATTAACAAAGGCGAAATTGTCTGGGCTGGTAAAAACGAGCAATTACCCTCGCATTTTTTGCCAAGTCAACAAATCAAATTAAAAGATAGCGTGATTATTCCTGGGTTGGTCAATGTGCATGGTCATTGGGCAATGACCTTGTTTAGGGGATTACTCGATGATTGCACCCTTGAGAAGTGGTTAAATAAGATTTGGAAAGTCGAAGCAGCGATTATAAGCAAAGATTCTGTTGTGTTGGGCGCACAACTCGCAATGGTGGAAATGATCCGATCCGGGACAACTTGTGCAGCCGACATGTATTGGTATTATTCAGAGACAACTGAAACAGCTCGAGAAGTGGGATTTCGAATTGTCAACGGACCCAGTTTTGCTCTGATCGAGGGATTTGAAGATTATCGAAACACGAATGATCAGATAGCCCTGGAATATTTACAAAAATATCAAGACGTCCCCTTGGTTCATACGTGTGTCCAGGCGCATTCCGCATATACTACCAATCCGGAAATACTTGAGAGGGTTGCCAGGATTGTTCATGATCGTGATCTTGTCTTTATCACGCATGCTTCAGAATCTAAAGGTGAAATGTCGCTGGTTCTTGAAAAATATGGAAAGCGACCGATTGAGGTTCTGGATTCCTTCGATTTATTGGGGCCGAATACGCTTCTGGCTCATTGTGTACATCTTAACGATGACGAAATTGATCGATTAGCGGAGACTGGTACAGCCGTCGCCCATTGCCCCTCTTCAAACCTGAAGTTGTCCTCTGGAATCGCGCGAGTAGCTGATATGATTGAAAAAGGCGTTACTGTTGGTATTGGTACGGATGGACCAGCGAGTAACAATGATCTTGACCTTTTTCATGAGGCTCAGCTTGCTGCGCTGGTTCAAAAAGGTGTTACCGGTGAACCTAGGGCATTACCTGCGGAGAAGGTCTTTGCAATGCTCACTATCGATGGCGCGAGGGCAGTTGGTTTGAACAAAATTATCGGATCCATAGAAGTGGGCAAGCGCGCGGATCTGTGCATCCTTGATTTTGATGCCGCAAACCTTATTCCTTGCTATGACTACTATTCTCATCTGATCTACGCAATAGCTGCAGCGGATGTTCGCGATGTGATGGTGAACGGGCGGTTGTTGATGCGGAATTGCGAATTGCTAACAATCGATGAAGAAGAGGTCAAGCATGAGATCAAAAAAATCGCACAGCAAATCCGCAAGGTATAAAAAACACACTCAGAAAACTGAGTGTGTCTTCGAAATGCTTTGAATGTTAACCCAATGTTGGATGTTCATTCGAGATCATTATCAAATTGAATTAGGTAGCCTTTACCGGTTCTGGTTTATTGAAAATATCATATTGGGCTTCAAGTTCTTGCCTGAATTGTTGTGTATAAAGCTGGTAATACTTCCCTTGTTTCCTGATTAATTCTCTGTGCGTGCCCATTTCCTCAATCTGACCATCTTCAATAACGACAATTTTATCCGCTCGTTTGATGGTCGATAATCGGTGAGCAATCACGAAACTGGTGCGATTATTCATCAGGCGGTCCATCCCCTGTTGGATGAGTGCTTCAGTAAGGGTATCGACGGAACTGGTTGCTTCGTCCATGATGAATAATTCTGGTTTTGACAGAATGGCGCGAGCAATGCTGATCAATTGCTTTTGTCCAACAGACAGCAAGTTACCGCCTTCTCCGACATCTTGGTCGTAACCCCTTTCAAATTGTGTAATGAAGCTGTGGGCCCCAGCTAACTTCGCTGCCTCTTCAATTTCCTCATCTGTGGCATTCAGTTTTCCATAGCGAATATTTTCCCTGATTGAGCCGGAAAAAAGGTGTGGTGTTTGCAAGACCATGCCGATGCGCGATTGAATGTCCTCCAGCTTCATCTTGTGGTAGTCAACGTCATGAAAATAAATGCTGCCTTCTGTAGGCTCATAGAAACGACAAAGCAAGTTAACAATGGTTGTTTTTCCACCTCCGGTGGGACCTACCAACGCCACCATTTCGCCCTTTTTTACGTGGAAGGTAATCCCCTTTATCACGGGATCCCCTTCTTCGTAATGAAAATGGACATCATCGAACCGAATATCCCCTTCAATTGTTTCGGTCTCTACCGTCTTCGGGCGATTTTTAATTTCTGGTTCTGTATCGATTAGCCCAAATATTCGTTCTGCAGACGCTACCGCGTTCTGCATTTGAGCGTAGACGCGTGCCATATCCTGGATTGGCCACATAATGAAGGTGATGTAGGAGACGAAGGCTTGAATGCCGCCGACTGTCATACCGCCTACCTGGACTTGGATGCCTGCCCTCCAGAGGACAATCCCTAGCCCAATTGAGCTAATGACCTGTACTGTTGGCAAGAACAGCGCCGAAAGCCAGGCTGCCTTGAAGCTGGCTTCATACATACCATCGGTCAATTCTGAAAATTCCTCGAGATTATCTTCTTCCCGCGAGAGGGCTTTAATCACACGAACACCAGTTATTGTCTCATTGTAAGCCCCGGTAATTTTTGAATTCATTTTCCGGGAGCGCCGATAGTGAAAAAGGATTCTTTTTCGGAAGCGGAAGGCAATCACGATCAAGACTGGCAGCATGATGATGACGATCATTGCTAAATTAGCATTGATGATAAACATAAAAACGGCTGCTGTAAAAATGTTGACAATTGCCCAGGTGACATCCAGGATGCCCCAGGTTAGTAAGTCCGAAAGCCGTTCTGTATCGGATGTCAATCGAGCCATAATCCAACCCACAGGTGTTTGACTGAAATAGGATAGCGAGAGTTGTTGCAGGTGATTGAACATGTTCTTGCGAAGATCGTAGCGGACTCTTTCAGCCAGCACGCCTACAAGAAAAATGAACCCAAAAACAGTCAATGCCTGGAAAATAATCATCCCACCATAGAGCAAGGTAGTTCGGATAATGGCTTCACGACTTCCTGCTAGAATGCCTTGATCAATAATGCGTTTGCTTAGGAATGTGGTGTAAGAATCAATACTTGAGACTGCTGCAATACAGATCAGGAATCCCACAACCCACTTCCAGTGAGGTTTGAGCAAACCAATCAAGCGTCTGAAAACGTGGCCGGTTAATTTGCCATATTCTTTTTCTTCTAATTCGTTATACGTTGACACTGGAGATTTCCTTTTCTAGTTCTACTTCAATGCGAGTTTGGATGTCGAAAATGTCTCGGTACATGCCGCGCTGTTGAATTAAGGTTTGATGGGTTCCTTTTTGTATGATTTCACCGTTATCAAATACCAGGATCATATTAGCTTCCATCACACTTTGAATACGATGCGCAATGATAAAGGTCGTCCGATCCTGCATCAGGTTCTCCAGCGCGCTGCGGATAAGCGCTTCTGTCTCTGTATCCACACTGGAGGTCGAGTCATCTAGGATCAGAATCCTTGGGTTTTTCAATAATGCCCTGGCAATGGCAACCCGTTGTTTTTGTCCACCCGAAAGGGTTACACCCCTTTCACCGACCAATGTGTCATAGCCATTAGGGAATTCCTCAATGACATCATGGATTGCCGCAGATTGGGCTGCTTTGCTGATCTCATCCTGACTGACAGCTCGATGGACGCCGTAGGTTATGTTCTCCCGGATGGTTCTTGAGAACAAAAAGGGCTCTTGTTCCACAATACCGATTTGAGAACGCAAGTATTTACGTGGATATTTTGTGATATCCACGCCGTCCAGGTTTATCAAACCAGTTGTGGGATCATAGAAGCGGGGTAACAGGTTGACCAGTGAGGTTTTTCCTGAACCAGTTGAGCCCAATAAGGCGATGATATCCCCTGGATGACAAGTGAAGTTGACATCCTTAAGAACTGGATTATCTTTTTCATATTCAAAATAGACATTTTCGAAGATGATCTCACCTTTGACATTTCCATCAGGTGTGAATTCACCTTCCAGCAAAGGCTCCTGTTCTTGTTTTAGGATTTCAACGACACGGTTGTATGAGACCATCCCTGTCGAGGTTTGAACAATGAGACGACCTAGCCCACGCATTGGCCAGATGATCCAGATGACAAGAGATGAAAATGCAAGGTATGTCCCGACAGAAATCGTCCCTTCCAAAGCCATGATGGCGCCTATAAAAAAGGAGGTAAGCATTTGAGCGCCACAGATGATATCGGAAACTGGCCAGAATAGTGAGTGGATCGAGAGCAACCTCTTCCCCAATCGAAACTTTTGCCAATTTTCTTTGTCAAATTTATAGCTTTCGTAACCCTGACGAGCAAATGCTTTGACAACACGAACGCCTGTCAAATTTTCTTGTAATCGGTTGCTGAGTGTGGCTTCTTGTTCCTGGTATTCTTCGTAGGCTTTTGAGACCTTTGAAAAGAAAAAGATGGATACAGCGATGATAACCGGGACAGCAATCACTGAGATTAAAGCTAAGCGGGTATTGAGTTGTAGGAGTGCGACAAAGTTCACAATGAACATGAGCAGGATACGTCCGATGCCAATCGCTTGTTCGCCATAAAATCGATTGATGGCATCCACATCAGACGTGGATCGCGCGATTAAGTCACCGGTCTTCGACTCAGCATGATAAGCATAGGGCAGTCTTTGGAGATGATCAAAGAGATAATTTCTTAAACGGCGCGTGGTACTTTCCGCTGTTTTTGATGCCAACCAACCTGATATGAATGTAAAAATTCCTTGCAACAAGGCTAGTCCAATGAACATCAGAATGATGGTTGCCAGGAGGGAGCCATAGTTTCCAGCAATAATCACATCATCGATGAAACGGCGAATTATTAAATAAATACCGGTACGCGATATGGTTGCAATGGCAAGCGCAGCAGTCGCCCCGATGTAAAGCCAATGATAACCCTTCATCATACGCAAAAGCCCAATTAACCGGCTCTTAGGCAGGTTTTTACTCAGGTCAATATCGTAATAAGATTTCGTAGACACAGTTAATCGTCTCCAGATGGTCTAGTCTCAACTTTTCACCTCGCGGCAAAAGGGAGGTTCTTTGTTGAGAGGTAATGAATATGCAACTGCAAAGTTTTGAATCACTTTGCAGATCCATTGTAATTGAATATGTGAGGTTTGCTCTTTAATTGTTCCCGAGAGTACAAATATACTGCGAAGTAACTTTTATGTCAAATGCATTTTAGGTATAGAAGCGTAATTTTTCAGTAAACTCATAATGATTTTTTAGGAAATTAATCACTTAAGAAAACAAACTGAATATTTGCTTATTATCATCTAAATTTAAAATAATCTGATTGATAGATATGGATTACATGAATAATCTTAGAATAAATTTAGAATCTCTCAGCTTTTGATGAGAATTAAAAAAATAAGCTATAATCATGAGGACCTTTTTACAATTTACTATGATTGTTTCACCGTCTTTTTGCCCCTAAATAATGGATTAGATTGAGTAAGATTGCTTATGAGGAAAACCTAGACATATTGTCTAAATAAAGACAAACGAAAATTTGCGAGGAAATTAATGAAATCAGAATACAAATCCATTTTTGAGCGTGTCGATGATCAATTCAATATTGCGTATTTTTGTACAAGCTACCAATGTGAAATTGGTAATGGTGATCGGGTAGCTGTACGCTGGATTTTTCCGGACCTTAGGGTCCAGAATATTACTTTTCAACAATTTGAGGACGCCAGTAATCAATGTGCAAATATGCTCTTGGCATTAGGAATATCTGAAGGAGATCCTGTTTTCACCTTTTTGCCGAGGTCGCCCGAATTATTTTATTTCTCCTTAGGAATCCTGAAAATTAAGGCTATTGCAGGTATTTTATTCTCTAATTTTGGCGAAGAAGCTTTGCTGGATAGGCTGGGAGATAGTCGTGCGAGAATCTTATTGACTACGAAAGGCTTTTTACGGAAAGTTAAAGCAATCTGGAATGATTTGCCAGCTCTGCAAAAAGTCATCGTGGTTGATTTGGATGAACATGAATCAGAAGCTATCCTGAGCTTTAGGGCGCTCATGAAGGATGCCAGTGATGAATTTGACATCCCCAAAACAGAACCTGAAACACCTTCCGTGATTCATTACACCTCCGGTTCGACGGGGAAACCCAAAGGCGTGCTGCATATTCACAAGAGTATCTTGCGCCAGGTGGATACCTTCCGGAACATATTAAGCGTTGAGGATGGGGATGTTTTTTGGTGCACGGCAGATCCAGGATGGGTGACAGGGGTTTCTTACGGAATTGTGGCGCCGATGAGCCAGGGTATTACACAAATCCAGTATTCGGGGGGCCTCAAGGCTTATGTTTGGTTTGATATCCTTGAAAATGAAAAAGTTAATGTTTGGTATACAGCACCGACAGCATTGCGCATGCTCATGCTGGAAGACGACGAACTATTCCAATCCTATGACCTGGGCAAATTGAAACATATTTTCAGCGTTGGGGAGCCGCTCAATCCCTCCGTCATTGATTGGTCGCGCAGGGTGCTGAACAAGGATGTCTATGATACATGGTTCCAAACTGAAACTGGTGCGATCATGATCGCCAATAAACCGGGCATGGAAATTCGCCCTGGCTCCATGGGGAAACCCTATCGGGTGAAAGCTGTGATCCTCAACGAAAACGGTGAAATCCAACCGGATCGCAGGCAGGGTCGATTATGCCTTGAGCCGGGTTGGCATTCCATGTTCATTAATTATCTCAATAAGGTGGATGTTTATAAGAAAAAGTTTGCCAGCGGCTATTACGATACCGGCGATATTGCTTATAAAGATGAGAGCGGCTATTTCTGGTTCTTTGGTCGTGGTGATGATGTGATCAATACTTCGGGGCACCTGGTTGGCCCCTTTGAAATCGAAAGTGCGCTCCTTGAGATAGCGGAGGTTATCGAAGCAGGGGTCATCGGTGCGCCAGATGAAATGCTTTATGAAAAAGTGGTTGCATACATTCGCTTGAATCCGGATATTACATGGTCGAAGGCTGTAGAATTAAAACTGCGGCTGCATGTTTCCAATAAGCTTTCCTCATTAGCAACCCCGCAAGAATTTCTAATTGTCGATTCAGTGCCCAAGAATAAGAGCGGCAAAATTATGCGCCGCTTGCTAAAAGCCTGGTATACAGGTGAGGATGTGGGCGATATCTCAACTTTGGAGGAATAATATGGATGAAATTTATGAAAAATTGACGGACATTTTCCGTGAGGTCTTTGATGATCCTGAGATCACCATCAACCCAGAGACAACAGCGGATGACATTGAAGAGTGGGATTCGATGAGCCACATCAATTTGATTCTTATGGTTGAGCTCAAGTTTGATATCGAATTCAAGCAAAGTGAAGTGATGCGCTTTGAAAATGTTGGGGACCTGGCTGAGGCGGTGAGAAGTAAGGTTTGAAGAAAACCTCTTATATGTTCATTCATTATCTATAAATGTCATTTCTATATTCTGTAATTTAAATTAAACAAATTTAGTTATGTGTATACTTAATCATTAAAACCAATATAGGCTAATACAGTCTTTAGGAGTTAATTTCATTTAATAAGAATAGTTTTTCCTTAAATATCAATTATAGATTTTTGTCTCTGAACTTAGTTAGAATGTTTACTGTTTCATTCAGTGAGAATGGATTTTGTTCTTTCACTTTTGCTTATGCTAGGTAGGTATAAAGATATAATTACTGTAGATAAAATGGTTGTATTCAAAGGGAATTGAGGAATTTATAAATTATCAATTAGGAAATTGGTTATGAATTTAATTCTTCTACTCTATCCTTGTTGATATTGAATCAAAAAAGTTAGATGAATCAAATTACTACCTGCTCCATTCAGTTCTGATAATATTATTGAACATAAGTTTGTAATAAAAAAGTAGATTAGATTGGTCTTATGTTAAGAAGAATTTTTTATAAGAATAAGGCTTACATTAAATTAATTG
>Ga0207796_1000278_pt1 | contig 21426 bp, 22 predicted proteins | sample Pon1CUnioCityCA_6_FD_187274 | JGI IMG/M metagenome (GOLD analysis project Ga0207796, IMG submission 187274) | Marine sediment microbial community from Union City, CA, USA - Pond 1C Sediment 1 (SPAdes) | ecosystem: Environmental > Aquatic > Marine > Intertidal zone > Salt pond sediment ...
TCCTCGTTCTCAGAGTTGCGGATCGCGCCATTGAACAGGCAGATATCGATATAGCCGTCCGGGTAGGACTCCACATCTTTGACCTTAAAATCCGCGATGCAGGGGAAGAAGGCGATATCAAAAACCTCGTCCACGGTGAGTATGTTCTCATGAATGTTCAGTACAGAGATCTCACAGCCTCCACACGATGAGGCCCAATACATGGCCAGTTTTGGTTTTCCGTTTTCTGTCACTTTATACCTCCTCCACAGCTGCCTGAACTGCAGCTTTTTCCCCGAGCACTTTCTCGCTCCAGCGGAGCGGTCCCAGGGCGCGGACTTCTTCGGTCATGCGGTCTACCGCAGCTGCCAGGACAGTGCCTTCAGAAGCTGAGGCCCACAGCAGCTGGACCCGTTCCGGCTCAATTCCCCATTGGTCAAGGGTGTTCTTGAGCAGTGAGAACCGCCGCAGGGCTTTAATGTTTCCATTCACGTAGTGGCATTCCCCAGGATGGCAGCCGGCGATCAGCACTCCATCGGCTCCGCTGCGGAGCGCCTGGAGCACAAATTCCGGATCAACCCGGCCGGAGCACATCACCCGGATGGGGCGCAGGTTAGGCGCGTACTTGATCCGCGCTGTGCCAGCCAGGTCTGCTGCTCTGTAGGAGCACCAGTTACATAAGAAACCTACCAGTACAGGTTCATATTGATCGTTCATAGTACCTCCTGCTTGGCGGTGACGTCAGATTGTACGTCCCAGAGGATGCCTTCCAATTCCGCCAGTACTTGAGTGTTGGTGAAGTGAGCCCCGTCTATCACGCCAGAGGGGCAGGCTGCCACGCAGGTGCCGCAGCCCTGGCAGAGGGCGGTGATCACCCGGGAGACTTCCTTCTCCTCGTCAAATTCAATCGCGTTGTAAGGGCAGAGATTGTTGCAGATCCTGCAGCCGGAGCATTCATCCTCCCGGATGCTAGCCCGGACAGGTTCCATCATTACTGTGCCCTGGTTGATCAGTTTTGCTACCTGAGATGCGGCAGCTCCACCCTGGGCGACAGTTTCCGGAATGTCTTTGGGACCCTGGCAGGTGCCGGCGATGAATACGCCATCCGTCATGGTGGCGACCGGTGCCAGCTTGGGGTGCCGTTCATTGAAGAAGCCGTCGTAGTCGCAGCCCATCTTGAACAGCTTGGAGACCTCATCGGCATCGTGCCGGGCTTCCATGCCGGCGCTGAGAATGACCATGTCAACGGCATTTCGCTGCTGGAGGCCCAGGAGCGTGTTCTCAGCCTGGACGATCAACTTACCTTCCTCGCCTGGCTGACGGTCGGCGTCAGTGATCTCTGCCACCCGGCCCCGGATGAAGTGCGTACCTTCATTCAGCAGCCGGTGGTAGAACTCCTCGTAGCCTTTGCCGGGGGTTCGCATGTCTATGTAGTAGTTGTAGACCTCTGCGCCTGGCAGATGTTCATGCACCAGGTGGGCAAATTTCAGAGAATACATGCAGCAAACCTTGGAGCAGTATTCGTTGTAGTTTTGGTCCCTGGATCCAACGCAGTGGACGATGGCGATTTTTTCCGGTTCAGTTTCCCCGTCGCGGAGCACAATATGCCCCCCGGTTGGGCCTGAGGCATTGACCATTCTCTCGAATTCCAGGCTGGAGAAAACATTGGCCAATCGGCCGTAACCATACTGGGGAATCTTGCGGGCATCGAAGAGGTCGTAGCCGGTGGCGAGGATGATGTTTCCGACATCGAACTTGATCCATTCATCTTCCTGCTCGTAATCAATGGCTTCGGTCGGGCAGACCTTCTCACAGACCTTGCACTTGCCGGTTTGGAAATAGGTGCAGTTCTCTTTGTCCAGCACCGGGAAACCAGGCACTGCTTGTGGGAAGGATCTGTAGATCGCTTTGCGGTAGGTGATGCCAGCTCCGTAGTCCTCGTCAACTACTTTTATGGGGCATTTTTCTTCGCAAATACCGCACGATGTGCAGAGTTCATCGATCACGCAGCGGGCTTTCTTGCGCACGGTGATGTTGAAGTTGCCAATGTAGCCATCCACGCTTTCAACCTCGCTGTAGCTCAGCAGGGTGATATTGTCATTCTGCCCTACATCAACCATCTTCGGGGTCAGGATACAGGCCGAGCAGTCCAGGGTGGGGAAGGTCTTGTCGATCTGGGCCATATGGCCGCCAATCGTGCCTTCTCGCTCAACCAAATAGACATGGTGGCCGGCTTCAGCCAGTTCCAGGGCTGCGGTGATGCCTGCAATCCCTCCGCCAACGATCAGCGTTTTGGGATTGATCTCTACCGGGATTTTTTCCAGGGGTGCATGGTGGACCACGCGCTCGACAGCGGCATTCACCAGGGCTTTGGCCTTGATGGTTGCGGCCTGTTTATCGTTGGTAGCCCAGGATCCATGCTCCCGGATATTGGCCATTTCATACAGGAAAGGATTGAGTCCTCCCCGCTCTGTGGCTTCCCGGAAGGTCTTTTCGTGCATATGGGGGGAACAGGAGGCGACCACGATCCGGGTCAATCCTTTTTCCTTGATATCGTTTTCGATCAACTCCTGTCCGGTGCTGGAGCACATGAATTCATAGTTCCGGGAGACGACAACATTGGGGTTTCCTTCAATCCACTCCGCAACTTCTTGAACATCGATGGTTCCAGCGATATTGGATCCGCAGTGGCAGACATAAACACCAATCTTTTCCTGCTCTGCGGGGGATTTTTTTTGTTCACTCATTGATTATCCCTCCTCCGTGATGGTTGGTGTGGGTAGGCCTGATTTCTTACCTCGCCTGCGTGCTCTGGGGGTTTTAGGCGGATCAACAGTGATCTTTTCCAGCGCCGGTGAGGGGGAGACGATCTCCTTGCCAAACCCCAATTCGCTGGCAGGAAAACCAAAGGCTAAACCCATCAACTGGGTAAAATAAACCACTGGGATCTTGTAATCAGTGCCAAAGCGGGCATTGACCGCATCCTGATACGCATCCAGATTCAACTGGCACATCGGGCACAAGGTGGCGATCATATCCGCATCGTAATCGGCGGCGTTTTTGAGCAAGCGCCTGAGCATCTCCAGGGCTGTATCCTCGCTGATCTGGGTCATATGGCCGCCGCAGCACTGGGCTTTGAGCGGATAATCGATGACCGTTGCCCCCAGACTCTTTAAGATCTTGTCCATGGTAACGGGGTGTTCAGGGTCATCAAACTGTTCCATGGCCGCCGGCCTGGGAACCAGGCAGCCGTAATAGGGGGCTACCCGGAGATTATAAAGAGGCCGTTTGACCTGGTCTTCAACTGCCTGGTAACCGATATCGATCGCGATGGTTTCCAGTAAGTGCTGCACGTTCACCGAACCAGGTTGGTAGTTCAGGCCGCCCGCGTCCAGCGCGGTGTCCACTTTCTTCTTCAGCTTTGGGTCATCTGTCAGATAGTGGTCGGCTTTTTTCAGGTTCAGATAGCAGGCGCTGCAGGGTGCAACCAGGTTGGTGCTGCCGTTCTGCTCGGCTGCCAGTGCCAGGTTGCGGGTGATCAGCGCGTAGGCGGGGATCTTCTCAATCGCGATATATTCGGTTGCTCCACAGCAGTTCCAATCCTCTACTTCCACAAATTCGATACCGAGCGACTTGGCAATTGCCATGGTCGAATCGTGGTAAGACCGGGCGTTCTTTTCCATTGAGCAGCCAGGATAATATCCGTATTTCATGCTGTACCTCCCAGCTCTTTGGCTTTCTTCAAAATTGATTTCAATTGAGGGAGATTCTTGATTTTGGTCGGGGTCAATTCCATTCTCCCCCGGGTAAACATCTTCAGGCCCATCCCTGTGGCCATCTTCATCGCGCCTACCGGATGGTAGCGCAGGTGATAGCGCATGGCCAGGCCAAGCTCAAAACTTCTCCCGTTGGATTCAACAAAGTCGATGAAGGTCTGGGAAAATTCTGGCGCTTTGTCCTTCTGATAATGGCCGGCATCAATGGCCATCCGTTTCAGGGTGTACATGATGTCGGTGATGGGGATATCCTGGGGGCAGCGTACCATGCAGTAATAACAGGAGACACAGTACCAGGGCGTGTTGCTGGCCAGCACCTGGTCCTCCATTCCTGCATCCAGCATGGCAAAGATCGCCCGGGGACTGTGGTCCATGTCGGGTCCTGATGGGCAGGAGCCAGAGCAGGTACCACACTGTAAACAGGCACGTAAATTCATTGCCTTTCCAGGGGTCTCAGCTATGACTGCGTCAAACAGGGTTGGGGGGCGAGATGTTACAGTTTGGGTCATACCAGCCTCCTCAAAGCTCGTTTCAATAGAGGTATTCATGAATCCTAATTTGGCAGCTAAAAATAGAAACCACTAAAGGGCTGACACTAGTATAGTGAAAGGGTTTTCTTTCCAATAGTGATTAATATCACAATCAGAACCAAAAACGCAGAAATTCAGCTTCCTTTCCAAAAAAGTGCGAAATTTAATTGGTGACAATGCTCTTTTTGTAATAATGATGTGATGGTGAAAAAAGCTCATTTTCAACTGAATTTAAAAGAAAGCTTGACCTAAAGACCGATTCCGAAGTAATAGAAAGCTGTTAATCTCTGACAATCCACCAGAACACATCCGGGTCTGCGGTAGAATGTTAGGAAACAGAACAAAAAGATACAGGAGTCTGCGCTTATGGCTGGAGAAAAAAACCGGGATTTGCTTGCCATTAACACCATCAGGTTCTTAGCGGCTGATGCCGTTCAAAAGGCCAATTCAGGACATCCTGGGCTGCCGATGGGTACAGCTGCCCTGACATATGCGTTGTGGATGAAACATCTGCGGCATAATCCCAATAACCCTGCTTGGCCAAACCGGGACAGGTTTGTGTTGAGCGGCGGTCACGGGTCCATGCTGCTGTATGCTTTGCTGCATCTGACCGGCTATGATCTGCCGATGGACGAGCTGAAGAACTTTCGCCAGTGGGACAGTATCACCCCGGGCCATCCTGAGTATGGGTTGACCCCCGGGGTGGAAACCACGACCGGGCCGTTGGGGCAGGGCTTTGCCAATGGCGTGGGATTTGCGATCGCTGAAGCGCATCTGGCTGCCATTTTCAACCGCCCGGATTTTCCTGTCATTGATCATTACACCTACGCCCTGGTGACCGATGGGGACTTGATGGAAGGGGTCGCTTCTGAAGCGGCTTCGCTTGCCGGCCACCTTCAACTTGGCAAATTGATCTATTTTTTTGATGATAACCGGATCACAATCGATGGCTCTACAGAACTCACTTTCACTGAAGATCAGGCAGCCAGGTTTGATTCCTACGGCTGGCAGGTCCTGCGGGTAAAGGATGGTAATGATATTGAGGCCGTCGATCAGGCCATCCAGGATGCCAAATCAGATCCGCGTCCTTCTTTGATCATCTGCAGGACGCATATCGGATACGGGCTTCCCACCAAGCAGGACACCGCTGCAGCTCACGGCTCACCACCCGGTGACGAGGAACTGAATGCTGCCAAAGAAAGCCTGGGCTGGCCGGTCGAACCCCGGTTCTACATTCCAGGCCAGGTCCAGGAGATCTTTGGAAAAGCTGTCGAGGCAGGAAGAGAGAATGAAGCACGCTGGGATAAATTGATGGAGGGTTATCAACAAGCCTACCCTGAGCTGGCTGCAGAGCTGAAGCGGCGGTTGGCCGGGGAGCTTCCAGACAGCTGGCAGGTGCCTGAATTTCCCGCGGATGAGAAAGGGATGGCAACCCGGGCTGCCTCCGGGGTGGTGCTCAATAGCCTGGCCGGGCAGATCCCTGAGCTGCTGGGAGGGTCTGCTGATCTGGCCCCCTCTAATAAGACCTGGATCGAAGGGGAGGAGGATTTCCAATCAGGCCACTATCAAGGTAGGAACTTCCATTTTGGTGTCCGGGAGCACGCCATGGGTGCGGTGGTCAATGGCATGGCCCTGCACGGCGGCTTGATCCCCTATGGGGGTACATTTTTGGTATTTTCCGATTACATGCGTCCAGCGGTCCGTTTATCAGCTCTCTCCCACATCCCGAGCATCTGGATTTACACCCATGACAGCATCGGGGTTGGCGAAGATGGGCCGACGCATCAACCTGTTGAGCATCTGGCGGCCCTGCGGGCCATTCCTAGGTTGACAGTGCTGCGTCCGGCAGACGCCAATGAGACCGCCCAGGCCTGGGCCTACGCGATCACCAAACGGGATGGGCCGACGGCCTTGGCCCTTTCCCGACAGGGGCTGCCGGTCATTGACCGTTCCCGCTATCACAAAGCAGAAGGGCTGCAAAAAGGCGCTTATGTGCTGGGTGATCTGGCGGGCGATCGACCGGAGCTGATCCTGATGGCCTCGGGTTCTGAGGTGGATTTGATCATCCAGGCCGGAGAAGCGCTGGCTGAAAAAGGCATCAGTGTCAGGTTGGTCTCTTTCCCGAGCTGGGAGATCTTCCGTGAACAGGACCCTGCCTATCAGGAGGGTGTGCTCCCAGCAGCGATCACCAAGCGGCTGGCAGTGGAAGCCGGTGTCTCCCAGGGATGGTTGGAGTGGGTGGGATCTGAAGGTGAGACCCTTGCTGTGGATCGGTACGGCGCCTCCGCGCCCGGGGAGATCATTTACGAGAAATACGGCCTGACGGTTGAAGGCGTGATCGAAAAGGCTGAAGCGTTATTGAGGAGGGAGTAAAATGCGTATAGTCATTGGAGCGGATCACGGAGGATATGTCCTTAAAGAAAACCTGCTGGCATACTTGAAAGCCAATGGTTTTGAGGTCTTGGATTATGGAACGGATTCATTGGAAAGTGTGGATTACCCGGATATCGCTGCCCAGGTAGGGAAAGCGATCCAGGAGGACAAAGCAGACCGGGGAATTTTGATCTGTGGTTCCGGTGTGGGTGTGTGTATTGCCGCAAATAAGGTCAACGGTGTTTATGCTGGTTTATGCCATGATGCCTACAGCGCCAGCCAGGGCGTGGAACATGATGGCATGAATGTGCTCTGCCTGGGGGGACGCGTGGTTGGTGATGAGTTGGCTCGCTTGCTGGTGGATCGTTTCCTGGCAGCTGAGTATCACGGTGATCGACCTGACGGGGAGAGGCATGCCAGGCGGGTGGGAAAAATCAAAACAATTGAAAAACAAGGATGATCTGAATGAGAACTATAATCGAGCAAATCAATCAGGTAGGACAATCACTGTGGTACGACAATATTGAAAGAAAGCTTCTCAAGGATGGCACATTGGCGGGCATGGTTGAACGGGGAGAGATCCGGGGAGTCACCTCCAACCCCAGTATTTTCAACAAAACCATCAGCCAATCCTCTGATTATGACCAGGATATCCGGTCATTCACCGCGGAAGGCTTATCGCGGGAAGAGACTTATCTGGAGCTGGCTGTCAAGGACATCCAGGCGGCAGCAGATCTCTTTCGACCGCTGTATGAAGCCACAAATGGGGCTGATGGATATGTCAGTCTGGAAGCAGATCCATTCCTTGCCAACCAGACTGCGGAGACCATTGCTGAGGCCAGAAACCTCTGGAAACGAGTAGACCGGCCTAACTTGATGGTCAAGATCCCAGCTACGCTGGAAGGCTTGCCAGCGATCACCGAAACCATCGCCGCGGGGATCAATGTCAACATTACCCTGATCTTCAGCTTGGACCGTTATCAGCAGGTGATTGATGCTTACCTGGCTGGACTTGAAAAAAGACTCGCTGCGGGCAGCGCCATTGACGGGATCGCTTCTGTGGCTTCCTTCTTCATATCCCGGATTGACTCGAAAGTCGATCAGCGGCTGGAGGATAGTTTGGCAGGCAGTTCCCCTGAGGAAAAAGAAAAGATCAAGGACTTATTTGGCAAAGCAGCCCTGGCAAGTGGCAAACTGGCTTATGTGATCTATCAGAAAAATTTTTCCCAAGATGCCCAGCGTTTTCAGGGGTTAGCTGAGCAGGGGGCCAATCCCCAGCGGGCATTATGGGCTTCTACCAGCACCAAGAACCCTGATTACCCAGATACCTACTATGTGGATAATCTTGTTGGACCGGACACCGTGAATACCCTGCCGCCCCATACTCTCCAGGCATTCCTGGACCATGGCAAAGCGGATCTGTCGATCGATCAAGATCTGGCCTCCGCCAGGGAGATCTTCCCCAAGCTGGCTGCCTTAGGGATTGATATCGATCAAGTCACGGGCGAACTGGAAGAAGAAGGGGTTAAGGCATTCGCTGATGCTTACTCCACCCTCTTGGATACCCTTGAGGAGCAGATGAAAGAGTACCAGGAAGGCTAAGCTCCCTGGAAATGTAAATGAGTCCAGCAAACCCTATTGGCAAGAAGATGGATCAGGCGACGAACACAAATCACTGGCAGCAGGATTCCCATCCCTGGAAGATCCTGGAAGGCTTGATTGCTGCGGATCCAGTCCTGCGGGAGACCGCACTCCAGCAGCTGGCTGCCTGGGAAGGCTTAGAAGAACAACCTTTGATGATTTACCTGCTGGCGACCCGGATCCTGGATCCGGACCTGGAAATCCGGTATCACGCGGTCCAGATCTTGGGGGATTTGGTGGATTATGATCATCCTGGGGAGGGTCTGCCAGCGGGGTCATTGCAGGCCCTGACCGCTTTTACTGCCCAGCTGGATAAAGGCCAGCTGATCCAATTGCTGGAGGTTTCAGCCGCTTATCTAGCAGCTGAGGAAGCAGTTGGGAACATCCTGAAACTGTGTTCCTATGCAGGAAAAGTTTTGGGTGGTATAGTGAACGACCGTAGGCTGACGGTTGAAATTCGTCAGCAGGCGCTTTTTTACTGCGGTGAGGTTGGTTTTTTGAACACCCGGCGCGTGATCGATAATCTCATTCAACGCGTCCGTAAAGCCCAGGCAAACCCGGGGAGGATTACCACCCGAAAAAAGCACGCTGATGAGGAAACCCTGCTTCCCTTTGCGGTTGCCGCGCTTGGCAAATTGGAAAGTTCTTGAAAATAATCAGGAAGATGGATGTTAAATAAAAAGGCAATCCTTTTCATATTAATCACAATCATGGCGGCTTTGGGGGTATTTCTGCTAGGGATCGATGCGGCCCGGGCCTCTGAAGCTATCCAGCAGCCAACAGTCTCCATCCCCACAGTGACTGGCACCCCAACAGGGCCGATAGCGATTGTTTATTCTGAACCAGAGGATCAGATCAACGTTCGCTCTGGTCCAGATGTGTTTTACCCCAAAATTGGTGTGCTGATCAACCGGGAGGAAGTGCCTGCCCTGGCGCGCACCGAAGGTGGGGGCTGGGTGAAAATTGTATATCCTGGGGTACCTGAAGGGGTTGCCTGGGTCTATGGAGCCTATGTACGGGTGACCGGTGAGCTGCCGGTTGTTCCTAAACCCCCCACGCCAACACCTGAGACCACGCCGACCATTGACCCGACCCTGGCGTCTCAGTTCATTGCCGAGATCCCACCAACCCGGAAGCCCACCTTTACTCCTGCGCCACCCTTGATCATTCCAACTTATCAGCCTGTAGAGATTTCCAGCGCGGCGGGCGGTTTGCCAAGCGGTTTCATCATCCTGGGACTGGCTTCCGTGGGTTTATTTGGATTGCTGGTATCCTTCCTGCGGAGGTCCTGAAGGAGATCGACAGCAGCTGTTAAATCAAGAGACCAGGTCTCAGACCTGGTCTTCTTTTTGTTCCAGAGGCGATGTTTACTCGCATCCCGTGGCGGGGTCACAGCCAGCACATCCCGAAAACTGGGTGTTTTCTACCTGTTGCTCGATCTGGAATCCACGCCGGCCATTCTCTTCTACAAATTTGACAATCGCTTTTTGTAAGTAAGCCAGGGTCTGGCCATCAACGATGACCTGTACGCCGTGACTGGTGTAGACCTGGTCGTTATCGCTGACCGAGTCATCCAGTGACAAGCCGTACTGGGGACCCGCTCAACCCACCCCCGCGATATAGATTCGCAGGGAGTGTTTGGGTAGGTCCTGTTCCTTCAGAAGCGATTTTACTGCGATGGCTGCTTCGGGTGTCAGGGTGATATTTTCTGTGTTTTCCATAGTTTTCCCGTGATCTGAAATGAATAAAACTTTGCTTTGCATTTTAGCAGGAATCGGGGATGTGTCAACGCCAAAAGAGGGGGTTGTTACACAAGATGTGAGGTTTGTTAGACCGAAAAGGTTGTTTTTAACCCCATATTCCATGTTTTTAGGTTCATCTGTTGAAGTGAAAAGCGCTATTCTTTGCCGGAATGATATAATCCAGCCAGTTGAATCAGACCAGGCAATTGCAGGAGAAAAGCATTTGGAGAAAAGAATCCTTTCCGTATTAGCTCACCCAGACGATGAATCCTTTGGTATGGGAGGGACGCTGGCAAAGTACGCCAGCGAAGGAGCGCAGGTACATTTGATTTGTGCCACACGCGGTGAAGCAGGCGACGTGGATCCAGACTGTCTGGAGGGATTTGATTCCATCGCTGAGCTGCGGGTCGCGGAATTGAACTGCGCTGTGGAAGCTCTCGGCATCCAGCACCTTCACCTGCTGCCGTACCGGGATTCTGGGATGACAGGAAGCCAGGATAATCAGCATCCCCGGGCTCTGATCAATGCCCCTCTGGATGAGGTGGCTGAAGAAATCGCCCGCTATATCCGGTCTTTCCAGCCCCAGGTTGTGTTGACCTTTGACCCGGTAGGTGGATACCGGCACCCGGATCACGTCTTCATCCACCGGGCGACGACAAGGGCGGTCAATCTGGCAGCTGATCCGAAGTTTGTCACTGCTCCCGCACCATATCAAATCGCCCGGCTCTATTACCACACCATCCCCCGCCATTTCATTCGCTTCAACGTCCAGTTGTTGAAATTCATGGGTAAGGATCCCACCAGGTATGGCAAAAACCAAGACATCGATCTCACCCAGTTGGCGGGGGATGATTTCCCGGTCCATGTCCGGGTAAGATATGGCCCTCACGCCCCCAAGAAGATCGCAGCCTCGGCCTGCCATGCCAGCCAGGGAGGACGGGGATTGACCCGGCGGCCGATGCGGCTCCTGGCCTGGCTTTTAAGAGGCAGCAACAGGGATCAATTCATGCAAGCCTACCCGCCAATTGGTGTGGATGCCAACCCGCTCAGAGAGGATTTATTCGCGGGAATCGACCAGCCCTGAATTCGAATTTTTTAAACAGAACAGCCCTCCGGCGGATAACAGGAGGGCTGTTTTTTTAGAGGTTAAGGAAAGGATGACCGTCAGGAAAGATCTATATTGTAGTTTAAAATTACGGTGTTGGTGTTGCAGTGGGCAGGGCAACCACGATCTCAACCCAGAAAGATCCGCTGGAACTGTTCTCGATTCCAAAGATCACATCCGACGGATCGCGCAATTTCCAATTCCCGCGGTACGTGCCTTCTGTCCCCGGGGCGGTGAGGTTGACCGAGACCTGGACAACCTGCCCGGGGTTGATGGTTCCGGTTGTGATCTGCACAGCGCTGGGAGCGCTCATGGCGTCGCCGCCAAAGAAAACGATGTCATAGCCGCTGGTCCAGGCGCAGGATCCGATATTCCTCAAGCTCCAGGTTTTGGTAAAGTTATCTCCGGGTTCGAACTTGGTGCCATCTGGCACGGTGACATCAGCGATGAACTTGGCCAGGTTGCAGGGAATCGGGGTTTCAGTGGGCGTTGCTGTGTCCGGGAGAGGGGTATTGGTCGGCTGGGGTGTGTCTTCCACAGTGGGCTGCGGGGTTTGTGTAGCTGCCTGGGGTGAATCTGTCGCTGGCTGGGTGGAATCCCCCAAACTGGCTGCCACAGTCCTGGCCACAGAGGTATTGATGATGGCAGTCTGTTCAGCCGGGGAAGCTGTCGGGGTGGGCATGTTGCAAGCAGTCAGCAGGCAGACCAGCAAACCGATCGTCAAGGCATAAATAATCTTGTTCATAACGGACCTCGCTGTTGATTAATCACTCCAAATCACTTTTATTATACTCATATACCAGGAAAAGCAAACCGATCCGTTCTGCCTTTTCATCTCCTTTCCATGTCAGGCTGGTCTTTCCGGGACCAGATAGATCCCCGGGATGCTGATCAGTGTGGTCAGCCCTTTGATGATCATGTTGCTGACAAAGATGGAGATCACAACCGGGGGTGCCAGTGTTCCCCAAAAAGCCAAAAAACTGAACAAAAAGCTGTCGACAGGAATGCTGATTGCATTGCTGAACAAGACCCGGGCCCACTGGTAGCGGCGGGTGACTTTTTCCACCCAGATCCTATAGCCTTCGGTGTCGATCAATTCAGCAATCACTTCGGCAATGATTGATGCTGCGACGATACGCCACACAGGTGAGAGCAAACTGCCAAAGGCTGTCTGGGGGCCCACAGCCAGATCAGGTGGCAGCCAGGCGACAAATCTAAAGAAGAAAGCCATGAAGATATTGACACCAGCAGCAGCCAGGATCAGTTTCCGGGCGATTTTTATGCCCCCAACCTTATGGACCATGTCCCGCAATGTGAATGTCAGGGGATAGATAAAGGTGCCAGCGTCGATTGAAAAGCCTGCCAGGAAGACAATTTGTAAGCTGGCGATGTCCGCCAGCATCTGGGCAGCTACATAAAAGACTGACACCAGGACAAGAGACGAAAGCAATCGATCCGGGTTGTTCTCCGCCTGCGGGGTGGAGTTTGCCATCATCATTGGTCCTGGGGAGGTTGATTGGCCAAAGCTTGTTTGATGTGAAATGCGTTCTGATCCAGTTCTTCGCGGGTGGGAAGCTCGAAATAGCGGGGGCTGAATTGAAAGTTGAAACCATCATCTTGGTAGCGGGGGATGATATGGAGATGGAGGTGAGGTACTTGCTGCATGGCTGCTTTGCCATCTGCCAGGAAGAGATTGATCCCTTCGCATTGCACCCCGCTCTCCCGGACCGCTTGTGCCAGCCGTTGGGCAACCAGGAAGATATGGGAGGCCGCCTCGGGGTTTAAACTGGCCAGGTCAGGAATGTGCTCATTGGGCATGACCAGCAAATGGCCGTCATTGATCGGCTGAATGTCCATGACCGCTGTGCAGATCTCATCCTGATAGGCAAATGATCCAGTGAGATCACCAGCGAGGATATTGCAGAAAGGGCAGTCTGACATCAATACCTCCTTGTTGGTTCGATTATCCTCCAGGGCCAGGATCAATGTTGAGGGCTTGATCCACCCCGGAGAGGAGTTGACCGCTTTCAACCAATTTTTTGACTTGCTCGATCTCCGGGCCCCAGAGAGTGTCTCCTGGCTGGTACGGGACCAGTTCGCGAATGATTCTGTGGGCAGCAGCGGTGCCTTTTCCAGGATGCAGATCCGGGTGATCGCGCAAGCGAAGATCAAGGGCTCGGGCAGCAGTATAGAGTTCAATGGCCAGGATGTGGCGGGTGTTCCTGACAACATCCAGGGCATGCCGGGCAGCTGTCATGGCATTGGCGTTGTGATCCTCCTGAGAGGCAGATGTCGGCAAGGAATGGATCGAGTCCGGGCTGGCTAAGGACCTGTTTTCAAGGACCAGGGAAGCCGCGGTATATTGCGGCATCATCATCCCGGAATTCAGTCCTGCATCCTGGTGGGTGTCAACCAGCATAGCGGGTAAGTCCTCATTTAACCGGCCGTCCGTGAGTCGGTAGATCCTCCGTTCAGAGATCCCGGCCACTTCCGCCAGGGCGATGGCAACGAAATCCATCGCCAGGCCAACTGGTTCTCCATGGAAATTTCCACCGGAGATGGCTTCACCTTCCGGGAAGATCAGCGGATTGTCTGTGGCCGCGTTGATCTCACGTCTGATGATATTTTCAACAAAATCCAATGTATCATAGGCCGGGCCCTGTACCTGTGGGCTGCAGCGCAGGGAATAGGCATCCTGCACGCGATCTGTTGCGTCCAGCAATGTGCTTCCCTGAGTGATGGCCAGTACCCTGCTTGCAAATCTGATCTGTCCTGGATGCTGGCGGGATTCATGGATGCGGGGATCAAAAGCGCTGGAGATTCCTAACAGGCTTTCTAGGCTCAGACAGAGGGCGATCTCTGATATTGCGAGCAAATTCCTGGTTTCAGCGCAGACCAGGGAACCAATTGCGGCCGAGAAGGTCGCTCCATTGTTTAATGCCAGGCCTTCTTTTTCTTCCAGGATGATGCGGGGAATGTCGGCTTTGGCCATGGCACCCTTCCCTGAATAGGTTTCCCCCTGGTAACTGGCCCAGCCGGAGTGCTCTTCCAGGTCATTTTGATCAGTGGATAAGACCAGGCCCAGGTGGGACAGGGGGGCTAGGTCCCCGGACGAACCCAATGAACCCTGGGACGGGATCAGGGGATGGACGCCCTTATTGAGCATATCCAGGAGCGAGGTGATCAGGTCCAGGCGGACCCCGGAGAGCCCCTTTGCCAGGGTGTTGGCCCTGATCAGCATGGCTGCCCGCACCACTTCAACTGGCAGCGTTTCTCCCGTTCCGACAGCATGGCTGAGGATGAGATTCCGGTTTAATTGCTGGGTTTCCTGGGGGGAGATCTTTTTATCCGCAAAGATGCCAAATCCGGTATTGATGCCGTAGACAGGTTTGCCGCGCTGGATGATCTTTTGGACCCATTCTCTGGATTGTTGGATGTTATCAACCGCTGTTTGTGAGAGGACAACTTCCTCATATTCGGATGCTGCCCGCTGGATCTCATCTATGCTCAGTGAATGACCGTCAATTTCAATCATAGGTGTGTTCCCCGGGATGATTCCCCCAACTGTATGGAAAGCCTTGCTGACCTTACCAGGGCAGCGAAGGGTCCTTGCAGGGAGTTTCTTCCAGATCAATGAATTTGTACATGGTGACCTTATTGAATGGTTCCCCGAGTATGTTGTCATGAATCGCCCAGGACCGTAATCGCACTTGATCAGCTGCTTCTGGATCCCGAAAAGGGGTGCTTCCATCAAGCAGGGGGAGGAGGTCACCATTGGCAGAGAAGCCTTCCTCGATGCGCTTGATTAATCTTTTACCTTGCTGGTAGCGGAAATGATAGCGCTCAAAAATGATCGCTACATGATAGAAGAGGGGTTCTACGAAAAACAATTTTTGTCCCATACAATCCACAAAGCGCTCAAATTGCTGGAGTGATTCTTTAAATAAATGAGGTCCCCGGTAAATCTGGCCGGGGGCCAGGCCGGCTTCCAGGGCCCGGCGTTCTTCTGCCAGGTTGCGCTGATTGATGCCAAAGTTTGTTTTCGAGCCGTCAGGCATGCGATCGATATTGAATCGAGGAGATGATACATCATTCATGCCATATAGAAGGATGTGGATCTGGCCGTGAATGGTATCTGCTAAATGGCCAAAGATAATTGGATCCGGTGCATCAATCTGATGAAAGAGCGCTAATTCAGCGTCAGCTGTTCCAGGATCGCAGTCTAAATGGAACAGGTCCCTGCCGTCCTGGTCGCGGAGATCGGGTGAGACCTGGTACATATCCAGCAGCTGCGGGGGAATGATCTTACTGTAGGTTTCCCTTTTTTGATCAGCAGGCAGCTCATTTAATCCAGCAATCGTTGATGGAAAACTCATGAGGTCATCCAGTTCTGAGAGGATCCGTTAGTAGCCAAACCTTTTCAGGTCTCTTTCTGCCTGCCGTTGGGCATCCCGGTCAGCAATCGCTTTTCGTTTATCCCGTAATTTTTTCCCTTTTGCCACTGCGATCTCGACCTTGGCTTTCCCATCGATCAGATAAACCCGCAAAGGGACAATGGTATTGCCTTTGATCCGCACCATATCCCACAGTTCAAGGATTTGTTTTTTATGCAGCAGCAGTTTTCTGCGTCGGTGGGGGTCGTGGTTGAAAGTGCTCGCCTGTTCGTAGGGATGGATGTAGGCATCCACTAACCAGGCTTCTTCACCGTCCACGTGAACATAAGCCTGGTCTATGCTGACCTGGCGGTTGCGCACAGATTTGATTTCAGATCCCTGGAGAACGATGCCCGCCTCGTAAGTGTCCAGGATGTGATAGTTAAAAAAGGCCTTTTTATTCTTGGCGATCGTTTTTCCGCTCATGCGACCCATTTTAACACAGAATGCTTCTGAACCCTGGCGCTAGCTGATCACGATCCGCGTTCCGTATCCGTTATTGTTCCAGTCGCAGTGATTTTTATAGGGGGGATCATAAGCGGGATTCGACCAGCAGAAGAACCATTTTGCATCCCTGTTTCTCATATTGATACACCCATGGCTCATGCGATTGCCGAAGTTATTGTGCCAGTAGGTTCCGTGGAAGGCCACACCGGTCTCGTAAACGAAGAAACCTGTCCAGGGCACCCCGGGCAGGGTATAGCTTCCCGGTGCGCCTGTGGCAACCACGCCGCCCATGTGCTTGGAGGGGTACTTTGAGGTGATAAAATGGGTGCCTTTTGGGGTGGCGGTCGCAAAGGGGTCATTGGGCTCAACTTCTCTGTAGCCCATGCCAGTGGAGACCTTCGTGCTGTAAACCAGGGTGTTATCCTCGTAAGCAGACATGGTTTGGTCTTCAAGTGAAACCCGGATAAGCTTCTTTTCCGGGGGGACATTGATGCTGGTTGGCAGGTATTCACTATCCTGGATCAATCTCAAATGGTCCCTGCGCACATAATACTTCAGGGTGGATGACAGCTCAGAGGTGAGTTCATACCAGGGAGTGCCATCCGGTCCGGGTTGAACGTCTGTTACCCAGTGCGTGGTTTCGTAATAGAGGCGATACTTATACTTCCATCCTGAATATGCGCTGTAGGCATAAGCGTCCGTGAAAGGTACGGTGATTTCGGCCAGGTTTCCGCAGGGGTTGATTTTTTCTGCTGGCTGGTTCAGTCGGTAGCGGGTGAGCTGCACATAAACACCCGGCAAATACCCTCCCCAAACCCGGTACCAATGGTCAGTTATCCCGGTATCCCGGGGGATATCCAATGTGTAGTAGAGGTGGAGAAGTTCGTCAAAGGTTGTATCCCGGACGATCTTGCTGTCGTAATCAGGCTCTTCGTAAATCGAGATGATCTTGTCATCAGCTGCGATGCGCCCGATGATTCCGCGGGTTTTCTTGAGACCCAATCCAGACGGCCAGGATTTGAAACCAGCTCCCAGCAGCGTGAAAAGCGAAAGCTTTAAAAAATTTCTACGCGATAAAGAGTTCAAGGGTACCTCCCAGGGAGATTCTATCTGAGAGTGCCTGGAAAGGCAAGCAGGCCAATGCCAGTGGAAGCTCCGCTTGAGGGATCCTTTTGTATAATAGGTGTACATAGAGGAGAGCAGGGTATGTATCAACCACTTTACCGGGAATTATTGAGATCAGGAGAGTTACAGCAGAGGGCAGAGCGGATCTACCAGAAATTGGCATCTTGCGACCTCTGCCCCCGGAATTGCCAGGTTAACCGCATCGAGGGCGAAATCGGCAGCTGTGGGGTTGGGGAGTCCGCCTGGGTCAGCAGTCTTGGTCCCCACCATGGTGAAGAAGCGCCGCTGCGGGGGAGCTATGGTTCCGGGACGATCTTTTTCAGCGGCTGCAATTTAAGTTGTGTGTACTGTCAGAATGCGGATATCTCCCAGAAATTATCTGGGCGCCAGGTGACCCCTCGTGACCTGAGCGGTTTTATGCTTGAACTGCAAGCGCTTGGCTGTCACAACATCAACCTGGTTTCCCCGACTCATGTGATCGGTCAGATCGCTCTGGCTATTGCTCTGGCCGCGGCTGATGGCTTAACTTTGCCGATTGTCTATAATACCGGCGGGTATGATGCCCTGGAAACCCTGCGGTTGCTGGAGGGGATGATTGATATCTACATGCCTGATATGAAATACAGCCAGGCGGATATCGGAGAGAAATATTCTGGCGTCCCTGATTATCCCCGGACCAATCAAGCAGCTGTCCAGGAAATGCACCGGCAGGTGGGAGATCTGGTGCTGGATTCCGCCGGAATTGCCAGGAGAGGATTGCTGGTCCGGCATTTGGTTTTACCCGAAGGTTTAGCTGGATCTGGAAAGATCTTCCAGTTTATCGCGGAAAAGATTTCCAAGCATACTTATTTGAACATCATGGCGCAATACCGTCCGGCCTACCAGGCCCATCGTTATCCTGTGCTTGATGGTCAGCTTACCAGACAGGAATACCAGGCTGTGATCCGGGAGGCAAAGGAATGGGGCTTGACCAACCTGGATCATGATTGATTGCCAGTCAGGACGAACTTATATCCAGATGTTATAATACGACCAGTTCAAGCAAACAGCCCTTATTGGTTCTCTGGAAAGAAAATCAGCGGATAATCCCCTTTGATTTTGGAGGAGTTTTATGTCAGGACATTCCAAGTGGTCAACCATTAAACACAAGAAAGCCCAGGCTGATGCCCGCAGAGGCGCTTTATACACCAAGCTTGCAAAGGAAATCCAGATAGCAGCCAGGGAAGGCGGTGGGGATCCGGATGTTAATTTCGGATTGCGCTTGGCAATTGACCGCGCCAAAGCCGCCAATATGCCCAACACTAACATTGAACGGGCGATAAAACGAGGGACAGGAGAAGATAAAGATGCCGCCCAGATGGAGAAGATCCTTTACGAGGGATATGCTCCTCATGGCGTGGCGCTTCTTCTCAGCTGCATCACAGACAACCGCAATCGCACTGTGGCAGATATTCGTCATCTGCTCACCAAGCACGGCGGCAGTATGGGCCAGGAAGGTTCCGTTGGCTGGCAGTTCACCAACCGTTCCTTCTTTAAAATTCCCGCCGGTCGGGCAACGTATGACGAACTGTTCGAAATCGCTGTTGAAGGAGGCGCGGAGGATGTGCTTGAGGAAGATGACTATTTTGAGATCATCGGTCCCTCAGGGGCATTCAAAAACATATTTGATCTTTTAAAAGCAGCCGATATCAAAACCGATGATTCTGGTTTGCGCATGGATCCCAACCAGGAGCTCAAGTTGAATCTGGAAAACACACTTCAGGTCATGCGAGTAATCGAAGCCCTGGAAGACCTTGACGATATTCAGGAGGTTTACTCGAATTTGAGGATCACTGATGAAGCCCTGGAAGGGGTAGCGTAGGTGAATGGGTAAACCAAGGACTGTGATCGGAATTGATCCTGGGACAGCGATCACCGGATACGGTATTGTCCGCGAAGATGCCGCCGGTGACCTGGTTTGGGTGAGCCACGGCGCGATCACCACACCCAGTGAATGGGATGAACCCCAGCGCTTGCTCCACCTCTATCAGTCCCTGCTGGAGATCATCAGAGAAGCCCGGCCGGATTGCTGTGCTGTCGAGCAGCTGTTCTTCCAGAAGAACGTGAAGACTGCCATCAAGGTTGGTCAGGGAAGAGGGGCGGCATTGATTGCTGCCGCGGAAACTGGACTTGCGGTTGGAGAGTACAGCCCCCTGGAAATCAAACAGGCAGTGGTAGGTTATGGCAAAGCAGAAAAGAACCAGGTGCAGCAAATGGTCAAGATCTTACTGGGCATGAATGAAATCCCGCGGCCAGATGATGCTGCTGATGCCCTGGCAGTTGGCATCTGCCACCTGCACAGCACGAGAAGGATCAACGGCAGTCAATGATGGAAAGCAAAATTGATCGGCCGTATGTTTTATATCCTGAAAGCGACTGCCAGTCTGCGATTCTTGTTTTTGATCAGCGCGGAAACCATCTTGTCATCATCAAAGGAAATTTATGATCGCCAGCATACAGGGAAATGTCATTCGCATCGGGGAGGATCAGGTTATTGTCGAGGTTGGCGGTATCGGCTACCGTGTCTATGTGCCGGCGCAGGTGCTTGATGGACTGCATCTAGGAAAAAAACTATCGTTATTGACCCAGCTGGTCGTCAGGGAAGATTCGCTGACGCTGTATGGATTCCAGGAAAAAGACGAGCTGGGGCTTTTTGAGGAGCTGCTCCGGGTGAACGGTGTTGGGCCGCGGCTGGCCCTGGAAACGCTTTCCACCCACTCTCCGGATGTGATCAAGAGGGCTGTCTTGAATAAACAGGAAGAGGTTTTCTCGCAGGTTGCTGGGATCGGGAAGAAGACAGCGCAGAAGATCATACTCTCGCTTGAGGACCGGATCTCGTTTGATGAGCAATTGCTGTACTCCTCGGAAACCGCGGGGATCAACGATGAGGTTCAAGAAGCATTGCTGAGCCTGGGATATTCTGTCCTGGAAGCCCAAGCAGCACTGCAGACCATACCCGAGGATGCCCCTTTGGATCTGGAAACCCGGCTGACCATTGCCCTGCGCTACTTCAGCTGAGGTCGATTGCTAGACAATCTGCAAACTATCAGTTATCATCTATTCGGTTGCTATCGTGAAGAAATGATCATCAAGAATAACCAGGTAACACGCAGTCAGCTTGCGCTTAAGAAAGCAAGCAGCATGCACGTTTTCTATCGATCACAGCGGAGGTATCGTGACTGATTCCATAAATCAAATTACAGACGAATTTAAGAAATTCATTGCTGATTTTCAGCCTACGGTGGACGTGCAAAGCGTGGGTACCGTGGAAGAAGCTGGTGATGGTATCGCTCTGGTAAGCGGCCTTTCTGATGTCCGGGCCCAGGAGCTGGTCCAATTCGAAAATGGTGTCTTAGGAACTGCCTTTAACCTCGAAAAAGATAGTGTGGGCGTGATCATCATGGGGGAATATGACCACATCATCGAGGGCATGGAAGTCCGGTCCACGAACCGCATTACCTCGGTGCCCGTTGGTGAGGGTTTGATCGGTCGCGTTGTGAACGCTATCGGACAACCTATTGATGGCAAAGGACCGATCCGCAGCAGCGGATATCGCCCTGTCGAAGTCATCGCTCCAGGTGTGATCGAGCGCAAAGACGTCGATCAACCCCTGCAAACAGGGATCAAGGCCATTGACTCCATGATCCCCATCGGCCGCGGCCAGCGGGAATTGATCATTGGCGACCGGCAGACTGGAAAAACCGCCATTGCCCTGGATACGATCATCAACCAGCGGGGGAAGGATGTGATCTGCATTTATGTAGCCATTGGCCAGAAAAAGGCCGGCGTTGCCCGCACGGTGGCCATCTTAGAGGAATTCGATGCTTTGGAGCACACCATCGTGGTTTCTGCTTCCGCTGAGGAACCCAGCGCGCTGCAGTACATCGCGCCCTACGCAGGGTGCGCCATTGGCGAGGACTTCATGGCTGCCGGCCGCGATGTGCTGATCGTTTATGATGATCTTTCCAAGCACGCCTGGTCTTACCGAGAACTTTCCCTGCTGCTCCGGCGCCCGCCAGGACGAGAAGCTTATCCGGGTGATTTGTTCTACTTGCATTCCCGCCTGCTGGAGAGAGCAGCCAGGCTGGCGGATCATTTTGTGATCGTTCCGGAAGATTATCCTGAACAGCTGGCTGAGGAAAAGGATGCCCTTAACGACCGGGTCTACATCGGCCCCCTGGCCCACGAGGATGCTGAAGCTGGGCGCAAGGAATTAGGTAAAGGGAAGATCGTCAA
>Ga0207796_1000279_pt1 | contig 21353 bp, 15 predicted proteins | sample Pon1CUnioCityCA_6_FD_187274 | JGI IMG/M metagenome (GOLD analysis project Ga0207796, IMG submission 187274) | Marine sediment microbial community from Union City, CA, USA - Pond 1C Sediment 1 (SPAdes) | ecosystem: Environmental > Aquatic > Marine > Intertidal zone > Salt pond sediment ...
CAGATGAATATACCCTCGTAGCTCAGTGGATAGAGCACTTGCTTGCGGAGTAAGGGGTCGCGTGTTCGAATCACGCCGAGGGTGCTTACCTAAATGAGCGGATCATTCCGCTCATTTTGCTGGCAGAGGTTGCTCATGACAAACAAACCCCAGATTTTATTGACCAATGATGATGGCATCAAAAGCCCTGGCCTCTGGGCAGCTGCTGAAGCGCTGGATGAATTAGGATTTGTGACCGTGATCGCCCCTCGTGAACAAGCTTCAGGTACCGGGCGCAGTTTTCCCAGCACTTATGACGGCCAGGTGCATGAGGAAAGATTGCTGGTGAACGGCAAAGAATGGACCGTGCATGCCTTGGGAGGCACACCAGCCATGGCGGTTTTGTATGGGATTTTCGATCTCATCCCAGGCATCCCGGATCTGATCGTCTCCGGCATCAATTATGGCTTGAATGTGGGCTCCGGCGTGACCATCTCTGGCACGGTGGGAGCTGCCCTGGAAGGAGCTGCGGCCGGCATTCCCTCTCTGGCGGTATCCCTGGAAACCGAAAAGGAGTTCCATGCCTCTTATTCGCAGGAGATAAATTTCAGCACAGCTGGTTTCTTCACCCAGTATTTCGCCCAGCGGCTGCTCTCTCAGACCATGCCGCATGATGTCAATGTATTAAAAGTGGAAGTGCCTGCGGATGCCACCCCAAAAACCCCCTGGCAGATTGCCCGCTTATCAACCCTGCGGTTTTATGAACCCACACCACCAGAAGATCAATCTGATCGGGGAGTAAGAGCTTTGGGATATGAGATTGCATCAGATTTTGACCGCTCTCCTCCTGGCACAGACTCCCACACTGTGGTCAACGAGCGCTTCGTGGCAGTAACCCCTCTCAGCCTGGATCTGACATCCAGGGTAGATCTTGAGCAGTTATATGATCTGCTTCGTCAGGATTAACTCAGCCGGGGGAGGATTGGTTTTCCCCGATCTCTTCCATCCAGCCTTCGAAGAAATCTACCAGGCGTCGGTGCCTTTCCTCTGCCAGTAGACGACCTGTTTTCGTGTATATGCGATCCTTGATGTGGCGGAGTTTGAACAGATATTCATGGGCAACGGTCTGGCTTTCACCCTTTTCCAACTGTCCTGTTTCCAAATAATGTTTTGATGGAGCTGCATAGACATCCATACCAGCCCGCACGGCGTAGGCCACAGCCCGGGCGACTCCTACTGCGCCAATCGCATCCAGCTTATCAGCATCAAATAAGATCATCGCCTCCAGGGTGCGAGGCTGTTCCCGGTTGTCACGAAAACGGTGGGATCGAATACAATGCAGCACCGCCTGGATTTCTTCTTCTTCCCAACCTTCCTGGTTCAATATTCTCTCAGCAAAAGCTGCTGCTGCTAAATGGTGGTCTTCCCGCAGGTCAACGTCACCCTCAATATCATGAAGCAAAGCAGCTGCCTGCAATACCTTCATATTGGCGTTTTCTTCCTGTCCGATCTGCTCGCAAAGGCGGCTAACACGAAGCACATGGGACAGGCCGTGGACCGGGTCATCAACAGGATAATAATCCCGGATCTCTTCAAGGGTAGGCATAAAGGTGCTCTCTTTGGGTTGGGATTCAATGAATCATGGCAGACTTGCGCCAGGGAGAACATATTCAGCAATGAACAGATAGATTGCCACAGCCAGACCGATCATGAAGGCCAGGGTAATGATCTTCTTAGTAACTTTGAAAATAAATCGCAGGACCAGCAGCCCGATACCCGCTATCACAATCCAGATTAATAGGGAGTTTTCTAAGATAGCCACTATGCCTCCTTATTGAAATAGAATTTTCCTTTTTTAATGACAGCACTTACCAGGTTTACCCCAAATCGGTAACCGAGTTGGCGGTAATCCGGGACATCGAGGATGATCAGGTCTGCTTGTTTTCCAGGCTCAATACTTCCCACGCTGTCCTCCTCTCCTATTGCCGCGGCTGCATTGATGGTAGCTGCCGCGATTGCCTGGGCCGGGGTCAATTTCATGTAGCGGCAGGCCAGGGCAATCGCAAACTGCATATTCTCGCACCAAGCTGTGCCCGGGTTGATATCCGTGGCTATGGCCAGGATTCCGTCTGCCTCAATGATCTTCCTGGCTGGTGTGTAATCAGCTTCCCCCAAACCAAAAGGCGTACAGGGGAGCCCAACCGCAATCGTATCAGCCTTTCCCAAGGCCTGGATGTCCTCTTGGGATGTGACCACCAGGTGGTCTGCGGAAGCAGCGCCTAGTTCCGCTGCCAGGCTGGCGCCACCCAGGTTCTCAAATTCGTCCGCGTGGATCTTGACAGGGAACTCTAAGCTGACCGCCTTCTCAAGAATCTGGCGGGATTGGGCCAGGTTAAAAACCCCCCGCTCGCAAAAGACATCCACGTAGGGCAGCGGCCTGGCAGTCTGCGCGGGCCACCATTCAGCCAGGGCTGGCAGCAAAGTATCACAAAGGTGATCGGTATAACCAGCAGTGTCGCCGCCAAACTCCGGTGGAACTGCATGAGCGCCCAGGTATGTGATCACCAGGTCGGCGGCTTCTTCCTGATCCAATTCAAGCAGGACCTGGAGCATCTTATGTTCAGTTTCTTGATCCAACCCGTAGCCGGTTTTGGCTTCCAGGGTGGTTGTGCCGTGTTTGAGCATGGTCTGGATGCGGGATCGGGTTTGCTCCTTTAAATCCTCGAAGGATGCCTGGCGCGTGGCGTGAACCGTGGAAAGAATGCCCCCTCCAGCTTCAAGGATTTCCAGATAGGTTTTCCCTGCCAGCCGGCTTTCAAATTCCTCCGCCCGGTCACCTGCCCAGACCACATGCGTGTGGGGATCCACAAAGCCAGGCATAAGCAAGTTGCCGCCCGCGTCCCACAGCTCTTCTGCAGGATATTTGTCCCGCAGCTCAGCTGAGGGACCTACATCCAGGATCTCCCCCTCCCGAAAAAGGACCCCGCCATCAGGGACCAAACTTAGATTACCCAGCTCCTCTCCCCGCTGGGGACCGCCTTTTAATGTCAAAATCTGTGACGCTGAATGAATTAGCATAGTTATCTCATGGAAGATAGATTCAGTTGAACATCATTGTATCATTTCCCCAACCAGGCATAGAGATACCAGATCAGACTTATAACAATGATCGATCTCGAGAGAGTTTTGTGATCATCCCTGTAACCTTTACTGAGGTTATTTGTTATCTTTTCTGCGGGTCAAGCAAAAAATTAATCTTAAAATATTCATTTCAAATCTTAACAAATTCCTATTTGCGGGTTTTAGCCTTTCACGATATAATGACAAAACTATTTAGCTCAGCCCTGGCTGACCTTCCGCAGGTGGTCCCTGATGGTAAAGAAGAAAAAAACGAAAACTCGTATACTCTGGGCCGGAAAAAGGAGAACAGATATCCCTTCTTTTGTGCCAGGTCTAGAAGCCAAAGGTTACAAGGTTAATTTTGTCCATACCGGGAAGGAAGCCGTCGAAAAACTATCCAAGCGAAAACCGAATGTCATGGTTGTAGACGCCGCATCAATGCGAACAACCGGCTCCAGGATCTGCAAAACCATTAAAGCCAAATACCCCACCTTGCCTTTGATCCTGATCAACACACCCTCAGATCTGCCAACCAATGAGATTGTAGCTGATGTCCAGCTGATCCATCCCTTCACCATCCGCAAACTGGAAAACAGGATTATCCCCTACGCCCCTTATGATGGGACAGAGCTCCTTAAAGCGGGACCCATCCAGTTGGATATGGAGCGGCAGGTTGTCCGCTGTCATAAAAAAGAGGAGCACGTCACTCCAAGGATGGCGCACTTATTGAAGATGCTGATTGACGAGAAAGGGAAAGTCATCGACCGGGAAAAGCTCTTCAGTAAGATCTGGCATACCAACTACACGGAAGACACCCGTTCCCTCGATGTCCATATCAACTGGCTGAGAAAGATCATTGAAAAGAATCCTAAACAACCCAAGCTGTTGCTAACCGAAAGAGGAAAAGGATATAAACTGGATTTATAAAGAAAGCCCCCTTGGATTCAATGTTGCCCGCCAACCAGGCGGGTTTTTCTATTTGATTTCCTGCTCTAAGAATTCCCCATTGATCAGCACAATTCTTATCCAGACCCGCCTGGTTTGATCTGGCAGGGTCAGCTCACGAACCAGTGATCCTTTCCGCCACGGCCGAGCTGCGCTTAAGCGGCTGCGGAAGATATCCCCCTTGTAATCAGGATCAATTTCCCAATACAAGACCTGCTTAGCCAGCTTAGGCGCTAGCCTGATACATCCACCTTCTAGCTCCGGATCAGAATAACCCAGGTCACTTGCGGTTTTTGGCGCTGCGCGTTTGATCCCCCCTTCATGCTGAAAGACTATCCTTGAGTGGGTGTTCTTCACCGGGTCTTCTGATTCCTGGTCCAGGATCAAGCGGGCCCGTGTGGTATGAACAGCCCGGGGCTGATTATCAGTCAATATGAAACGACGTCCCAATCTGGCAGCCACGCTTCCCGTTGTTCCCGCTCCGCAGAAGAAATCCGCTACCAAATCACCTGGTTTTGTGGTCGCCAAGATGATCCTTTCCATTAAGCGCTCTGGTTTCTGGGTGGGATAACCCGTCCGCTCTTTATGAAGCCTGGCAACCACGGGGAAATACCACCAATCCTCAGGAACTTTGCCCCGCTCAAGGTCAGGCATCTTACCAAAACCTGCTTTGCTGGATGATTTGAATGTGTTGACCGTGTTCGAAGCATAAGGAACCCGCACCGGATCGGGGTCAAAATAATATTGATCTGTCTTGGAGTAGAACAGGATCATATCGTGTTTGCGGTTGAATGCACTGCGGATCGGCGATGGACCATGGTAGGTCCAGATGATCTCATTGCGCAGATTATCGTAACCAAAAATCTCATCCAGTAATACCCGGGCATAGGCGTTGGCATGCCAATCCAGATGCAGGAAAAGGGATCCTGTGGGGGCTAGCAGCCGGTGCATGGCCAGCAGCCGGGGATAGAGCATGTCCAAATAGGATGCCAGATCATCCCACTCATCTGCATAACCTTCAGCCAGTTTCCATTCCTCAGGTTTTCTGGAGTCCTCTCCCCTGCCCACTCTGGTCGAGTACCCTTTGTTGGTAAAAAAAGGAGGATCGACATAGATCAGGTCAACCCGCTCTTCAAAATCCGCCAGGAGCGCACTCATCACAGGCAGGTTATCCCCCAGGATCAGGCGGTTCTCCAGAACAGGGTCCTGATTGTGAGCAGGATTGAAATCCTGGATCAAGTCTGAAACCAGCGTTCCACCCGGCAGGGGTTGCTTTGATTTTGAAGGCCAAACCAATTCCGGCATACCTCTATCATTCCCTCGATTTGCTTTTTTGACCATACCAAATGTACCATCAAACAGGAAACCCTGCGGTTGGTCATCCCCGCAGGGTTTCAGTCTCACATTATTCCTGGGGATGAGATTTCAGGCAAATTTCGCTTTCAGGAGGTCCTCCAGGGTCGGTTGGCCGATCACCTGCAGTTCATATCGAACGCGTTGAGTGGGCTTTTTGATCTTCATCAATCGGGTCAGATCGATCGGTGTACCAATGATCACCAGATCAACATCAGCGTTATTGATGGTCTTTTCCAGTTCTTTGATCTGTTTCTCGCCATATCCCATGGCAGGTAAGACATCACCGGTTGTGGGGTATTTCTGGTAGGTTTCCTGAATGGTGCCCACAGCATAAGGCCGCGGATCGACGATCTCCGCTGCCCCAAAGCGCCTGGCAGCTACCCAGCCAGCGCCGTAAGCCATACCGCCATGGGTCAGGGTCGGTCCATCCTCGACTACCAGCACGCGTTTACCTTTGATCTGGGCGGGGTCATCCACAAAGAGCGGAGAAGCGCCTTCCAGAATGACTGCCTCGGGAGCCAGGGCTCGTAAAGATGCATGTAGCTTGAGCACATTTTCCGCATCCGCGGTATCGACCTTATTGATCACAAACACATCAGCCGTCCGGGCATTGGCCTCTCCAGGATGAAAAGTGGTCTCATGCCCTGGACGATGGGGATCCGCCACAACGATCTGCAAATCTGGGACATAAAATGGTAGATCATTATTCCCGCCATCCCAGAGGATGATATCAGCTTCCTTTTCAGCTTCTCGCAGGATAGCTTCATAATCCACACCGGCAAACACCAGCACATCGCGCACAATGTGCGGTTCGTATTCTTCCCGCTCCTCGATGGTGCAGTCATGTTTATCCAGGTCAGCCAGTTCGCCGAAGCGCTGCACAGCCTGCTTGGCCAGGTCGCCGTAAGGCATGGGGTGGCGGATGACAGCTACTTTCTTCCCCAAACCCTGCAAAATAGCGGCCACCCGGCGGGTGGTCTGGCTCTTTCCACTCCCAGTGCGAACCGCGCACACGGATACCAGCGGTTTGGTGGACTTGACCTGGGTTGTGTTCAACCCCATCAGCCGAAAATCAGCCCCGGCAGCCAGGACCTCGGAAGCCTTGTGCATCACATATTCATGGGATACGTCACTGTAGGCAAAAACCACCTGCTCCACCTGGTGTTCTTTGATGAGAGTGAGCAACTCGGATTCCGGGTAGATAGGAATGCCATCCGGGTATTGTTTTCCGGAGAGAGCCGCAGGATATTTGCGACCTTCAATATTTGGGATCTGGGTGGCAGTAAAAGCAACTACTTCATAATCCTTGTTCTCCCGGAAAAAGACATTAAAGTTATGAAAATCACGCCCTGCGGCGCCCATGATCAATGTTCGAATTGCCATTAGTTCTCCTTACTGTTTTTTAAGACCAGGTAATCACTTCGATCTGCAGTCCACTCATTGTACAAAATCCTCTTCGGCTTTCCAGTGACAAATGACCGGGAATGCTTACATCACCGAAGGCGCTTCGATGCCCAGCAAACCCAAACCGCTGGATAACACTCGCCGGGCAGCTTCCACCAGTCCGACCCTGAAATCCCTCACTTCCCGTTCTGCGCTCAGGACAGGAGCTTCCCGGTAAAAAGCATTGAAGGATTTTGCCAGGTCAAACAGGAAATTGGTCAAATGAAGAGGTTTTAATTCCCTGGCAGCATTCTGCACCACACCCGGGTATTGGGAGAGATTCTCGATCAAGGCAATTTCCTCCCCGGTCAACTTGTGCTCCGGTTGGGAGACCTCGAGGTTGATGTCATCTAATTTCTTGAGAATGCTGGTGGCCCGCACATGGGCATACTGGATGTACGGAGCAGCCTGGCCGTTGAAATCCAGGGCGGATTCCCAATCAAAGGTCACCGTGCGGGTGGATTCTCGATCCAGCATGGGGAATTTGATCGCACCCAGGCCGACAGAGCGGGCGACCTCATTCTTCTGCTCTGCAGAGAGCTCAGGGTTCTTTTCCTCCACAACCTGTAAAGCACGCGCTTTGGCTTCCCGAATGAGATCTTCCAGCAGCACCACCGTACCTTCCCGTGATGCCATGACCACATTGCCAGGCAGATTGACCAGTTCATAAGAGAGGTGCTGGCAGCGCTCTGCCCACTCATAGCCGGCAATCTCCAGGGTTTTCCATACCTGCTGGAAATGCAGGGATTGACGGACATCGACCACATAAATGGACCTGGTCAGATCATATTCCTCAAATTTAAGTTTCGCCAGGGCCAGGTCTTCTGTGGCATAAAGCGCCGTCCCATCCGAGCGCAGCACAACCAGCACACGGTATTTTTCTTTTTTGAGACCCAATAAATCATCCAGGCGCACGATCACAGCATCATCCGGGCGCAGGTCTTCCGCGATCCCCTGTTCAATTAAGCTGTCAACCATCTCTTTGCCCTGGAATTCGACTTCACTGTTGGAGTACAGGCGGTCAAATTGGATGTCTAATTCCTGATATAGGTCTTGAAATCCATCCAGGGACCACTGGCGGGTTTCCTCCCAGAGGGCAACGATCTCGGGATCCTGGTTGTCCCAGCGGCCGTACAGCTCACGGACCTCTCTTTCAAGTTCAGGATTTTCCTCCAGCCGCTGGTTGGCTTCCGCATAAAGGTCACCCATCCAGCGAGTGACATCTTCTGGGGGCGTTTCATCCTTGTGCAGGTCAAGGTAATTCCAGAGCCATTTGATGACATGCAGTCCAATATCGCCAAAATAATTGGCCCGGATGACATCGTATCCAGCAAATGCCAGGATCCTGCAAACCGAGTCGCCCAGGATCGCACTCCGCAGATGGCCAACATGAAAAGCCTTATGGGTGTTGGGCTGGGAGAATTCCACCATGATCTGTTCGTCCAGGGGATTTCCCCGGCCGAAATCCTCTTCAGAGAGCACCAGATTCACCACTCTGGTGCTGAAAAGACGGGGATCAAAAAAGCAATTCAAATACCCTTTCACCGCTTCCACGCGGGGGAAAAGTTCCTGGGGAGGTAATTGGCCGGCAACCAGGGTAGCGATTTCTTCGGCCCGCTTCGGGACCTGGACTGATTTACCGCTCCTGGCTTCCAGGGCAGCGGCTGCAAAAAATGAGGTTGCGATCCCCCATTCCCCAGTAAATGGGATCGGAGCCCATTCCAGTCCACCTGGGAGGGGAACCCCCAGATCGGTGAGAATTTCCTGGATCTGTTCAGACAGGTCTTGTTGCTCTTTGTTAAACATATGTACACCCTGAAAGCCCTTCAAATAAAGTCGGGATATCGCACCGAGATTATAACATTTGTATACAATTGAAAATTGAAGATTGAAAATTCAAAAATTCTTTGACTGATAGACACTTTCTGCGCGCAATAACTTCAGTCACCTGGCCCCTGAGTTTCGAAGTCTCAGGATCTCCCAGTCACATATCCGGTCCTAAGTGAAACGAAGATACGAAAAAAGGGCTGTCCTGAAAAACCTGGAACAGCCCTTGGCTTTCTTGATCGGGTATGAACTTTTAAGCGCCCTTTTCCAGAGCAGCCAGGCGGGTCATCAAGCGGCTCTTTCTGCGGGAAGCATTGTTCTGATGAATAGCGCCTTTGGCAGCCGCTTTATCCAGTGCTTTCACGGCCTCCTGGGTAGCTGCTTTGGCATCTTCCAGGTTTCCAGATTCGATGGCCGCAAACGCTTTCTTGATTGAGGTGCGGGCTGTGCTTTTATAAACCCGGTTCCTGGAGCGGAGCTTTTCATTCTGTCGTTCTCTTTTCTGAGATGATTTTAAACCCAAGGTAATTCCTCCCATACTTATTGCCCTGTGTGATTGCTCAGGGAAACCAATTGTATCAATGATTTCTGTTTATCGAAGGGACATTTTAAAGGAAGGATGCCTTTTTGTCCAGCCCTGAAACCTAAAACGCACTTACCCATTGAGGAAAATGTTAGAATGGTTCCATACTCCTCTACCATCAGTTAACTCTTCATATCCAGGCAAGGATCAATCTTACCTCCATCCTGCCTATGACAACCATCATTGGTGAGAGATAGAAGAAATCTGAAAGTAAAATCAGCTAAAGAAGGAGCTTTGAAATGAAAAGTTGGTTTCAGGATTTATTCCAGGTGTCCAAACCGATCATTGCTATGGTCCATATGCGGGCCCTGCCGGGAGATCCAGGGTATGACAAGGAAAAAGGCTTGGAGTGGGTCTATGACTTAGCTCGGGCGGATATGCTCGCCCTGCAAAACGGTGGTGTGGACGCGGTGATGTTTTCCAACGAGTTCAGCCTGCCCTACCTGACGAAAGTTGAACCGATTACGACTGCCGCCATGGCCGCCCTCATTTCCCAACTCAAACCAGACCTAACCATCCCCTTTGGTGTCAATGTGCTCTGGGATCCGTTGGCCTCCCTGGACCTGGCCGTTGCCACCGGCGCCCAGTTTGTAAGGGAAATCTTCACCGGGGTTTATGGCAGCGATTTTGGCCTCTGGAACACAAATTGTGGTGAAGTCATACGCCATCAAGCCCGGATCGGCGGCCAGGATATCAGGCTATTTTTTAATATCGTCCCCGAATCTGCCGCTTATCTGGGAGAGCGAGATGTTGCAGATATCGCCCGCTCCACTGTCTTTAACACCCAACCGGATGTGATCTGTGTTTCCGGTCTGACAGCTGGCATGGAAACCAGCACCCAGACCCTGCAAATTGTCAAAGAAGCCATCCCGGACACATACGTCTTTGCCAACACCGGGGTCCACCCCGGGAATATCGAGGAACAGCTTGAAATTGCTGATGGTGCAGTCATTGGGACCTATTTTAAGGAAAATGGATCGATCTGGAACCCGGTCGCTGAGAAACGCGTCACAGAGATGATGGAAAAAGTCAGCAAGATCCGCTAAGGGCCTTCCGAGCCCATCGAAACATCGATCACCTAAGGTGATAAGTTCAGACCTATCCCCCTTCTACAATAAACTCCCGCGTGTTATCATGGAGTCCCAGGTCAGCCAGGTGATTGCGCCCCCCCGCCAGGGGGGTGAGGAAAGTCCGCACTCCACCGAGCGCGGTGCCGGATAACTTCCGGGGCGGAGCAATCTGCCGGATCGGGCCACAGAAACATACCGCTCCTCCGGGAGTAAGGGTGAAATGGTGGTGTAAGAGACCACCGGCGGGGGTAGTAATGCCCCCGGCCGGGCAACCCCCACCGGGAGCAAGGCCAAGCAGGAACGAACTCCTTTGGGAGGGGAGGCTGCTCGTCTCCCTTGAGTTCCAGGTAGGCTGCACCGAGGCGCGTCGAGAGATGCGTCCCAGACAGATGATCACCTCAGTGACAGGCAGGGAGGAAGCCCCCCGGGGTGTAAACCGGACCTGTCACCCAGACAGAATGCGGCTTATCGGCTGACCTGGGCTCTATTCCCCCTTTTGATTTCTTGAATACACACCCCCTGCCTTACGAAATAGTAGGGAAGGAACCTCATTGCCCCAGGGTTCAACCCAGCGTATTATAATCAGATAGTCTACTCATGCCTGGCAGAATAGATTGGGAAAAATAGTGGAATGAGCATGGCCAATTTCGTTAATTACACAAAGAGATTCTTTGCTGAGCTGGAAGTCTTCGAGGACCTTGCCCGGGGACACAGCTACAAAGCTTACCTTCGCCAGGCAGTGATCGATTTCCTGGAAGATGAAACCAAGGATACGGCCTTTGGGGTTTACCGGTCCTTTTTTGACAGCTACCGCATCACCCTGGAAGGTGAGTCCAACCCCTTCATCGATCTACTGGATGTGTTGCTCAGCTATGAGGAAAGAGCCTCCACCCTGATCGATAAGCAGCGGGATCATTATGTGCATTCCGTCAATGTCTTCATCCTGGGCTTATGCATCTACGCCAGTAACCCAAATTTCCGGGCCGCTTTTGAGGCCGTCAATCTGGATAAATCCTACTACCCCTTCTCGTACGACACCAAAGGCGAAGAGTTCTTCTACCGCTGGGGAATCGCCTCCCTCTTTCACGATGTCGGATATCCGGTGGAGATCATCGGCAAGCAAATCAACAAATTCATCAGCTTTGCTACTGAGGTAGATCAACAGGGGCAGGTAAAAACCCGCCTGGAGTTTAATAATTTTGAGGTTTTTAACGCCATCGCGGAAGTCATTCCCAGGGAAGACTTCACCCATTCTTATTCCGATAGCCATCCAGGTAGTGCTGACCTGGATCTGTTGAAACCCAATGATCTGTTAGCTCACAAGCTGCATCTTTCATTAGGTGTGGATTTGAAGGCAGTAAAAACCGCCCTGGATGAATTCCCTGCCATTATGGCTGAACATGGATTCATCGATCACGGTTACTACAGCGCCATTATTGTTCTGCGCTGGTACGGATTCCTGATCCAAAGCTGCAGCTATAAACCGGAATATTTCTTCTATCCGGTTTTGGACAGCGCCAGCGCCATCTTGCTCCACAACTACTATAAGAATGTGCTCTTGAAAGAACCCTTTAACAAAGGTCCTCTCTCTCCAAAGGAACATCCCATTGCTTATCTGCTGATCCTGTGCGATGAACTGCAGGAATGGAACCGGACTGCTTACGGCATCCTGGATCAAGATCGCGACCAGGCCGAAAAAGCCTCTCTGATGGTCAATGATGATCGACTGGAAATGACTTATATCGATTTAGATGGCGTGCTTCCCGAAGGGTTCGGGCCTGAGAAGGAAGCTGCCCTGGCCAAATTACTGGACATAGATGCCCTGTTTGGAAAGGGTTTTTCCATTCAATGTGAAACCAGGCCAGATGCGCCAACTGCCTATCGTAAGATCGAAGGACAGGCTGCCATCACACCCCGCATTTCGCTTGAAAACCTGGAAAAGGTAGCGGTTGCTATCCATGACCTTTACAATCAAAAGCAGCTGGAACGGGAACCCAACCAGCCCCTCGCGTATCCAGAATTCGCGGACCTGCCGGACGCCCTGAAATATTCCAATTTGCGGCAAGCGCGGAGCATCGCCAAAAAACTGGATCAGATGGGGTGGGAAATGCGGCCAAAAGGGTCAGAGGGAGAGCTCATTGCAGAAATACCTGAGGATATTGTTGAGGCTCTAGCAGTCGTCGAACATGAGGACTGGATGCAGGAACGATTGGGAAACGGTTGGAGATATGGCGAGGTCAAGGATCAGGAAAACAGGATCAGCCCCCATCTGGTGCCCTACGAGCAGCTCAGCGAAAAAATCAAAGACCTGGACCGGGATGCGATCCGCAACATCCCTACCCTGCTGGACATGATCGATCTGGCCATCTATGTCAAAGACCAGGATTCTCCGCCCAGCAGACCATTTCTAGCCCGGAGATTACCTGGCTCTTATATTGACTGATGCTTGTATCCCCATTGTCCAGGCGACCACATCAGCCAGATTCGGAAATCGTTAATAAGGGATAAGTATCTTTTAGGGAGAGAACAATGGGGAGAGGAAAAGCGCTCAGAAATCTCTGGTCTGACTACAGCTGGTTCATCATCCTCCTCCTGGGAACCCTTTCGTTAATTCTGGGTTACATCGGATTCCGGAAAAATGGACTGGTCGTTGAGCCTGGCAGAACATTCTTTGACAACCTCTACCTCACCCTGGGCTTGATTTCCTTGAACACCGGTGCCGTCCCTCCACCCATCAGCTGGGAACTGCAGGTGGCCCGCTTTGCTGTGCCGGCGGTGACTGCCTATACCGCCTTCCTGGCCTTCACAACCATCTTCATCCAGCAAACAGAACGGGTGAGGTTGTGGTTCTTACAGGATCATGTCATCATCTGCGGTTTAGGCAGAAAGGGGTTCCGGCTGGCTACTCAATTCCTGGGTGAGGGAAAGCGGGTGGTGGTGATTGAAATTGACGATGACAATGAATGGATCCCCAACATCCGCTCTGCTGGAGGGGTGGTCATCCAAGGTGATGCCGCTGATAGTGAACTGCTCAAGAAGACCAAAATTAACCGGGCCAGCTGTTTGATCGCAGTGGTCGGGGATGATGGGGTAAACGCGGAGATCGCTGTCAATGCCGAGACACTTTCCCAGAATAGAAAAGAGGGCTCCCTGACCTGCATCATCCATATCTTTGATGACCAATTATGGCGGCTGCTGCGGCAGAAAGAGCTGCACACCAACAGCAGCTCGCGATTTCGGCTGGAATTATTCAATATCTTTGACCGCGGAGCTCACCTGATGGTCCAGGACAATCCACCCTGGGCTGATCTCGATTCTGAATGCGCTCCCCGGGTCCTTGTTGTTGGCTTAGGCAAAATGGGCCAGCGGGTGATCGTTGAGTCGGCCCGGAGCTGGGGGTTCAACAGAGAGAATCCTGCCAGTAAGATTTACTTCAATCTGGTAGATATCGAGGCAGAGAAGAAACTTTCCCTGCTGCTAAACCAGCACCCCCGACTGGACAAATTGGGGGAGTTTACCCCGCTTGACATGGACATTCGATCTGGCGAGTTCGACAAGCTGGGCGAGGGGTTCCTGCGGGATGGAAGCTGCCAGCTGGACCTGTGCTATATCTGTCTGGATGATGAGACCTTCAGCCTGCAGACCGGGCTGCGGCTCAACCATCAGCTGCGGGCGGTCCAGGTGCCGATCGTGATGCGCATGGCAGAAAGCGGGGGGTTGGCTTTGCTGATCGCCCAGGGTACTACTGAAGAAGACTCGTTTAGAAATCTGCGTATCTTTGACCTCCTGGACCAAACCTGCACCGCGGAGCTGCTGGGCGGGGGGACCCACGAGGTGCTGGCCCGCAGCCTGCATCAGATCTACCTGACAAGCGCTCTACAAAATGGCGCTCAAAAAGGTGCCGAACCAGCTTTGCAAGACTGGGAGGCGTTATCGGAGGAGCTCAAGGAGAACAACCGCCAGCTGGCGGATCGCATTCCCCACATGCTGGCCGCAATCGGCTACCGGATCGCCCCCCTGACGGACTGGGATGCTGAGAAACTGCGCTTCCAGGAAGGAGAAAACGGGGAGGGGGACCAGGTCTCCCTGATGGCCAGGATGGAGCATGAGAATTGGTGTCAGCGGAAAAAGGACCACGGCTGGCGCTACGGGCCGGAAAAGGACCCTGACCAGAAAACCCATCCCGCCCTGCTGCCCTGGGAGGAACTCCCAGAAGGGGAGCGGGAAAAGAACCGGGACTTCATCCGCGGCCTGCCGGAGCTGCTGGCCCGGGCTGGGTTTCAGATTGAGCCAGTTTAGCCAAGACGTGATTATGGGTATTCGTGACAGGTTCTTTGATAAGGCTCGTCTCCGAAATAAGTGGTCCATTCTTCCTGGGTCATATTCCTGCCTGCCCGATCACAGGCCAATTCCATCCACTGTTTCAGTTCCATTGGCCACAGGTAGACCATCCCATCATGCCCGCCAGATAGCAGCCTGTCCCCGGTAGGGGAAAATGCCAGCGAACTGACCGCTCCCTGATGGCCTTCCAGCATGGGTCCCACCCGCTGCCGGCTGGCAAGGTCCCTGATCATGACCTTTTGATCGATCCCCCCCGAAGCCAGGGTGGCGCCATCCCCGCTGTAAGCCAGGCTGACCACGCCAAACTCATGGCCGAGGATGGGATCCCCTATTCTTTCGCCGCTTTCCAGGTCCCACAAGAGGACAATCTCATCTGTGCTGGCTGTGGCAAATTGGGTCCCATCCGGGCTGACCGCAAGGGCATAGATATCCCGATCGTGAGCTTCGATTTTCTGCACAGGAGCAGGGGAATCCTCCATTGACCACACCAGGATACTCCCTGTCTCGCACATGATGCTGGGCTCATTGGAGCAGCTTACCGAGAGCAATCTGTTCCCATCCGGGGTAAATGCCAGATCATTCACTACGCTGGGGTGCTCATCCAGGGGCTCCCCGATCGTTTCCCCGCTCTCTGGGTCCCAGAGGATAATCTGGGCATCCATCCCACCTGTCACCAGTAGATCACCCGCAGGGTTAAAAGCCAGGCTGACAATCGGCTCCGTATGGGCTTCCCGATTGACATGAAGCCGCTCTCCCTCCTGCCAGTCCCAGATCTCCAGACCAAGTTGGCCGCCCACCGCCAGCAAAGTGTCATCTGAACTGAAAGCCATGGTATACAACTCCCACGAGTCAGTCTCTAACTGACGTTCCAGGACTGGTTCTCCAGTTAAGTCCCACACCCGGATCGTCCCATCAGCGCTGGCTGATGCCGCGTAATCACCAGTGGACGCGAAAGCCACATCCCAAACCGCGTCAGTATGTCCAGTCAGATTTTTGGTAATAGGACTACCTGAATCTAATGACCAGATTGTGACCGATCCATCCGCTGATGCGGCTGCAAATTGATGGCTGTCTGGCAGGAAAGCGATATCAGCGATCTCCCTGTCAGTATAGACAAAGGGATTGCCAACTTGTTCGTATGTTTTTCCATCCCAGACCCGCAGGGTTTGATCAGCACTAACTGATACCAGATAGGCGCCGTCAGGGCTGTAAGCGATATCGCTGATGCTGTCGGCATGGGCTTCTATCTCAACGGGAAGTGGGGTTCCACTGCTCACATCCCAGAAGGTGATGCTGCCCACGTGATTCCCTAAAGCCAGCGTCTCTCCATCCGGACTGAGGGCCATGCTGCGAGGCGCAAGGTCGTTAGCCCCAAAATGATCCCGAACGCGTTCAAAAGTATCCAAATCTCGAAGCGCGAGACTTGAGGATCCCATGTGGATGGTGATCAGATGGCTGTCATCATTCACCAATGCCATGCCAGAAACAGGCAGAGTGGTGGGTCTGGTAATGATTTCCACTGCTTCTAAAGTCTGGGTATCCCAGTATCGAACCTCGCTGCCGATTGAACTTACACTGTAAGAGCCGGTGCCTACAACCTCATAACTGGCCAGGAGGGTATTCCCATCTGGGGAAAATAGAATATCCAGCACCCGACCTGAGGGGCCTTCTAACATTTCCCCTTTTGGTTTCCTAGTAGCGACATCCCAGAGGATGATATTCCCCAGCCAATCACTGGTTGCCAGCTGACTCCCATCCGGACTGAACACCAGACGGGAGGTGAAGACGGGATGTTCTGTGGACACACGCTCCAGCATTTCCCCGCTTACCCTATCATAAAAAACCAAGGCTGCTGATTCGCAGGATAATGTCTGCTGAGAAGGTCCTGGTTCCGCACATCCCGAGGTAACCAACAGAGACCCATCAGGACTGTAGGCCACATTGGTTGCTGCCAGCGGATAATCATAAAACGTATCCAACAAATGAGGTTGATGGTTGATGGTAGTGAGCAGGCTGGAGCGGGATTGCCGGGTCTCTGCTATACGGACGGCCTCTACACTCAATAACAAAGAGAGGGGAAAATTGTCCTCTAGATGGGAAAGAGCTTCAACTGAGAGCTGTCCGGCGATAGCCATCCTGGCCTGGCGTTCAGCTTCATTCTTTTGTTCTACTGCCTGAGTGCTGGCTGCTTCTGCAATGGCCTGCTGGGTAGCCCGAGCCTCAGCTTCCGCAACTGCTTCCGCCTGCGCAGTCGCCCTAGCATTTCCCTCGGATACAGCCACATTGCGCTGTGTCCAGGCAAAGATCCCTAATCCCACTGCTATCACCAACGCCGCCCCCACCCCCAGCAGGGTCCGCCTCTGCCTTCGTGTGGCATCTTCCCGGCTCTTGAGGATGAACTCGGTCTGCAAGGCAGTCGGCTGGGGGTCCTTCCCCGCACTCCCTGCCAGCCAGGCCTCGGCCCCGCTCAGGTCCGCTCCTCGCAACAGCAGGCCGTGGTCGCGGTCCTTGCGCTCCCAATCCAGGGCCCGATTCTGAAAGCGGGTGTGACCCTTGACCCAATCCTGGTCCACGGTGATCGCTGTCACCAGGTCATCCATGGCTTTCTCGAATTTGTCTCCCACATCATCAAAGAAGATCCAGTTCAGCACCGAAAGCTCTTTGGGAACCTGCTCGGCTTCCACATCGTGGATCACGATCGGAATCAGGCGCTTGTTGTGCTCCGCAGCGTGTGAGATCTCCAATCCACAGATCTCGGAGGCCAGCGAGGTCTCGCTGATCACGAACAGGAAGGCGTCCGACGCTTCAATAGCCTCATAGACCTCGGCCAGCCAGTCCGCGCTGGGCGGGATGTCCTGCCAGTCGATCCAAGTTTCGAGTTCGTTTTCCACTAAGGCTTCGTGCAGCAGGCGGGCGAAGGCAATATCCTTGCGGGAATAGGAGATGAAGACGTCGGTCATAAAAGCTCCTCGGTTACCGAATGTGTGACTGAAATGGAACTGGTCATTATATACCTTGCCGGTAAGTTATCTAATGGCTGCAAGGGTCCTAGTCCAGATCATTTATTCAGGGAGGTCCAAATCGCGTCAATCCCGACCCTGAGAACCAGATCGTGTTGTCGGGACCGATTGCCAGGTCTTCCACAAGATTGCTTCTCAGACCATCCTCAACAGTATATTTTTCCCAGGTAAAACCATCATATCGAAAAGCTCCCTTATGGGTTCCAACCCAAAGGCTGCCGTCGGGTCCAATCTCAAAATCCCGCAGGGTGATCCCCTCCTCAGGCAATGGAATGGAGGAGTGAGTTAGATTCCCATCATCAACCCTGAAAAAACCATTATCCAAAGCCATCCACAAGGATCCGTCAGGGTGAGATGCAAAGCCCACCAGGCGCTCATCCACCTCCAGGCTCTCCCTGGAATCATCCCGGATTACTTGCATTCTGATTTGAGGGTCCTCTTTTGTCCGGAATACCAGATATGCGGTTCCTGCGTTATCGGCAGCGATTCCATAAACAGAATAGAGTTCACCGTCAACTTCCACGGGTATGGTTTTCCAGGTGGTTCCATCAAAGGAGGAAATGCCTTTCTTGTAAACACCTACCCAAACCACTCCATCCTCTCCTACATAGAGACTGCTGATCGATCCATCCAGCAATCCTTCCACCGCATCCTTGGCGTATTCCGTCCAATCACTTCCATCCCAGTGGGAGACCCCATCGCTGGTGGCAATCCAGAGATCCCCATTCGGGGCTGCTGCCATAGCTATTGGGTTTTGGTCATGTTCTACCCAGGTTTCTCCATCAAAACTCTGAAATCCCCGGGCTGTATCCAGCCACAGCGTGCCGCTCCTGTCCACAATGAGACTCATGGAATTAGAGAGCAGGTCCACTTCGGTATGAAATGGGATCAGCTTATCACCCTTTACTTGGCTTATACCATCCGGCAGGGCAATAAAAACCTGGCCAAATCGATTGATTGCTAAATCATAAATGGAGGAATAATAACTGATGGATTCAATCGAGATCAGGGAAATTGAGTTTCCTACCTGATGAAGTAAGCCTTCCTTGCTGGTGATCCACATATCATTATTGATTCCAGGATAGATCTTCCCTAAACTCTCTGATGGCATCCGGTCATGGAAAGGATGGTTCCAGTGGATGCCATAGACAAACTGAGGATCCCCACCTCCCTCCAAATCGAATTGGTAGAAGTTTCCCAACTCACGTCTGATCAGGTGATCAGGGTTGATGAATCCCCCATCCTGGATCATCCAATAACTGCCTCCTGTTGAAATGGCAAAATCCTTGGGATCGATCCGGTCGCGGTACCAACCCCCATCCTCGTAATACAACTCTCCATCATCACCATAGATGAAACACAGATCCCCATCAGGTGCTGTGTGCGCTCCAAGGGGCTTACTATAGGAAAAATCCAATCCCTCGAGTTCAATCAGGATCCATTCCTGGTCCTGATATACCGAAATGCCGTGCACACCCTGCATCAAGGGTCTTCCTTGGAGATCAACGGTCAGGTATTCACAGAAACCACTTTCCAGTCCTCCTTCGACATCCAGTGAAAACCACTCTGAACCATCGAAGCTGGAAAGGCTTTCCTCGGTACAGATCCATAGAGTACCATCTGGGCCGATGGCTGTGGCATCCACACGGTAACCTTCGATCTCGCCGACCTCACGATGGGTGATCCAGTCAAGCTCTGCACGCTGCCAGAGACCATCCTCGGAGTAAACAACCCAGATTTCACCTTGGGGTCCTAAGAAAATTTTATTGGCTGTGTTGGACGGCATTCCCTCTGATAAACCATACTCCTGGTAAGACCCATCTCGAATATCCCAGCGAATCAAGGTGCCGGATCCCCTACCCCACAGGTAACCCTGGCTATCAAATACCAGGTCTTTTATTTGGTTGCTGTTCCAATACTGGGACCATTCTCCCTGGGGAGGAGGGATGATCGTAGGTGTTGGGGAAGGTGTTGGTGTGGGTGTTGCGGTTGGTGTGGGGGTGTTGGTCCCTGTCGCTGTGGGTGTGGCAGTCCCTCCCAGCTGACTTATGCTGCTGCAACCAGAATAGACCACGGCCAGCAGTAGCCCAATAATGACAAAGAACAGATATCGTGTTCGATAAGGGGTCCAGACAAAATGCCTGGTAGTCATGCATTGCTCCTTGTAAAGTTACTGAAAGACCCTCCCTATAAGGTTACCAATGATAGGACTGGGGCATCGTCAGATTGAGTAAAATCCCCAATCTGGAGTATTGTACTCGAATAATATCCATGACCACCCTATCAATCTTGATAAAACACGCTTCATCGTTCCCATAAACAGACTGATCATGTTGAAGAAGGAAAATGAAATGGGGAATAGGAATCAAAATATGGGATTAATCACGAACAGTTCAATCGGCCAATCATGGAAATATCTAACAAGCCTCTAATATCTCCTGATTATAATCAGGGCAGAGAGGGGTATGAAACATAAACTAGATTGAAATTACCCCTCCTGCGGGTAGATAGAGAAACCCAGCTGCGCTATCTATCCCGCTTTGATTGGTATAAAAAAAAATAACTGCTGGATTACTTTTACAGGTGCCTTATGATGAAGATTAATATCCAAAAATTGGCGATCGATGACCTCATAGAGCTCATGAAAGAGGACCTCTATGATGGCTATCAGGAAGAAGTAGAAAAAGAAGTTCAGGAACTCTTGAAAAGGGGCATTGAACCTTACCAGATCCTCAGCGATGGCCTGGTGGCTGGCATGAACCTGGTCGGGGAGGATTTCAGGGATGGGATCCTCTTTGTCCCGGAAGTGCTGATGGCCGCCAAAGCCATGAAAGCCGGTATGGTCATACTGCGCCCCAGGCTGACAGCTACAGACACCCCTCACCAGGGTAAAATTGTCATCGGCACAGTCAAGGGAGATATCCACGATATCGGAAAAAACCTGGTCGCGATGCTGCTGGAAGGTGCAGGATTTACAGTGATCGACATCGGTATCAATCAAGATGTGGATGATTTCCTGGGAGCGATCGAGGAACACCAGCCCCAAATCCTAGGTATGAGTGCCCTGCTGACCACCACCATGCCTTACATGGGAAAGGTCATCCAGGCGCTGGAAGAAAAAGGGGTCCGGGATCAGCTGACCGTGCTGGTTGGAGGTGCCCCGCTCAGCGATACCTTTGCAGATGAGATCGGCGCTGATGCTTTTTGCCGTGATGCGGCTTCAGCTGTGCAAACCGTCCGAAAATTGCTGGCAACCGTCTGATAGTAAAGAATGACCCGGAGGCACGATGACGACCTTAAAGAATTGGCTCTCAGCGGGTAAACCTATTTTGCTGGACGGCGCAATGGGTACGATGCTAATGGAAGCAGGTCTGGAACCAGGAGATGCGCCTGAGGAGTGGAATATAAGCCATCCTGAACGCATACAGGAAATTCACCGGGCATATATCCAGGCCGGGTCCCAGATATTCCTGACCAACTCATTTGGCGGCACCTCCTTCCGATTGGGGATGCACGGCCTGGATGAACAGGTCTTTGCGTTGAACGCAGCTGCCGGGAATATTGCCCGCCAAGTGGCGGATGAAGCGGATCGAGAGCTCCTGGTAGCCGGCTCGATCGGGCCCAGTGGGCAGCTCTTTGCGCCCATGGGCAAATTGACTTTTGACACAG
>Ga0207796_1000280_pt1 | contig 21319 bp, 16 predicted proteins | sample Pon1CUnioCityCA_6_FD_187274 | JGI IMG/M metagenome (GOLD analysis project Ga0207796, IMG submission 187274) | Marine sediment microbial community from Union City, CA, USA - Pond 1C Sediment 1 (SPAdes) | ecosystem: Environmental > Aquatic > Marine > Intertidal zone > Salt pond sediment ...
ATCATATGGTCAGTATTATAACAGGATTAAACATGGTGCATGTGATTTCAAGAAGCCATCCCACCCTTCTGTTTATCTCAACTCACGCGAAACAGGGGCAATCGATTCAATGACCATGGTCTTTTATGAGTCTAGTGCCGCGGTTCGTGTTTCCCGTAAGGTTCAGGCTTGAATGGAGTCGGAGGTTCGAGGTTGACCCAATCTCCTGACTCATCAATTGATTGCAACGAATTCAACAAATCATAGGTGACCCATCTTGACACCTGGGGTTGGTTGGCATAATGCCATAAGCCATAAGGACCCTGGTGGCTTCTGATAAAACTCACCAAATCAGCCACACGTGGATCGGACAAAGAAGCACCGATCCTGGCACACAACCACAATAACAAACCCGGATCAAAACGGGCAAAGTATGTAAAAAATCCTTTATAAGGTTCTGCCCCAACGATTCGGGCGACCTCGAAGCCAAGGTTGGCTGCTTCTTGTGACCCTCTTGCGAGGAGCAAGTCCAGAGCATGCTGAGCCGCTGATTCGGATTGCCTTTCAGGATGCAGCGCCAGGCAGCAAAGGGCTGCCGTGGTATTCGACCGGCATCCCCAGCGGGAGTGCGGTAGGCGGCGGTACCCAGCAACATGACCCAAATTTTCCCCTGATGTGCCTGTCGGCCAGGTGCCGTCTTCCAAACGCACACCCAGCAGCCAATCATAAGCCTTTTCCACCAGGGGGTGCGTAGCATAGCCGCAGGCTGTCAACCCACGCAGCGGCATGGCAGTTTGTAATGGGATCATGTCATAGGTTTCATTATCTACAGAATCCTGGAACTGATCTGGTAGAGGCCAGCTGCCATCGGATCGCTGCCTGTGAAATAAGAATTTCGCCGCCCGTTCGACAACTGGCTGCGAATGATCAAAGCCAAGAAAGCCCAACCTTAACAATGCCTGGCTGGTGGTCAGGGAACGATTATGGGGTGATCCCTTGATATCATCAGCACCCCAACTGCCGTCATCGGCTTGTCGCTTGACAAGCTCTTTGAATAGCGGATCACATTCCTTTAGCTCTCCCAGTTCCCTCACCTCTGTGTCTTCGTTGCTTCGACCCAAGACCCTTGTCAGTGTCAGCCAGCGAAGACATGGGGAGGAATCAGCCAAGATCAGCGCAGCCCAGGTCATGTCAATTCCTTCAATATTTCCCTGAGATAGGGTGCTGTGGGGGTTGATTGGTCTGCAACCGTACCAGGATTCCCGGCAGCGATAATCCGGCCGCCCTCGGGACCGCCACCCGGCCCCAGCTCGATCAGCCAGTCACAGGCTGCCAGGACATGAGGGTGATGTTCGACCACCAATACCGATCCACCCTCCGATACCAATCTTTGGAGAACCCCGACCAGACGCTGGATATCTTCCAGGTGCTGCCCAACTGTGGGTTCATCCAGGATATACAAAACTTGATCATTTGATCCTTTTTGCAATGCAACCGCGATTTTTAACCGTTGGGCTTCACCACCTGAAAGCGTCCGCCCAGGTTGATCCATGATCAGGTAACCCAGCCCCACCTGCCTGGCAGCAGCTAGGGGTTTGGTGACCGAGTCCTCTGACTTGTAAATTTCATAGACTTCATCGATGGACATCGACATCACTTCAGGTAGTGAATAACCATTCAATTTAACCTCGCCAGTTTCTGGCGGATAGCCACTCCCACCACATACCTCACATGTTTCAAAAATATCCGGCAGGAAGCCCATATCCATGCGTTGATAACCCATACCGCTGCAGGCGGTGCAATTTTTCTTGAAAGCCTCTCCACCAAAGCCAGATGCAATCGCCATGTCGCTTTCGGCAAATAACCTCCGAAAGGCTTTTTCAACGCCTAAAAAGCTGGCGGGGTTATGCAAGCCTGCCCTCCTTTGATCGATGATGATGGTTTTCGGCGGGGCACCTTCCAAGCGCTGATAAGGTTCTGGCTCAATGGGTTCATAGGCAACGGAGGTTGTCTGCTTCGCAGGTGCTAAGATGCGACCCAATGTGTCATGGATCAGGGTGCTCTTCCCCGAACCAGAGACGCCACAAATGCCCACCAACAACCCGAGCGGAATTTCCACGCAATCCATCTGTAAATTGTGGCCAGATGGATGAAAGAGCTTAAGCCAAACTTTAGGCTTCCGAGGTTCATCTCTTAGTCGAAATTGCGCTTCGCCGCGCATCCAGCGACCGGTGTGCGTGTTTGATTCTCTTATCCAGACAGGACTACCCTGTGCGACAACCCTTCCCCCAAAACGTCCTGCGCCAGGTCCCATGTCGATGATATTATCAGCCTGGTTAATAATTTGTAAATCATGCTCAACCACAACTACCGTGTTCCCGCCATCCCGAAGATTTTTCATCGACCCGATCATCGAATCAAATTCAACAGGGTGCATTCCCCGCGAGGGCTCATCCAGCAAGAGGGTCAACCCGCTGATCCCGCCGCCGAGTAATCCGGCTAATTTGACCCGCTGGGCTTCACCAGCAGAAAGTGTGGCGCTGTAACGGTCCAGGTGGAGGTAGCCCAATCCCAGATCACAGAGCGCGCTCAGACATCCTAAAATTTTCTCGAAAACTGGTGAAAGAATGGGTGTGGATTGAACCCCTTTGGATAATTGGTTGATGATTCCCTGCAGGCGGCCTAAGGGCATTTCCCGCAATTCAAACATGGTCCACCCTGCCAGTTTGATGTCAAGGTAAGGTTCCCGCAAGCCCGCGCCGCCACACTCCGGGCAGGGCACCGTTTCGGTGTAGGTCCCGCCAAGGTCCCAATCGCGAATCCAGCCATAGAACCCGGGAAATGTCGTCTTGCGTGTGGTCACATTTCCCGAACGGCTGGTAAAGGTAACCGTCATCGGCTCAGGATCACCAAAAAGGAAACCGGTCTGGGCTTGGGGTGACATTTTATTCCAGGGTGTTTTCTCTGGATCAAAATCATACTTGGCCGCAAAAGCTTGAACCAAATCATAGCCGCTGTTAAACGGTTTACATAAGAAACCATTGGGGAAGAACCCCGGGGAATACATCGCCCCATTGCAGAGGGGTTTGCCAGGATTTTGGATTAATTTTTCCGGACGAGGCTCCTGCAGCGTTCCCACACCATGACACTTCTGGCAAGCTGCAGCATAAGTTTTCGGTGAGAAATGACGCGGTTTTGGCAAAGTCAGGCTGTGTGCGCATTTGGGGCAGTGGAAGTGATCAGCCCTTCGCAGCATTTGAGTTTTGCATTTCGGGCAGGCGAGAACACCCAGACCTGCGAAGAGCACTGCCAGTGCCCCTGTGATCTCTGTATCCTCTCCAAGTTGAGAACGCGGATCATATCGCCCTCGCTGGGTACCCACTGATTGGGTCACGCCCAATCCCATGATAGATTCTACATCCGCTTGAGGGCCTTCATGATGACTTTGACGTTCGTACATCGCCAATGACTCAAGATATCGGCGCTTTGCTTCCTGCTCAATCACATCCCCAACGAGGCTGGACTTGCCCGAACCTGAAATCCCGGTCACAACTGTCAGGGCGTTTTTGGGGACGTCAACATCAATATCCCTTAAGTTATTCGCACGCGCACCCCTGACCTGAATCCTGTTGTTTGAGACGCGATCGGATTCGGCGCGAATTGGTTCAGGCCCGAGGCTCATTTCCTCCAGAATCGCCCTGCTGGTGGGGGTTTCTACCTTAATGATCTGTTCTGGTGAACCCACAAACAAAAGCTCTCCGCCATTGGGTCCTGACCCCGGCCCCAACTCAATCACCCAATCCCCTGCTCGGATAATGTCCAAATGATGCTCAACGACGATGATGGTGCCACCGGCTCGCACCAGTCGATCCAATACCACCAGCAATCCATGAATATCGGCTGGATGGAGGCCAGTGGAAGGTTCATCCAGGATGAGGATCTTTTTCTTTAACCCTCGGCGCCCGAGATACTTAGCCAGCTTGACCCGTTGAGCTTCGCCGCCTGAAAGTGTCGGTGAGGGTTGGCCTAGGGTCAGGTAATCGAGACCAATATCGTGAAGCGCTGCTAACAGCCTTTTGGCATCTTCCCTTTTTTGATCTGAAAGACCGGGCGCTTGTCCCAATAATGACATTGCTTCAGCCACGCTCAGATTGAGAACATCAGCAATTGACCGGTTGATGCCATCCATAAAGGTTACTTTTACCGCCAGGATCTCCTCACTGAAGCGTTTACCTTCACACTCACTGCAGGTGATCCAGGTGGAAGGAAGGTAGCGCATTTTGACTTCCACCGCGCCCATTCCCTTACAATGGGGGCAGGCACCCTCCCTGGTGTTAAAGGAAAAGTTCGTTGCATTCAAACCTGAATTAACGGCAAAACATTCACGGATTAGGTCCATCAATTGGGTATAGGTGGCAGGGTTAGACCGGGGATTTCTTCCGATAGGCGATTGATCCACCATCTCAGCCTTTATTTCGGTTGTGTCAATCCCTGAACAGCCAACAGGCTCACCTGAATTCAATGTTTGAAACAAAATATCTTCGACAAGGGTGCTTTTCCCAGAGCCAGACACACCGCAAACCACATTTAAACGACCCAGCGCCAGGGGAATGTCCAGGTTCTTCAGATTATGTAAATTTGCACCAAAGATGGTGAAAAACTGATCCGGTGCAGGTCGTCCCTTCGGCAGAACGCAAGATTCTCTCCCGCTGAAGAATTTTCCGCTGGTTGTATCAGATTGCCAGAGATGCTTGGGTCTGCCATTGAATACAACATGGCCACCCAGTTGACCTGCACCGGGTCCCAAATCCAGGACGGCATTCGCACGCGCAGCAGCAATCCGATCGTGTTCGATATAAATCACCAGCCCAGTCAAAGCAGCTAGGGCCTGCATGAGGTGTTCAATATCCTGGGGATGCTGTCCGACGGTTGGTTCATCTAAAAGATGGAGCAAATCGGAAAGACGTGAGGTCAACAGAACAGCCAGCCTTAAACGTTGAGCTTCACCGCGGGAAAGCGTTGGTGCTGGTCGCTCCAGGGTGACATATCCCAAGCCCACCCTGACCAATGCTTGCAGCCGGGTTGTGATCTCCGAAGTCAAGCGATCAGCCCCGAGGGGAAGCTGGCTGGGGTTAAAATCCGACTGGACTTGGAAAACGGGTTTTGCTATAAGTTGATCGAAGCGAAGTCCACAAAAGGTTGTGGCAGCTGCCCCCGGCATCATCCCCGTTCCATGGCAATGCGCACACCCTTGCCCCTCACAATCCGGACAGTGGCGGTTAAAGTGCTGAGGTTCAAGGTTTGGTAGCCAAAAACCACACCGGGCGCAAACCGGTGCAGTGCTGTAATTGGTAGACTCTTGCTCGCTGGTAATTTGCAGAATGTGAGAACCCAGTGCTTTTGCCTTTTCCAGGATTTTCCGCAAATCGGATACATCAGGCACATTTGGGGTGTCGGATAAAACAACTTCGATCGTATGCGGCTGGTCAGGGTTCAGCGGTGTCCTATCGCAATTTGAGCCATCCACCTGGATCTGCTGGTTTGAAAACGTACTGGATAGCAACCATAATAACGTCTTATGGCTGCCTAGAACCTCCCGCAAGAGTGGTACACGCACCTGCAAAGGTCCTTTACGACGTTTCATGAGCTCAATGAGGCTGTCATCGTCAAATATCCTTACCGCTGCACCACATTGGGGACAGTGCTGGGTACCAAAACGCGCAAATAACAGCCTTAATAACGGATGCAAGCCGCTAGCTGTGGCGATGGTCGAGTTGGGATTCCGGTTCAGTAAATTCTGACCCACTGAGACGGTAGGAAGCAAACCGCTGATGTCATCCACATCTGCCGGGGAGAGCCGTTCTCGGCTAGCCCCTAAAGTGAATATCTCCTGGAAGCGTCTTTGTGCTTCCTGGTTCAGTGTATCAAAAACCAGGGAGGATTTTCCTGAGCCTGAGACCCCGGTGACAACAGTCAACCCATCACTAAATACCACATCAAGGTTCTTGAGGTTGTTTTCTCGTGCACCTTTAATTCGGAGGTTCATCCTAACCCAATCGAATCTTGAATAGTTGTCTGCTTGTTTCCTGATGCAAACTTGCTTATGAGCCATCACGCAACTTAAGGATATTAATCACCTTTGGTTTAATGGATCATCAAGCTAGGTTCTGGCATGTAAAGCATCGATTTTGATTATAATCTAAGGCATCACAGAAATAGCAGCAACAGCTCGTGTTACAATGTCTTTGATGAAAAATGAATTTTCATTCCAGCAGCCAATCGGCATCTTCGATTCAGGGGTGGGTGGTTTATCTGTGTTGGGGGCAATTCGTCAAGAACTCCCCCACGAAGATATTCTTTACGTAGCAGATCAAGCCCATATCCCCTACGGACCAAGATCAGCAGCAGAGATTCAAGATTTTTCTCATGGGATCTGCCGTTTTTTATTGGAGCAAGCCGCCAAATTGATTGTTGTGGCTTGCAATACCGCCTCATCAGCCGCGCTATTCTCCCTGAGGCGGTCTTTCCCACAGGTTTCCATTGTTGGGATGGAACCAGCAGTCAAACCTGCAGCAGAAACCACCCAATCGGGGAAGGTTGGTGTACTGGCAACACCCACAACCTTCTCGAGCGACCTATATGCCTCTCTGGTTAAACGCTTTGCCCGGGATGTGGAAATTTATCAAAGCACTTGCCCCGGTTTGGTAGAGCAAATAGAAGCTGGAGCGCTGAATTCACTGCACACACGCCATATCCTCCAAAATGCTATAGGTCCTATGCAGGAGGCAGGTGTGGACACCATCGTCCTGGGCTGCACCCATTATCCCTTTGTCATCCCGCTGATCCGCTCAATCACAGGTTTGGGGGTGCGAATAATTGATCCGGCGCCAGCAGTTGCCCGACAGATGGGTAATTTATTAACTGAAAAGGAACTATGCAATGAGGGAAGATCAGGACAGGTCCGCTTTTTTACCAGTGGATCACCAGTACGCCTGGCGGGTCAATTAATGCAATTGATCGGGGAAACAGGTCATGTTGAAAAGGTGATTTGGTCCCCAGATTTAAGCCTACACATAATTGAGAATCCATCAAGAGAGTAAACCTATTTATCCCTTATTATGGTCGATCCTGAGGAACCGTCCGGACGAGAAGTCACAATCTGCTCCCCTTTTTGCAGGGTGCCCACATAAAGGCTTTCACCAGCATATACTCGCCATCCGCTCAGGAACAGCGGCAGTGGATCCCCTACACCCATCCACTCCCCATTGAATTTCCTCGCGAAATGCACATGGGTGCCGCTTGATGTCCCCCCCTCGCAGGATGGATGACCGATGGGCTCATCCTGTCCAACCCCAGTTCCCACAGCAATCCTTTGGTCGTCAGCAATATGCATGTAAATTAGAACCCATCCGGTGCCTTCATCGCCATCCCCATCGAGATCAATCGCCACCACATTTCTCTCCGAACGGACAATCAAACCAGGTGCTGACGCCGTGACCCAGCTTTTGGAAACCACACAATGCGGTTCGCCGGTGATCGGCGCAAAATCAAGGGCACCCCAGGGCGTACCTGTCTGCCAGGTGATATGCGGTCCACCAGTCAGGCTCCATCTTTCACCAATACTAAAAGGAAGTGTGAGCACAGGTTGTTCGATCGTGCTGAGCAGGTAGGGTTCTACCTCAACAGCTCTTGACCAGGGATCTCCAAACAACCCTTGATAAAAGAGCAGAAAAGAGTTGGCACCAAATAGCTTATCTTCCCAGGCTTCCTGGTCGTGCAGTGTGGCGAAAAGATGCATGATGGCTGTACTACCTGCGTTCAACCCCGGGGATAGCCGGGCACGGCTTCCACCGAAGAAGTTCAGATCCGTTTGGCTCCCATCGCGCCAACCGTAGAATCCCTGGGCCAACAATTTCGCTGTGATCATTAATTCGTTATATAACCCACGATCATTGGCTCCAAAACCGATGGGAAAGGGGTCTTTGACGGCACCCGGCGGATGACCCAACACCCAGCCGGAACGGTATTCCAGGAATGCTGCCAGTAGACGGGGATTGATGCTGGACTCGAGGGCGACCAACCGCACGATTTCAGGACCGCTTAATATTTCCCCCCGCAGTTCTTCCTGATAGGATGTCAGGAAACCCCCGGCGGATTCTGCATAGGCTTCCACATCAAAACCTTGTACCGTGGGACCGTAAATGACCTCACTATCAGGAAAAATTGGTGAGTGGTAGGGCAGGATAGCATCAAGAGAATGCTGAATTTGCAATGGGAGCCCAATCGGCAGCAGTTTGGTTGAGTCAAGGTCAACCTCTGCCCGGATCTCCGCCATGGATACATCAAACCGTTTTGCTAAGGTTGGCAAGGTGTCACCTTGCTGGGTGACATAAATATACTCACCTTCCATAGAATGGATTGGAGTTATTTCACGCGCAGGTATGGGCAGGTCCACCGTTGGTGTTGCTGTAACCTGCGGGGTTTCCAGTTGTGCTGGATTCAAGATGCCGGCGATATCAGTCTGGCGTTGTTTTGAGTGGGGAAGTTCCTGGGGTAATGCTTGCGGAAAGTGACAGCCTGTCAGCACGAAGATTAACCCCAACAATATCCAAAACCCTATCCGGGGTGGATGCAATTGCATTTTCTTATGGGAGATATGGTTTCGATCCATGCTTTTTAATTGACGGTTTTAGACCGTCATTTGTTCCTGTTTTTGCCAGTCTTGATTTAGCGATAAATTAGCGGAAAATAGTAATCATTCCCGTGAACATAAATGACCAATGCAAAATCCTGGTCGGTCTCATCCCCAAAACCAGGTACCCCATCGTCAGCAATCTGCGATGCGGTCACCGTAAATGTATAAGATCCCCCTTCCGGGTTTGAAAGAAAAATGCCCTCGGTATTATTCATCCCATCCGGAGTGCCACCCAGCGAAGAGAATCCGGAAGAGCCAAAATAATTCCCATAATAAGTGTCACCCCCAACGGATAAAGAAAGGTCCAGGTCATTGACCCAGGCGTCTGTTTCACCCCCCAGCCCGTGACCGGGGGCATCCGTCCACACCAGCATCGCCCGGATACCAGCGATGGAGGCCTCGATGTCAAGGGAAATTTGCCATTGATCGCCCGTATCATCAAGGATCACCGGGGCATCATAGTAGTAGACAGCGCCTGACGGATCCAGTACATCCTTGGCGTTCAGGCGACCCCACCCCTGTTTGGCATCAAAGGGATACCCGAGAAGGTTGTCATCAGCATCCAGGCTGCCGGCTAAATCATTTGCCACCGGCAGAAAAGCGGCTTTGACCAGTGCCGGGCTGGGATCATCCCCGAACAAACGCCGGTATTTTTCGTAGAAAAGTGCCACGGCACCGGTGACATGCGGGGAGGACATGCTGGTGCCTCCCTTCAATCCGTATGTGCCACCAGGCAGGGTGGAATCGACCAGGTAGCCCGGGGCAACCATGTGGGGGATAATACGTCCATCCAAAGCTGGCCCATGGGCAGTATTCTGGGAAAGGTCGTTGATATTCAGCTTTTGTTCCCCAGCGCTGGTTTGCATTTCGGATGAGCCAATGGTGAAGATATTCTTGCCTTCATCCGGTGTACCCTGGGTGGAGGTGCCGCCGTTGCCGTTCATCAAGGAAAGGATGTAACTAAGGGGCTGGTTGCCAGGTGTATAAGGGTCTGCATCCCGGACACCAACATCCACTAGACGTGTATCCGCATCGTAGCCCTGTGGTGTGCTTGAAGGACCCCAACTGTTGCCGGAGATCACCGCGCCATTTTTATAAGACTCCGCCATCAAGGTCAGCATACCCTCCGGCTCTGTGTAAGTCGGCGAATAGACCTGTTCCATCAGGTTGGCAGCGGGTGCCATCCCCAAGCCACGCAGATAACCGTAACTGTCCTGCTCACCCGAGGAGCCGTCTCCAGCCATAATACCGGCGGTATGCGTCCCATGGTCACTTGTCGCGTCCCCGCCGCAGGTGTCGCCAAGACACGCCACCATCCGGTTGGCAAGGTCGGGGTGGTTCTGGTCAACGCCGCTGTCGACGTTGGCAATGGTCACGCCGTCACCCGAAAGCTGAAGACGACGCAGCCAATTTAGGTAGCCCGGGAATGCCAGATTGCTGGCGTGGATATTCCCTGCGTTGACCTGATTGCTCATCTCGCCTCGATCGCCCCCATCTTGCGGCACCGGTTGAACGCTGTAAACACCGGGTAATGAAGCGATAGCTTGCAGTTGATCCCCGGGAATGGTGAATCCCAGCAACCCGAAGGTTGGATCTGCACCGCTGACGGCTGAGATCTCGCTGGCACCCCAAGCCCTGACAGCCTGGGTGATATCCGCCAAATTCGTTGACGGGTAGAACATCATCCGCACCGGGATAGATGTTGTGTTCAGGTTACGATTTTGGGGCTGTACAGCATAAGCCGGCAAGAAATCCCCCGACCAGCGCATAAATTCCTTTTGGGTGCTGGCTTTGATTCTGCTGGACTCTCCCCAAACCACATAGGTAAAGGGATGGATGTATTGTAAGACATCAAAGCCATCTGCTTTGATGGAACGCAGCCATTCCGCTTTCGTCGGCCCTTGAAATTGCACCAGGTGCAGACCGGGTTCGTCAGCTTGAGAGGAGGACGCCCCCCAAGCCGGGGAAAAGCCTGGGGTTGTATCCAGCGGGTCAAATGTCTGCCCCCCAAGGGTCAGCAAATATGGATTTGGAACCGCTTGGTAATCAACACCAGCGCTATCGAGTTGGTCCAAATCCTGATTGGGCATCACCGTCCAGAGGAAGGTGCCGTAGTCAATTACGAAATCCCCTGTTGCTTGTGATGCCTGGAAAGCGCCTTTCTCTTCAGCCGGGATGCAAACCCCGACCCTGCCGGCGTCTCCATTGGCCTGCAAAGGCTCAACCAGTAATAAGATGGCAAAAATGAATGTGATGAATAATACCAATGCTTTTCGAATCATAATGAAACAAGTTGCTTTCGATTGATAACACCCTAATCATACATGCAGTCACCGTTTATGACAATGTTGACCCCACAGAATGGTTCTCATGAACAATCCTATAAATAAAGATTCGATTTTAATATTTTCAAATGCGGTGTTCTTTGTCTCAACTCGATGCGCTGGCGTATTTCTGCAGACCCTGACGGAATAACCAGGTCGCGCCCAAAAAAGCCCCTATGGTAAACAACACGGTCAGGATGAGCATGCCGGTGGATAGGCTGCCGGCGAGCGCCTGGGCTGGGATGGTGGTCATCAACCCAACCGGGATGATCCATGTCAGGATCAATCGCAACCAGCCCGGGTACAGGCCAAGGGGATAACGCGCCAATTGAAACAGGTCGTTGATGACCCATGTGAATAGAAAACCGGAATTCCAGAACACAAGCGCAGAAAAAGCCAGCAAAGCGGCATATAAGAGAATAACCCCACACAGGAGGGTAATAATGAAGTGGATGACGGCGCCCAAAGTCAGGGCAGCGCCCATCAGGTGAATGGCGTAGCCCAGCACACCCAAGCCTATGAGCAAATCGACCAGAGCGAAAATACGCCAGTGTCGAAAGCTGACCAGGAAAAGTTTGTCCACCGGACGCAAAAGGGTGAAGTCGAAGGTGCCCTGCCATATTTCCCCATCCATCCCTGCCACGGATTCCAAACTGGGACTGATGAACAGCCCCCGCAACGCCCCCAGCAATAAATAGACGCCGAGGAGCCCCATGGCAGAGGGCAGATCCCAGCCCTTGATCATCTCGACCTGATTGAAAATGACTACAAGGCTGAGCACCCCGGTCAACAGATTGAGGAAGGCATAAAACAGGCGCAAAAAGAAGTTCACCCGGTAAGCCATCTCAGCCTGAGCAGATACTTTGAAAAACGCACCAATCAATTTAATGTAACGCACGGCTCAACCTCCAACCGCTTCGTAATGCCGAACGCCATGCCGCCAGACCAGGCGATATATCATCACGGAGAGGAATGCCCATCCAGCTTGGATCACCAGGCCAAGAAATATTTCATCATAGCTGAGCTGGCTGGTCAAGATCTCAACGGGAAAGGCGGACATATATCGGAAGGGAAGGATGCGCGCTGGAAGCTGCATCCAATCAGGTAATAATTTAATTGGTGCCAGGTGCCCGCCGATCAGGAAGACAAGACTGTCCTGAAGGGCAAGCAGTGAATCGGCGCGCGTTGCCCAAAATGCCATGAGCGCTAACCAGTACCCCCAGAAAAAGCGCAGCATCCACGCTAACAGGAGAGAGGGGATAAAGAGCAATCCCTTTTGCCAGGTCAGGTTAAATTGTGGCTGGATGATCAATGCCAATATCCCTGTGATCGGGATGGAAAAGAGCATGAAAACCACTTTCCCAGCAATTTCGGATGAGAGGGCATGATAGATAGGCGACATGGGCTGCAAGAGCCAGCGGTTGATTTGACCGTAGCGGATGATATCCCCAACCGTCCAGTTTGCAGTGGTATAGGTCAGCTGGTTTACCAGGATCAGGACCAAGTAATAACTGGCCAGAGTATCTTGCGACAGACCGTTTAGCGTTCCGCCTTCTGCGGCAGCAGACCAAACAAATAAATACACCAGCAGCGGGAGCATCCAACCAAAAGCCAGCAGGAAGAAGAATCCGCGGTGCTGCAGCCAGGATTGCCAGGTGTTCTTTATCAATGCCCAACCGCCTTGATGATTCATAAGACCCCTTCTTCATAAATTTGGTCGATAACCGCTTCAATCGGGGGGTCCTCCACGGTCAGGTCGGCAATGGGCAGCTGCTGGAGCAGCCTGGCTGTGACCTGGGCGACATCCCCCCTGGGGATACGCAGGGTGTGATGACCGTTTTCCTTGGGCAAGTGTTCAATCTCCTGGAATTGCTGGATGAAGCCATCGAAATCATCCACAACTGTGTTGAATTGGAGTTTAACAAGCTTGAAAGGTGCTAATTTTTCAGCCAGTGATTGCAGTGCGCCATCATAAAGAAGCTGGCCGTGGTGGATCAAGATCACCCGCGGGCAAAGCGCGGTCACGTCTGCCATGTAATGGCTGGTGAGGATGACCGTGACCGCGTGGCTTTGATTATATTGCTTCAAAAACTGTCGCAAGCGGCGCTGCATGGCAACATCCAAACCAAGGGTGGGTTCGTCGAGAAAGAGAATATCGGGCTGGTAAAGCAGCCCGGCCACCAGCTCACACTTCATCCGCTCACCGAGGGAAAGGTTCCTGACTGGCTTTTTAAGCAGGGCTTCCATATCGAGTAGCGCGATCAGCTCATCGAGGGTTTGCTTATAGGCGTTTTCCGGAACGTCATAAATTTTCGAGAGTACACGAAAGCTATCCAGTGGTGGAATGTCCCAGTTCATGGCACTCCGATTGCCCATCACCATGCTGATACGCCTGAGGTATGCCGGTTGACGTTCCCAGGGGGTATATCCTGCAACATGTGCCGTCCCCTCCGTGGGGTAGAGCAAGCCGGATAGCATTTTCAGCGTGGTGGTTTTTCCAGCGCCGTTCGGGCCAATCAATCCCACCATTTCGCCCAAGTCAACAGCGAAGTTAATTTGCGTGACGGCTTTGACCTGACGATACTGCGGTTTAATCAAGCCGCGCAGGGATGCGCCTAAACCGGGCGATCGCTCCGGGACTTGATAAATCTTGGTCAGGTCCTGCACCTGGATGATGGATTCTGGCATGGTTTTTCCTTCTGGCAATTAATCTATCGCATATTCCTTGAGGATGTTTCTTGTCCGTTTTAGAACAACATGAATTTTACACGTTATTTATAAAAATATGATCGGTCTCCAATTATTAAGTTCTTCCTTTCTTCATTCAGCGAAGATTTGTGACAGATTTATACCGTAACAGCCTCTAATAACAGTTAGGAAAATTAACAATTTTGGGGTGAAATATCAACTGAGAATAAAAATGAATTGATTAACGGTGGATAATAAAAATCTGGTATGAGCTTAGATATTGGCGATTTTCTCTGAGTAATTTATTTCACATTGGTCATCAGACAGATACCACCAATGACCAAAGTAGGACTTTGATTAAAATCTGGAGATGGAGCCGTTTATCTGAGATCAATCGCATGAATCAGATTGGCTTGGTTAATGAGCCCAATTCCTTGACAGGCTTCACACCTTCCTCCCGATATACAGCAGGTGACGGGAGGCACCAATCAGGGACTCTTTCGTGCTGATTTCAAAAAACAAATCAAGCCATAATTGACGCAGATGATCTTCAAGCCTGTTATAACTCTCATCATCCGCCGAAATGGCTGGTTCAACCCCTGCCAAGGCCAGAGTCTCGAAACCGATCCCCTGGTGCAGTGGTGCAATCTCAGAGACTACAGCACAATATGCCCGGAACCCCTTATTTGGATAATCATCCGTATCTCTGCCACGGTCAAGCACGGATCGTATTTCCTCGCGCTGCTCGATGACATCAGGGATATTTTTAAGCACGTCACCAAAGATGCCATAACGGCTGATGAAGGCTGAAAAGATGACACCGCCCTTGTGAAGCCGCGCATGGGCCTCCTTTAAGACTTTCGTACGATCTTCTTCTTCCACAAGGTGGTAGAGGGGACCCATGAGAAGCACCGCATCAAAGTCTTTCTTGCTGACAGACCTTAGATCACGGGCATCCGCCTCCAGGAAGTTAACTGCCTGTCCCAATCCTTCATCGAGTATCCTATCTCTCGAGAGTTGAAGTTGAGCTGAGGATATATCCACCGCAGTGATGGCAAACCCGCGCTGTGCCAGTGGCAGGGTATACCGCCCCGTCGCCGCACCAATTTCCAGGATCGATCCCTCAGAGGGTAAGTAATTTTCGAGATAGCGCCATGTGAGATCAAACTCTAACCGGTGCTCTTCCAGGCGGCGATGTTCTCTTTCAGGATCCCGGTTGTAATAATCAGCAATATCTCGAATGTCATCAACCATGCTCTCCTCCACATCTCAATGGACAAATAATAGAAGGACGTTCATTGAAGGGGGAAAAAGCCTTGATACACTAAAAGTATCAAGCTCTTATTCAATTCTTTCTACCTAGAGTTCCCAACACTATCATTGTAAATGAAAACACACCTTTCGTATGCTTGATCAAAAATCCAAGGATAAATCCTTGCGCCAACGACACAATCTTCCTAATATCTAATGCCAGATACCAGGTTCCCAATTCTTAAACCCACTCCGATTTTTCTCGTATAATTCAGGTAGGATGAATTGCTATGACCGCTGTTGATGAAATCAAAGCTCGCCTGGATATTCTGGATATCGTCTCAGAGACGGTGAACCTGCGCCATTCAGGAAAAAATTACACTGGGTTTTGTCCTTTCCATACAAACACGAAAACCCCCGCCTTTGTCGTTTTCCCGGATACACAGACCTGGCGCTGCTTTGGGCAGTGCAATGAAGGCGGCGACCTATTCAACTTTGTGATGAAACGCGAGGGATGGGATTTCCCTGAGGCACTGCGCCACCTAGCAGAGCGGGCCGGTGTGACCCTGCAGGAATACACCCCAGAGCAGCAGGAACAGGTCGAAGAGAACGAACACCTGCGAGAGATCCTCAGTATGGCGGTGACCTTCTTCCAGCACCAACTGCGTAACACCAAAGCGGGTCAGGGTGCCCTGGATTACCTGTATGACCGTCAACTAACTGATGAGACCATTGACACCTTTGCTCTGGGTTACGCTCCTGATTCCTGGGATGCCCTGACAAACTACTTGCAATCCCGCGAGATCACACAGGAAAACCTCCTGGCTGCCGGGTTAGTTTCGGAACGTGAGGACGGGGGCGTGTATGACCGTTTTCGCCACCGCCTGGTTATCCCTATCCACGACCAGCGCGGGCGCATAGCAGGTTTTGGAGGTCGTGTTCTGCGCCCCGATGATGTCCCCAAGTATCTCAACTCTCCAAAAACAAGCATCTTTGACAAAGGGCACCTGCTTTACGGCCTGGATATGGCTCGGCGAGAGATTCGGGCAAAAGACCAGGTGGTTATCGTGGAGGGTTACCTGGATGTCATCGGCCCCTATCAGGCGGGCTTCAAGAACTGCGTTTCTCCCATGGGCACCGCCCTGACGGAAGACCAATTTCGCTTGATCAAACGCTATTCTCGTAGAATCATACTCGCCCTGGACCCCGATGCGGCTGGTCAAAGGGCTACCCTGCGCGGTCTGCAAACAGCTCGGGAGACCCTTGACCGGGAAGGTGAAATGGTCTTTGATGCGCGTGGGCTGATGCAGGTTGAAGGTCGTTTGAAGGCTGATATTCGTGTCACCACCCTGCCTGAAGGCCTTGACCCGGACGAGATCGCCCTGGATGACCCTGAACGCTGGTCCGAGCTGGTTGAGAGAGCAAAACCTGTGGTCATCCATGTTATGGAGACCCTCGCAGCCCGCCAGGACCTTGATGACCCCAAGGTTAAGGAGGAAATCGCCGACCAGGTCCTGCCGCTGATCGAAGATGTGAGGGGCAGTGTCGAACGCGAAGCCTATCGACAGCGGTTGGCTCGCCTGTTGCAGGTGGATGAGCGCGCCCTGGTGCGCGGCACTTCAGGAAGGCGTCCACGAAGGCGGCGCACTTATCGACCTAAACAAGGTTTGCTTGAAACCGACACACAAAAGCATCAGGGGCTCATCCACCGCCAATTGGAGGAGGACTGTATAAAAGCCCTGGTAATTGATCCTACTCTGGTTCATTTCATTGACCGTACCTTCCGCGCCTTTGAATTAGCCTGTCTGCATGTGGAGGACTTTTCCCACACGGATTTCAAGGAAGGTTTTAAAATTATCAAGCAAGCCCTGGACCAGGAGGCGGAAACACCGGAGATCTATGTCCAAAAGCATCTGACAAATACCCTGGGGGAAAGCTTCACCGCTGATGAAACTGATGTCATCTACCCGGATTGGCGCTTGCAGCCCAAAGCTGCCAAGCTTGAAGCATTGTTGAAACGCTTTTTTCAATTACGCCGCGTCCGCATTGATGAAGGGCTGGATCAGCTCTTGTTTCTACAAAATCAGGAAGGGGATCAACCCATGACACAATCTTTCGAGTTACAGCAAATCGCACTGGAATATATACAGGCGCGTGCCAGGCTGGATAAAGCCTTGCAACAATCTTTTACACCGAAACCAAATCAAAAATAATTTAAGTCAACCCGTGTTGCCACGCAATAATTGTCATAATCAAATGGCATCATCGACCACCACTACCCGTTCAATTCAAAGTCATGAATGAAATGAAACCAGATCAAGACGATCAACAGGAAAGCCCAGTTGAGGACACAGAGGATATCGCTCAGGAAGAAACTGTCGATGAAAAGACGGTGTCCCTGCCTTCACTGCTGGCTATCGCTGACGACCCTGTAAAACTCTACTTACGGGAAATCGGCCGTATCGATTTATTGGAATCGGATCATGAGTTCTGGTTGTCTGCTCGTATGAAAGCACAGAACCTGGTGCACGAAGTGGCAAAGGATCAATTTAATGAAACCCAGGTTATCCCAAAAAACACCTTAATGCTGGCGATCTGTGAGGAATGGGTCATCACGTACACTGCATTGCAAACAGCAGTAAAAAAGACAAAATCCACTCTACCTGAATTTTCAATGGCCCTGGCAGAAGCCCAGAATCTGCGCCAAACCTGGCAAATGGCGGCGCCGTCTTATTTGCGCAACTTCCTTGATGAAAACTATTGGTCAAAACAGAACAAGCAGGATGAAATCATCAAAGCAATTTTCCGGGCATATTTGTTCCTGTATTTACTGCCCCTGGAAACTGCCAAGAAACTCCTGGCATATTATCAAGAAAAATCTAAGCTACCCAAGACATCTTTTTTCAAAAAGAGCCTGCCCGAAAATGATATTCTACAATCGAATTTCACTTCAATCGAATTATTAGCTTTTGAAGCCAATCAATTTTTGATCCGCTCCAACCTGCGCTTGGTGGTCAGTGTCGCAAAGCACTATATGAACCGGGGGATCTCCTTTCTCGATCTGATCCAGGAAGGCAATTTGGGGCTATTACGGGCGGTTCAGAAATTCGACCCAACCCTGGGTTATAAATTCAGCACCTATGCCACTTGGTGGATCCGGCAGTCAATCAGTCGGCACATTGCTGAAAATGCCCGTACCATTCGGATACCCGTTCACATGTACGAATCCATCTCACAGGTCATAAGAATTCAACGTTCGCTGACACAGAAACTTGGACGGGATCCAACAATGGAAGAGATCGCCCTGGAATCCGATTTCCTTGATGCGGAGGACGTTGAAGCCATCAAGATGACTAGGCGAACTGGTGCAGCCCTCAGCAAGGAAGTGGCATCCGCCTGGGATGAGGCGACAGATAAAATTCAATACATCCTCCAGGTGGCGGAGGAACCGATTTCACTGGAATTACCCGTTGGCGATGAGGACAACAGCACCCTGGGTGATTTTATCGAAGACCAGGAGGCGTCTGCGCCAATGGACGCAGCCGCTAATGAGCTCCTTGGTGAACAGGTGCGCGCTTCCCTGGATGTATTGAATGAACGCGAACGCCAGGTATTGGAGCTGCGCTTTGGCCTGGTAGATGGCAAGGACCATACATTGGAAGAAGTCAGCCAGCATTTTAATGTCACACGAGAACGCATCCGGCAGATTGAAGCTAAAGCTTTGCGGAAGCTACGCCATCCCAGCCGCAGCAGCGATCTGCGAGAATTTCTTACTTAGTACATTGGAGAACCAGATTACACATAGAAAAATCCCGGTGAAGGTCAACGTTCTCAGTGGTTTGTCAATTCTGCATTTGCACTGCCATTAAGTACTGGACAGATTGGTGTCCTTCTATGCGTTTGAAAGGCTGAGTAATTCGGGGTGTCCAAAGTTGGTCCAGCGAGAGGATAGCCTATATTCCTTTCCGGAGATGCCCGTTCCGCTGCCTAACTTTTTGTTGATCAACAAATTTAAAGAAGGTTTACACGAGATACGATGACAGAGAAACTACATGACCGCATATATCAGATGGTTCGACGCATCCCTCGCGGCAAAGTGACCACCTACGGACGCATCGCTGAACTGGTCGGTGGGTGCACGCCGCGCATGGTGGGGTATGCCATGGCTGCCCTCAAGCAGGGGATGGCACCGGATGTCCCCTGGCAGCGGGTGATCAATGCCAAGCGAAAGATTTCCGTGCATGGTGATGGGATCGGGAATGCCATGCAGCGGAGCTTGTTGGAAGAGGAGGGAGTCCACTTCGATTCCGAAGGCCGGGTTGATTTTTCGCGATTCGGTTGGCCTGGACCAGATGAACCCTATTAGTTGAGAAACCAGGTGTCTAAAAACAGGAGTTTTGATCATGTCACTCATTTCAGGAAACCCGGTCGAAATCATTTTATATGTGCAGAATATGAACGCAGAGGTGCGTTTTTACCGAGATGTTCTCGGCCTCAAACTGCGCTACCCGCAGGGGTTGAAGGATTATTCAGATGAAATGTGGGTGGAATTTACGGTCGGTGACACCCTCCTCGCCCTGCATGGCGGCGCCAGCAATCAACCAGATACCCTCCACGAAATCGTCTTTTGGGTGGAGAATGTCGCCCAGGCCAGGGAGATGATCATCGCTGCCGGAGTGGAGATGAATGAAATCCGGGCTTTAGAAGACGGTGCACCCATCGCTGAAGGGATGGACCCAAGCGGCCATCCTTTTGCCATCCGATCTGGGTAGTTATGCAAAACTCACCCGACACAAAACAAGTGTACCAAAGCGCGGCTGCACGCTATCACGCCCTGGTGTTGCGGGAAGATTATGAAAACAACCTGCTGCCTGCCATCCTGGGAATTGATTCTCTTGCTGGCAAGGATGTGGTCGAGCTGGGCATGGGAACTGGTCGCCTAACAAGATTAATCACACCGCTCGTGAAGCGTTTAATCGCGACGGACAATTCCTATCACATGTTATCATTTGGCTGGGAGCATTTAAGGAAGACAGCTGGGAGCAATATGCATTTTGCCCTTGGATCGCACATGACTTTGCCCTTTGCAAGGGGAATAGCCGACGTGGTCATCGCTGGTTGGAGCTTTTGTTACACCGCCATTGATGCCGAATCCTCCTGGGAGACAGCACTTAAAAACGCTTTGCAAGAGGTCGCGCGGGTTTTGCGTCCAGGGGGCTGCCTGATATTAATTGAATCGCTGGGCACAGGTTACAAAACACCGCATCCACCAGATATCCTTGCAGATTACCTGGATTACCTGGAGGTCGATGGATTTACAAGCACCTGGATCCGCACCGACTATCGTTTTGAGGATGTGGCTGAGGCGCTTGATTTGATTTCCTTCTTCTTCGGAGAGGAGCCGCTCCCTATGTGGGAGACTGCTAAAGGTGTCATCGTCCCGGAATGCACCGGGTTGTGGTGGAAAAAGGTCAATTCATCTGGTCATGGGATTTTTTAAACTTCCTAAAAGCTAACACTTTCATAACCGCCCCCCTCTTCTTTCAGAGACTGCTTCGCAAGCTCGCAGTGACAAACATCATGTCATTGCGAGAGAAGCGCAGCGGAGCGAAGCAATCCTCTTTCACGCTTATCAATTATTCATTTTGAGACTGCTTCGCAAGCACGCAGCGACTGATTTTTTGTCATTGCGAGAGGAGAGCAGCGGAACGAAGCAATCTTCTTTATCAAATAACCCATCCAATTCTTATCAGTGTTATCATAATCACCATGAAAACCAATGATTACTGCGTTTACATCATGACCAACAAAAACAACACCGTACTCTACACAGGTGTAACCAACAACCTTCGCCATCGTGTCGTAGAACACAAAGCTGGAGAAGGCAGTAAGTTTACATCAAAATACAAGATCACAAAGCTTGTGTATTACGAATGTGGTAACGATATCTACGCAGCCATTGAGCGGGAAAAACAAATCAAAGGCGGCTCGCGGCAAAAGAAAATTGACCTGATTGTGAAGGTCAACCCGGAGTGGAAAGACCTATATATCGAGTTGTAAACCTTCTTATGAGTTGATTTTGGAAGAGATTGTTTCGTCTCATCTAAAAGAACAATTCTTTCCAAGAGAATATAATGGTGCTGCCTCACAATGAAAAGAACATTGATGCCCAAATCGAAAGACTAGAATATGAACTCTACGACCTAATGGGAGGCGAATTTAGAATTGTTGAGAGAGAGTGGTTTCATTGCGAGGTACGACTACGAAGAGTTCAGTAGAGAAGCAATTCCTGATTTTGAAACTACTTCGAAAGCTCACAGTGACATACATATTTTCATTGCGAGTGGAGGGCAGCGAAATGAAGCAATCTTCTTTCACGCTT
>Ga0207796_1000281_pt1 | contig 21268 bp, 17 predicted proteins | sample Pon1CUnioCityCA_6_FD_187274 | JGI IMG/M metagenome (GOLD analysis project Ga0207796, IMG submission 187274) | Marine sediment microbial community from Union City, CA, USA - Pond 1C Sediment 1 (SPAdes) | ecosystem: Environmental > Aquatic > Marine > Intertidal zone > Salt pond sediment ...
CCCCGCCACATCATTCGGGTGGCTGCCTCAATTGATTTCGTTCCAAATCATTTCCAATGGAAACAAGTACTTTTTATTCCCATCGGACAGAAAAATATTTCTGTTGACAGGACGATTCGGCTCTCAGCACGATCTCGCTCTGCCCGGGCCCGGCGCGCCTTGGCGGCTACCAGAACAACGATCGCCGAGATGGAGGTTTCCATGTTCAAGAATGCCTTGCTGGCGCTGCCCGTGGCATTGGCACTAAGCGTTACAGCCGACGCGCAGAAAGCCCCGGAGGATGTCCTTCAGGGACTGATCGATTCGATCGAATCCACTTATCTCACCCAGAGTGAGATGAACATCATGATGATGCCCGACAGCCCCGCGCTCTGGCTCGTCGACGACGGCAGGGAGCTGTTTCACGAGGCTCGGGGCCCGAACAATGTCTCGCTTGAGACCTGCGATTTCGGCAAGGGCCCTGGGGTGCTCGAAGGAGCGTTCGTCGAGTTCCCACGCTACTTCGAAGACGCGGGCCGGGTGATGGACTTCGAGAGCCGGCTGGTTCACTGCATGCAGACCATCCAGGGCTTCACCGACGACGACCCTGCGATCAGGACGAAGCATGGCAATGACGCGGATATCACCAAACTGCAGACCTACGTGGCCAGCCTGTCCAACGGCTACGCATGGAATCCGCCGATGGATCACCCGATGGAGCAGGCGATGCGGGACGCCGGAAAGGTGATCTTCTATCGCCGCGCGGGCACGATGGATTTCTCGTGCTCCACCTGTCACGCCGCCACCGGCAAGCGTATCCGCGCTTCCGTGCTGCCCAACTCCAATGTTCCCGAGGAGTGGACCAAGGCGGTCTCCTGGCCGGCCTTCCGGGTGGGCCATGACAACGTGCGTAGCGCCCAGCACCGGGTCAGCGAGTGCTACTGGCAGATGCGGCATGCGGAGCCGGTCTGGGGTGGCACCGGAATGACCGCGATCATTTCCTACTGGAATGACAGAGCGCGCGGGCAGCCGGCCATTCTCCCCGACATGAAGCGCTGATCACGGACGCACACAGGAGATTCGACACATGTGCAACAAGACTTCTCTGACGGCCGGTTTGGCCGCTTTCGCCGCCCTCCTGTTCGCGGGCGGCTACGCCATCGCCGATCCCGACAAGGCCGGCAAGGTGGATTTCAGCGCGATGAGCGCGGAGGAACTCGCCGAGTACATCATCCTGGAATCCGGAGGATTCCATCTGGATGCCGCCGCCCAGGAAGGCGGCTCCATGCGCGCGCGCATGGAGCAGGACGACATGCAGAAGGCCTGCTCCGTAGTCGGAGGGGGCAAGCCGGATGCGGCGACACTCGAGGCCGTGCGCACCGCGGCTGCGGCGAGCATCACCTACCCGGAAGGCGGCATCCAACTGGGCGACTGGCAGAAGGGCCGCGAACTGTCCTGGTCGGGCTTCGGCTTCCGCGTCGGCCATCGCACGGATGAACATTCCGGCAACCGCCAGCCCGGCGGCAACTGTGCCAACTGTCATCAGAAAGTGAGCGACCGTGATGGTGGAACGCTCGGTCCGGACCTGACGGGCTACGGCAAGACCCGCGGTACCAGTGATGCGATGCTGAAGTACGTGTACGACGTGATCTACAACGCCCACGCCTACTTCCCGTGCACGCAGATGCCGCGCATGGGTGCGAATGGGGTGCTGACGCAGGAACAGATCGCGGACATCATGGCCTGGCTGCTGGACCCGGAGTCCCCGGTCAACCAGTAAGCCGGTCCGTCGCGTCCCTGACGTCTGGCGCTCGTCAGGGCACCGCCCGGAAGCCGCCGGTGGCAGCACCGGCGGCTTTTTGGCGCCCCCCGCCCGTGCCCTGCGAAGGGGACGGGGGAAGGGAGGCGCCTGAAAAGTGGCCTGAAAGCCGTCTTGCGGGTATCTTGCCGGCCCACGATGCTCAGCTACCAGCACGAGTACCACGCGGGCAACTTCGCCGATGTGCACAAGCACCTGGTGCTTTGGCTCGTGCTCGATTCCCTGCTCGCACGTCCGAAGCCTTTCGTCGCGCTCGACCTGTTCGCGGGATCGGGGCGATACCCTCTGGATCGGGGTCCAGCCGCGCGCAGCGGCGAGTGGCGCGAGGGGATCGGCCGGCTCTGGTCGCTGGACCGGGGTCGGGACCCGCTGCAGGCGTGGCTCGATCAGGTCCGGGGCATGCAGCCGGATCCGGGGCGGCTTACGACGTACCCCGGCTCCCCGGAACTGATCCGGCGGCGGCTGCGCGAGCAGGACCAGCTCGTTGCCTGTGAACTGCACCCCGGCGCGTTTGCCGCACTGCAGGACGTCTTTCGGACCGATTCCCGCTGCCACCTGCACCGGCGCGACGCACGCGAGGCGGCGCGTGCGTTGTTCCCGCCCGAGCCGCGGCGCGGGCTCGTGCTGCTCGATCCCGCCTACGAACGCAGTGCCGAGTATGCGGAGATCCCGGAGATCACGCGCGAGATCCGGCGGCGCTGGAACACCGGGATCGTCCTGGTCTGGTACCCGCTGCTCGAGGATGGCCGGCATCCCCAGCTGCGCGACGCGCTGCGGCAGCGGCACCCCGGGGAGTCCATCCTGTTCAGCGAACTGCGCCTCAGCGAACCCCCACGCGGCCCGGGCCTGCAGGGTTCGGGCATGGCGGTGCTCAACGTGCCCTGGCAGCTCGATCGACAGCTTCCGGAAACGCTGTTTCCCGTGTGGCGGCGGCTCGACCCGGAACGTCGCGGCGGGCTGTTCCAGGCGCTGGCCCTTGAAAACACCGCGGGCCGTCCCCACTTCGAGCGGATCGAATCCGAAGTTACCCCTGCCACGAAGGATGTGAAGGACCATGACTGAAGCCCAACGTGAAGAACGCCGTTTCGAGACCGAGGTCAGCCAGCTGCTGCACCTGATGATCCACGCGCTGTACTCCAACCGCGAGATCTTCCTGCGCGAGCTGATCTCCAATGCGGCGGATGCCTGCGACAAGCTGCGCTTCGAGGCGCTGGCGCACCCCGATACCATCGTCCAGCCCGCCGAGCTGCGCATCGACGTGCAGATCGACAAGGAGGCCCGGACGATCCACGTGTCCGACACCGGCATCGGCATGTCCCGCGACGAGGTGATCGCCAACGTCGGGACGATCGCCCGCTCCGGCACCAAGGAATTCCTGGGTCGCCTGACCGGGGACCAGAAAAAGGATGCGCAGTTGATCGGCCAGTTCGGCGTCGGGTTCTACTCGGCGTTCACCGTGGCCGACCGGGTTACCCTCGAGAGCCGCCGCGCGGACGCCGCCGAGGATGCCGCGGTGCGCTGGGAATCCGACGGCAGCGGCAGCTACACGCTGGAGAACTGTTCCCGGGCGACCCCGGGCACCGAGGTGATCCTGCACCTGAAGGAGGACGCCGACGAGTTTCTGGAGGCCTACCGGCTGCGCCACATCATCACCCGCTATTCCGACCACGTCTCCTTCCCGATCCGCATGCCGAAGCTGGACGACGGCAAGGCAACGGACGAGTGGGAGACCGTGAACCGCGCCAGCGCGCTGTGGACGCGGGCCAAGAGCGACATCAGCGAAGAGGAGTATCGCGAGTTCTACAAGCACGTGGCGCACGACTTCGAGGATCCGGCGGCCTGGGTGCACAGTCACGTCGAGGGCAAGCAGCAGTACACCACGCTGTTCTACATCCCGAAGCGCGCGCCCTTCGATCTCTGGGACCGCGACCATCGCCACGGTCTGAAGCTCTACGTGAAGCGCGTGTTCATCATGGACGACGCGGAGAAGATGCTGCCGAGCTACCTGCGCTTCGTGCGCGGGGTGGTGGACTCGTCCGATCTGCCGCTGAACGTCTCGCGCGAAATCCTGCAGAGCAACCGGCTGGTCGACGGCATCCGTTCGGGTTCGATCAAGAAGATCCTCGGCCTGCTGGAATCGATCGCCGAGAACGAGCCGGAAAAGTACGCCGGGATCTGGAGCCAGTTTGGCCGGGTGCTGAAGGAGGGCCCCGGCGAGGACTACGCGAACCGTGATCAGATCGCGAAGCTGCTGCGCTTCGCGAGCACGCACAACAGCGACGACACCCAGAACGTGTCGCTCACCGACTACAAGGGGCGCATGAAGGAAGGCCAGAAGGCGATCTACGTGGTCACCGCCGACAGCCCGGCGGCGGCGCGCAACAGTCCGCATCTCGAGATCTTCCGCAAGCACGGAATCGAGGTGCTGCTGCTCTCCGACCGCGTCGACGAGTGGCTGCTTTCGCACCTCGACCGCTTCGACGACACCCCGATCAAGTCCGTGGCCAAGGGCGATCTCGACCTCGGCGACGTGATCGGTCAGGACGCGGAGGGGCCGGGAGCGGAAAGCGGAGCCCAGGCGCGGGAGGAACTTGGGGATCTCCCCGAGCGCATCGGCAAGACCCTCGGCGATCGGGTCGACTCGGTTCGGGCGTCGCAGCGCCTGGTGGAATCGCCGGCCTGCATCGTGCTCGGCGAGCACGAGATGGCGCTCTACCTGCAGGAACTGATGAAGCAGGCCGGCCAGCAGACCTTCGGCGGCAAGCCGGTGCTGGAGGTGAACCCGACGCATCCCCTGGTCCAGCGGCTGAAGGCCGCCGAGGGCGCCGAGTTCGACGACCTCGCGACCCTGTTGTTCGAGCAGGCGCTGCTCACCGAGGGCGGCCAGCTCGAGGATCCGTCCGGCTTCGTCGCCCGGCTGAACCGGCTGCTGCTCAAGGCCGCGTAGCGGCGGTATCCACCGGCAGCGGGCCGTTGCCCTTCGCGCGCGGCGCTTTCATCGCTGCAGCAGGCGCTCCAGCCCCCGTTCGAAGGCGATGCCGATGCGCCGGCCGAGGGGCCGGCGCCGGCTGAACCGCACCTCGTAGAGGTCGTGCTCGCGGGCGAGTTTCTGAAGCAGGTCGTCACTGGTTCCAATCGCGTCGACCAGTCCGCGTTCCAGCGCCTGTTCCCCGTACCAGTGCTCGCCGGTGGCCAGGGTGCCCAGGTCAAGTTCCGGCCGGTAGCGCTGCAGGTAATTCTTGAACAGGTCGTGCGTCTCCTCGAGTTCCTGCTGGAACTTGGCGCGACCCTCGGGCGTGTTCTTCCCGAGCACGGTGAGCGTGCGCTTGTGCTGGCCCGCGGTCAGCAGTTCGATGTCCACGTCGTGCCGTTTCAGCAGCCGGTGGACGTTGGGGATCTGGGCCACCACTCCGATCGATCCGACCACCGCGAACGGCGCTGCGACGATGCGCTGCGCGACCGCTGCCATCAGGTACCCGCCGCTGGCCGCGACGCGATCCACGGTCACCGTGAGGCCCAGGTCCGCGTCGCGCAACCGGGCCACCTGCGCGGCGGCGAGGCCGTACGAGGGCACCAGGCCGCCTCCGCTGTCGAGGCACAGCACGGCCTGGTCGGTTCCAGGCCGCGCCAGCGTCAGGATCGCGGAAATCTCTTCGCGGAGGTTTTCCACCGCCGTCGCGCGGATGTCGCCGTGAAAGCGAAGCACGTAGACCCGGCTGCGCTCGGAACGGCTCTCGCGCTTGCGAGCGCGCCTCGACTGGCGCAGCAACTTGCGGAATGGACCACGCCCCAGCACCTTGCGCTGCAGGGTCTGTTCCATTTCCCGGTAGCGCTGGTTGAGGTCACGCACCGTGAGTTGCTCGTCGTCCCGGGAGCGGCCGCGCGTCGCGGCCGCCACCACGGCACCCAGCAGGATCAACGCGAGGACCAGGATCGTCAGGCTCTTGAGCAGAAACAGCCCGTAGTCGTGCAGGAACTCCATGAAGTCTCCGGTTCAGTCGGTGGCTGGTGGTTTCGTTTCGACCGTCTCTCTGGGATAGTACCGCCAATGGCCCAGCATGCGGATGATCCCGGTCGCGCTCCCGGCCCCACGGCGCGCGGGAGCCTCGATTTCATCCGTTTCCGCGACTTCGATACGCTGAGCCTGCGCCAGGTGGACGAGCTCAACGGGGTTCGCAAGGGAACCGCGTTTCGCCACTTCAAGGCCCGGCGCGACGCGCTGGTCGAGGGTCGGGATTATTTCCACCTCGACGCCGGGGCACATGCGGGTTTCATCGGGCGGCTGCGCAGGCAGGGCCGGATCTATGCATCGACCCGGCACGTGGTCTTGCTCACCGAGTCCGGCTACCGGCAATTGTCCGGGGCAAGCGTTTCGGACGGCTGAACGCTTGCGGGAGCCTTCATTTCGGGTCCTTTCTGCTGCGGGAGAGCTGCCGCAACAGCGCCTCCTGCTCGTTGAACGACGGAACGCGGCGCCCCGAATGGCCGTTGCCGGGGCCCTCGGCCTCGCGCTGCGACGGATGCCCGGCCCGCTCGCGTTCCTTGAGCAACGCGTACGCTTCGAGGTTCTTCGCCACGTCCTCGCCGGCGGGAGGCTCGGGATAGCGGCCCTGGTAACCGGCTGGCGGACGTCGCCCCTTGCGCAGGAACAGGCGCATCCTCAGGTCCTTGTTGTAGGTGACGAGCCTCTGCTCGATCTGGAAGAGGTCGTAGACCGCGAGCCCGAGCAGGCACAGCAGCGGCACCAGCCAGACAGGACCGGGGACGAAGAAGGCCGTGATCAGCGTCGTCGCGCTGAGCAGCGGAAACAGGGCACTGCCGCGTCTGTCGCCCAGGTAGATCCGGTGCAGGCCCGCGGGGAACAGCAGCCACGCCGCGTAGGCCTTGCCGCGTGAGCGCAGGTTCGCCGCAAGAACGGCGTTGACCGCCTGCAGGCCACCGCCCTCGAGGTTCAGGTTCTTCCAGGCCTTGCTCATTTTCCGCTCCGACCGATCCGGCGTTTCAGTGTAACGCCCGCCGCAGTGGCCGCAGGGAATGTCTGCCTGCTGTTGCGGCCTTGCGTCAGCTTGTTAGCATGCTGCGAGAACTTACGGGGAAACCGTGCCCATGTCGGACCGTCGTCTGCAAGTGTTCTTCACCGTGGCCCGGCTGCTGTCGTTCACGCGGGCTGCCGAAGTGCTGCACATGACGCAGCCCGCGGTCACCTTCCAGGTGCGGCAGCTCGAGGAGCAGTTCGACGCACGGCTGTTCGACCGCAATCACAATCGCGTCACCCTGACCGACACCGGACGGCTGGTGTATCGCTACGCGGAGCGGATCTTCGAGACCTACGCGGAGATGGAGGCCGCGCTGCGCGAGCTGAAGGGGGCGGTCGGGGGGGCGCTGGTACTGGGCGCCAGCACCACGGTCGCCGAATACCTGCTGCCGACCCTGCTCGGGACCTTCCTGCGCAGCCATCCGGAGGTGGGCATCAGCCTGCGGGTGGGCAATACCGAGGCCGTCGTGGCGATGGTGGAGGACAGCGAGATCGATCTGGGTGTGGTCGAGGCGCCGGTCAGCAACCGGAATCTCATCGTGCAGCCCTGCCTGATCGACCAGCTCCGGCTGATCGTTCCGCCCGATCACGCGCTCGCGAGTCGCGGCCACGTGACCCTCGACGACTTCCTGGACGAACCGTTCGTCTGCCGGGAGGAGGGATCCGGCACGCGCGAGGTCATCATGGAATACCTGGGGCGCCAGGGATACAGCCGGAGTCGGCTCAATCTGTGCATGGAGCTCGGCAGCCCGGAAGCGATCAAGGGCGCGGTGGCGGCCGGCCTGGGTGTCTCGGTGCTGTCCGAGTCGGTGATCGCGAAGGAGGTCACGCTGGGCCAGCTGGTCGCGATCCCGCTGGAGCCGGCGCTGGAACGACCGATTTCGCTGGTGCACGCGCGCCAGAAATTCCGGGTACCGACGCTGGAGGTTTTGCTGCGCTTCATCCGGGAATACTGCAGCTACGACGAAGCGAACGACACTAGTGGGGAAAGCGGGGCGTTCGGTGCCGACCTGCCGCCGCCGGATGTGCCCGAGCCGATGCCCGAATAGCCGTCGCGTCGGTGCCGGGTCCGTGGCAGTCCGTCGCGTCCTCCCGCATGGCCCGGCAAACCCGGCGAAACCCTCGCAGAGGAGCATTCATGAAGAATTACTGTGTCGTGCAGCATACCTATTCCGAGTTTCTCGGGCTGATCGAGTCGCAGCTGGAAAAGCGCGACATCGGCTTCTCCTATTACCGGCCGTTCGTGGGTCAGGACCTGCCCGGTTCCGCGGCGCAGTTCGACGGCCTCTGGCTGCTCGGCGGTGCCTGGCCGACCAGCGACGTCGAGCACAATCCCCAGGTCGACGACGAATTGTCGCTGATCGACATCTTCCGCCGCTCCCAGCGTCCGGTGATCGGTCTGGGCATGGGCGGACTTCTGGTGGCCCAGCAGGCGGGCGGCGTGCCGCAGGACCAGCCGGCCTATCGTGCCGGGTTCGTGACCGCGCGCAAGACCGCGGCGGGAGAGGGGGATGCGCTGGCGGAGGCGCTCGACGGGCGCCGCGTGCTGGTGCTGGTGCACGGCCGGGTGGATCTGCCCGAAGGGATCGAGCCCATCCTGGTCGACGAAAACGGCGACTGGCTTGCGGTGCGTACCGACGACCTGACCTACGGCATGCTGTTCCGGCCGGAAATGAAACCCGGAATGCTGGAAGATATCATCATGGAGGCCCGGCACAATCCGCCCCCGAACATGGGCGAACTGCTCGGCGAGGCACGCATGGAGTGGACGCAGATGCAGGAGACGACCGGTCTCGTCGTCGTGGCGCTGGTCACGGAACTGGGCCTGATGCAGGAACGGCGCAAGATGCCCGTTTTCAGCCTGAACGTGGTGTCCTGAATCGCCCGCTTGGGGACGCTGCTACCATGCAGGCTGCGGGATCGGGTGCCGAGCCTTGCAGATGACCCAGTAGAGACGGACGCATGATGACACCGATGAACATGGGCCGCAGGACTCGCGGGAGCGAAATTTCCCGGCGGGTGGCGGAGATCACCGACCGGCTGCCGGAGGACCAGCGGCAGACGCTGCTGCGGTTCGCGGAATTCCTGCTGGCGGAGGCGCCGGAGGCGGAGACCGTCCCGGAGACCCTTCCGGAACCCAAGGCCATTCCCCGGCCCGCCGAGGAATCGGTGATCAAGGCCATGCGCCGTCTTTCCGAGACCTATTTCATGCTGGAGCGGGGCAAGCTGCTGAACGAGACTTCGGCTCTGATGGCCCAGCACGTGATGCAGGGCCGTGACGCGGTCGAGGTCATCGACGAGCTCGAGGCCGTTTTCGCGTCGCATTACGAACGGGTCCGCTCCGCGTCATGATCGAGGTCTTCCGGCGCTGGTACGAGCGTCACTTCACGGATCCGCAGGTGGTGATCCTCGCGGTGCTGCTGATCGCCGGGTTTCTGCTGGTCATCTTCGCCGGGCGCATCCTGGCGCCGCTGCTGGCCAGCCTGATCATTGCCTACCTGCTCGAGGGTGCGGTCGCGAATCTGACACGGTGGCGGGTGCCTCGGCTGCTCGCGGTCACCATCGTCATGCTGGGGTTCGTCGCGCTGGTCGTCGCGGCGCTGTTCGGTCTCGTGCCCATGATGTCGCAGCAGGTGACCCAACTGGTTCGCGAACTGCCGGTGATGATCTCCCAGGGGCAGGCGCTGCTGCTGCAACTGCCCGAGCGCTATCCGCAGATCGTCTCCGAGGAGCAGGTGTTCGACATCATGGGGGCGATCCGCACGGAGGCCACGGCGTACGGGCAGCAGGTGGTGAAGTTCTCGCTCGCGTCCGCCCAGCACGTCGTCACGGTGGTCATCTACCTGATCGTCGTGCCGCTGATGGTGTTCTTCATGCTGAAGGACCGCGACGCGATCCTCGGCTGGTTCATGGGCTTCATGCCCCGGGACCGGCGCCTCGCCAGCCAGGTCTGGAACGAGGTCAACGTGAAGATCGCGAGCTACGTGCGCGGCAAGTTCATCGAAATACTGCTCGTCTGGGCGGTGAGCTTCATCACTTTCCACTGGTTCGGGCTGCAGTACGCCGTGTTGCTGTCGTTCGTGGTGGGAATCTCGGTGATCATCCCCTATATTGGCGCGGCCGTGGTGACCATCCCGGTCGCGATGGTGGCGTATTTTCAGTTCGGGCTTTCGAGCGAGTTTGCCTGGGTGCTGATCGCCTACGGGGTGATCCAGTTCCTGGACGGCAACGTGCTGGTACCCCTGCTGTTCTCCGAAGTCGTCAATCTGCACCCGGTGGCGATCATCGCCGCAGTGTTCATCTTTGGGGGGATCTGGGGGCTTTGGGGTGTATTCTTCGCGATCCCGCTGGCCACGCTGGTGCACGCGGTACTCAAGTCCTGGCCGCGCCATGCGGTCGCGGCCGAGGCCGCGCCGGAGGTTCCGGAAGGCACTGCCGCAACCGGCAAGCCCGCCGAATGACCCGCCGACGTGCTGCGGGGATGTCCGGAGCGGTGGCGGGACCGACGTCGCGGAGACTCCAACCAAGAGAGGCTGCATGACCGGCACGGAACTGTTGATGAACGTCACGCCCCAGGAAAGCCGTGTCGCCCTGGTGGAAAACGGCATCCTGACGGAGTTGCATATCGAGCGCAGCCGGCGCCGGGGTCTGGTGGGGAGCATCTACAAGGGTCGGGTGTGCCGGGTCCTGCCGGGCATGGATGCCGCCTTCGTCGACATTGGCCTGGAACGAACCGCGTTTCTGCACGCCTCCGACGTGGCCCCGGTGGAACGCGAAGAGCTCTGCAACAACGGCGAGGCGCTGCCGCGCAACGAGTCGATCAGCCAGCTGCTGCACGAGGGCCAGGAGATCCTGGTCCAGGTGATCAAGGATCCGCTGGGGACCAAGGGTGCGCGACTCACGACGTACGTGACCGTGCCGTCACGCCACCTGGTGCTGATGCCCAACCAGAGCAACATCGGGATCAGCACCCGCATCGAGGACGACGCGACCCGCAGCCGCCTGCGCGAAGCGATGGAGGAACTGCGCACCGAACTCGCGCCCGAGCACGGCTTCATCGTGCGCACCGCCGCCGAACTGGCGGACGCGGACGCGCTGCGCAACGACGTTCTGTTTCTCAAGAAGCTCTGGGATTCCCTGCGCGAGGCGGCCGCCAGCGGGTCGGCGGGGCAGGAGATCCATGCGGACCTGCCGCTGGTTCTGCGCATCCTGCGCGACATGGTCGGGATCGAACTGGACCGGATCCGCATCGATTCCCGCGAGACCTGGCAGAAGGTCACCGAGTTTGCCGAACGTTACATTCCCGCGCTCACGGATCGCATCGAGCATTATCCCGGGGAACGGCCGATCTTCGAGCTGTTCAACGTCGAGGAGGAGATCCAGCGGGCGCTGGAGCGCAAGGTGGAGCTCAAGTCGGGCGGATATCTGATCTTCGACCAGACCGAGGCGATGACCACCGTTGACATCAACACCGGTGGCTTCGTCGGTCATCGCAACCTCGAGGAAACCATCTTCAAGACCAACCTCGAAGCGGCACAGGCGATCGGTCGCCAGCTTCGCCTGCGCAATCTCGGCGGCATCATCATCATCGACTTCATCGACATGCTGGACGAGGAACACAAGCGCCAGGTGATCCGTGCCCTCGAGCGCGCGCTCGAGCGGGACCACGCGAAATGCCAGATCTGTGACGTGTCACCGCTGGGGCTCGTGGAGATGACGCGCAAGCGCACGCGCGAGAGCCTGGAACGGCTGCTCTGCGAACCCTGTCCCACCTGCGGCGGACGCGGCTACGTCAAGTCCGCGGAAACGGTGTGCTACGAGCTGTTCCGCGAAATTCTCCGGGAAGCTCGGCAGTACGATGCCCGGGAACTGCGGGTGCTCGCCTCGCAGGCGGTCATCGACCTGCTTCTGGACGAGGAGTCGTCCAGTCTGGCCGAGCTCCAGGAATTCGTCGGGGTGCCCATCCGCTTCCAGGTCGAAACCCTGTACCAGCAGGAGCAGTTCGACGTGGTCTTCGTCTGAGCAGGTCCAGAGTCCAGGCCGCATGCGTGTTCCCCACGCCGACAGTCCTCCCACGCCACGTCCACCCCGCGCCCCTACCGCGCGCCTGCCCATGACGCCGCAGGGAACGTCGTGATCCGCCGCGGTCTGCGTCATGGCCTGAACGTCCTTGGGGTTGTGCTGCTGGTGCTGGCGCTTGCGCTGCTGTCGATACGGCTGATGCTGCCCTACTGGCCCGATCTCGCTTCGACGGTCGAGAATCGGGTCGGAACCTTGATTCAGCGCGACGTGAACGTCGGTTCGGTGCGTATCGGTTGGTCGGGCTGGGCGCCTGAACTGGTTGCGGCAGAGGTCCGCATATCGGTTCCCGACGGCGTGCCGCTGCAGGCCCGCGAACTCGGTGTGAGCCTCGCACCCCTGCGCAGTCTGCGCGCGTTGCGCCCCGTGCCCGGGCGGGTGCGGCTCGAGGGAACCTCGCTCACGATCCGCCGCGACGGGGACGGGCAGCTGGACATTCACGGCTGGCGCTTCGGCGGGCGCGGCTCGGCCGTACGCGACTGGGGGCGCTATCTCTCGGGACTGGATCGGATGCAGATCGAGGATGCCAGCCTGCAGTGGGTCGATGCGCTGACCGGTGTCCACGCCGGGGTGCGGGTCGACACGCTTGCCTTGCGCTCCGACGATGACGGCCTGAAGGCGATGGCGCGCGGGAGTCTGCTCCCCGAACTGGGAGGCGCGGTGAACATCGGCCTGGAGATCCCGGTATCGGATCCCGACCGGGCCGAATTCTTCCTGCAACTCGACGACCTGCAACTCTCCCACTGGGTTCGGTTCACGGACTGGTCCCGCGAACTGTCGGGGCAGACTTCGATCAAGCTCTGGGGCGCGACCGAAGGCACGCGCGTCGTGCGCATCCAGGGTGAGCACGACACCCAGGTGTTTACCGCGGATGCCGGTGGACCCCGCGTGGACAGCATCGCCCATCGTCTCCACTGGCGCCGGGATGCCCGGCAGGCGGTGGCGCGCTGGACCGCGTTGCGCCCGGGATCCGGCGATGCACGAGTCGAGTACCGGCTCGCTCCCGAAGCAGACACGGGTCCCGCGGTACGTCAGATACGGGGCGCGTTGGGCGCAGTCGACATCGGCCGGTACGCACGGATCCTCACCACGGCCCGGCTGCCGTGGATGCCCGGGCTCGAGTCCCTCGCGGAGCTGAGTCCCGACGGGCAGGTCGAGAGCCTGGATCTGGTCGTCACGAACGAGGATGGGGCATGGGATCTGCGGGAGGCCGGGGCGACCCTGCGCGATCTGGGGTGGCAGCCCGTCGGCGCTTTCCCCGGGGCGCGCGGGGTCGATGCCAGCCTGCAGTGGGCCGAGGGCGTCGGCGACATGGTGCTTCAAGGGAACGGCACCGGCCTCAACCTGCCCAAATGGTTCGGGCACGAGATCTGGATCGAGCGCCTCGACACGGAGCTGCGGTTTCAGCGTGCAGCGGGTGGTGGCTGGAGCGCGGATCTGGCCCGGGTAGCGCTCGAAAACGAGGATCTGGCCCTCGATGGGCGGGGGACCCTGGATCTCGGACCCGAGCCGAATCTGGACCTGGCCCTGCGCTTTCTGCGCGGCGACGGATCCAGGGTCAGCCATTATCTGCCCGACCTGCGTCTGCCCCCGAAAACCTACCGCTGGCTGGCCGAGAGCATCCGGGCCGGAACCGTCGTCGAGGGCGGGATGGTGTTCCGCGGCAATCCCCGCGAATTCCCGTTCGCCGAACAGCAGGGACTGTTCGACCTGCGCGCGGTCATCGCGGACGGTGAACTCGACTACCGAGCCGGTTGGCCGCCGGCGCGCGAACTCTCCGGCACCCTGGGCTTCCGCAACGCCGCCCTCGATGTCGAAGGCGCCTCCGGCCTTCTGCTGGATTCCCGCGTGGCCGACACGCGCGTGTGGATTCCCGACATGCGCCGTCAGCCGGTATTGAACCTCCGTGGCCAGGTGACCGGTCCCGCCGATGACCTGATCCGCTATCTCGGGGAATCGGGTCTCGGGCAGCAGTTTCGGCGGTATCGGGAGGATCTGCGTCCCGGCGGCACCAGCACGCTCGATCTTGGACTGGCGATTCCCCTGCACGCAGGCGGGCCTGCGGGCACCGAGGTGTCGGGGCGGCTGCGCCTCGACGGCGCCCGGTTGGACGTGCCCGACCTGCCCGTGGTCCTGGAACAGATCCGCGGAGAAGTGGTGTTCGGTTCGCGGGAAGGTATCCGGACCCCGGGGATCGAGGCGTCGGTGAACGGCGAGACCGTCACCATCGACGTGCGGCGGCCGGCCGGGTCGAGCGAACTGCGCATCCTGGCCGAGGGGCCACAGCCGTTCGAACCCTGGCTCGGCGCGCGCGTTGGCTGGGAGCAGCGGTTGCGTGGAATGGCCCGCTGGGAAGCGGATATCCAGCTGGACGACGCGGACGGTTCGTCGCGGTTGACACTCTCCTCGAACCTGGAGGGCGTGGAACTCGACTGGCCCGAGCCCTTCGCGAAGACCCGCGGCACGCGGCGGCCGCTGGAGATCATCTGGCCCCTGAACGCGCCCCGCGACTCGGTGGCGCGGATCCGGTTCGACGACGTGCTGACCGCCCACCTGCGGCGCGTTGCGGGGGCGGCCGGAACCGGCGAAATCACGGCCGCGAGCGTCTATGTCGGGACCCCGCCACCGCCTGCCTTGGCGCTGCCCGAAAGCGGGGTGGTGCTGCGCTCGCGGCTCCCTGTGGTGGACGTGGACGCCTGGGCACTCGCGCTGGGCAGCCTGACGGAGCACCCCGCCGAGGTGCCGCGTGGCGAAGGGCTGCGGCTGGTCCGTGCCGAGATCGAGGTCGAGGACACGCTACGCTGGCAGGGGCGCAGCTACCCCGGGGTGCGGGCCGTCCTGGAAACGGGTCCGGGGGAACACCGTGTCTCGCTGGATGCGGACTGGCTGGCCGGAAATATTCTGATGCTGTCCGGAGGCGACGGGCAGCCGGATCCGCCCGGGGCCGCGCATTGGCAGATTCATCTCGATCGCTTGCATATCGACTCGCTGCCTGATTCTCCCGCCCAGGAGGGGGATGCCCCCGCCCCTTCCGCGGACCCCCTGAATTGGCCCGGCATCGAGCTGGCGATCGCGGATCTCAGGGTCGGGGACGTCAATGTGGCCGATCTCCGGATGGTGCTCTGGCCGGTTCCGGACGGCATGGAGTTGACCGGAATCCGTTTGCACAGCCCGGAACCCGGGGTGGAAATCTCCGGGTCCGGCACATGGTTCCTCACCCCCGGGACCGGCCACGTCTCGGATCTTCTGGTGGACATCCGCGGGGAGGATTGGGGCAGCGGCCTGCGTTCGATGGGGATCGCACAGGCGATGGACGGGGGCTCCGGATCGGGTCGATTGGCGGTGACCTGGCCCGGACCGCTGTACGCCCCCGAGCTGTCCACGCTGAGCGGGCGCGTGATGCTGGACCTGTCGGACGGGCGCCTGCTGGATATCGAGCCCGGGGCCGGCCGGATTCTGGGGCTCGTCAGCCTGGATCTGGTGCTGCGTCGGATACGCCTGGACTTCCGGGACCTCTATACTCAAGGGCTGAGCTTCGATCGGATGACGGGAGAAGCCGTCGTCGACGGGGGTGAACTGCTGCTGCCGGAATTGCAGATCCGCAGCCCCGCGGCGGAAATCCGCGTGAGCGGGCGGACCGGTCTTGTGGCGCGGGATTTCGACCAGTCGGTCGTGATCGTGCCGCGGCTGCGCTCGACCCTGCCGATCGTGGGTGCGCTCGTCGGTGGACCGGTCGCTGGCGCGATCGTGCTCCTGGTGGAACGCGTTCTCGGAATCGGGGACCAAGTGGAAGAGGCGGCGAGCGTAGAGTATTTCGTGACCGGACCCTGGTCCGAGCCGGAAGTCAGAGCCCGGGTCCGAACGGACCCGGGCGCAATCGAATAACCAACCGACGGTAAGACCCATGACTCAAGTAGCCGCCATTCAAATGGCCTCCGGACCGCAACCGCAGGCCAATCTGCTGGAAGCGAAGCGACTGCTGAAACAGGCCGCGAAACAGGGTGCACAGCTCGCCGTGCTGCCGGAGAACTTCGCGATGATGGGAATGCAGGACGCGGACCTCCTGAAAATCGCGGAAGATCCGAACGGCGGGCCGCTGCAGAGCTTTCTCTCGGAGCAGGCGCGCCGGCTCGGAATCTGGCTGGTGGGCGGCACCATCCCGTTGCAGACGCTTCGGGGCGATCGCGCGCGCTCGTCGTGCCTGGTGTACAACGATCAGGGCGAGCGGGTGGCCCGCTACGACAAGCTGCACCTGTTCGACGTGCATGTTCCGGACAGCGACGAACACTACGCGGAGTCCCGGGTCTTCGAGTCGGGTGATCATATCGCCACGCTCGATACGCCTTTCGGGCGCATGGGTCTGGCGATTTGTTACGATCTGCGCTTCCCGGAACTGTTTCGGGGTCTGCTCGACCAGGGCGCGGAGTTCGTCGCCATGCCGGCAGCCTTCACCGCGCAGACGGGCCAGGCGCACTGGGACGTGCTGTTGCGCGCACGCGCGATCGAGAACCAGCTGTTCATGCTGGCGTCCGCGCAGGGCGGTTTTCACCTCAACGGCCGCGAAACGTACGGACACAGTGCACTGGTCGATCCCTGGGGCCGCGTAGTCGCCCAGTTGGGTCGGAACCCTGGCGTGCTCGTCGCGGATCTCGCCTGTGACTGCGTCGGCCGCATCCGGAAGCTGTTCCCCGCGGTCGAGCACCGACGCCTGGCCTGCGAAGTCGAAGTGGCCTCGCATGCGGGCTGAACCCAGGCCGGTCCACAGGTGGCCGGTCCGACCAAGACAGGAAACCACATGATGGACCGTTCCGTTCGTGAGACGCTGCTGGAACCCGCCGGCGTGACCGAGGATCAGCTTGCCGCGGTCCTGGGCGCTGCTTTCGGGCCCGGTACCGATGGCGGGGACTGTTATTTTCAGTTCATCTGCCAGGAGGGCTGGTCGCTCGAGGACGGGCTGGTCAAGAGTGCCAGTTTCAACATCGAGCGCGGTGTCGGGATCCGGGTGATCGCGGGCGAGCAGACCGGGTTCGCCTATTCCGACGAGATCACGCTCCCGGCGATGCTGGAGGCTGGGCGCACCGCGCGCAGCATCGCCCGCACTGGCCACAGTGGCTCGGTGGCGGTGCGGCCGGGCTCGTCGCGCGACATCCCCCTCTACCTCCCCGAGGACCCGCTCGGCTCGCTCGACGAGGGTCGGAAGATCGAACTGCTCAAGCACGTCGACCAGGTGGCGCGTGACGCCGACCCGCGTGTGACCCAGGTCATGAGCTCGCTGGCCGGGGTGCGCGAGATGATCCTGGTGCTGAACGCCGAAGGCGAGCTGGTGACCGACGTGCGGCCGCTGGTGCGGCTGAACGTGCAGGTGCTGGTCGAGCAGGGAGGCCGCCGCGAGTCCGGGAGCGCCGGCGGCGGCGGCCGCAGCGGCTACCTGTACTTCACCGACGAGGATCGCGCCGGTGGTTTTGCGCGCGAGGCCGTGCGCCAGGCGCTGGTCAACCTGGAGGCCGTCGATGCGCCCGCCGGCACCATGAAGGTGGTGCTCGGGCCGGGCTGGCCCGGTGTTCTGCTGCATGAAGCCATCGGGCACGGGCTGGAGGGCGACTTCAACCGCAAGGGGACGTCCGCCTTCGCCGGGCGCGTGGGTGAGCGCGTCGCGGCCCCCGGCATCACCATCGTCGACGACGGCACGCTCCCGGGGCGCCGGGGCTCCCTGAACGTGGACGACGAGGGAACCGTGACCCAGCAGACGGTGCTGATCGAAAACGGCACGCTGCGCGGATACATGCAGGACCGCCTGAACGGGCGGCTGAGCGGTTCCCGTTCCACGGGCAACGGCCGCCGAGAGTCCTATGCCCACCTGCCGATGCCGCGCATGACCAACACCTACATGCTTCCCGGGAGCCACGATCCGGGCGAGATTCTCGCCTCGGTGGACCACGGGCTCTATGCCGTCAATTTCGGGGGTGGCCAGGTCGACATCACCTCGGGCAAGTTCGTGTTTTCCGCCTCGGAAGCCTACCTGATCGAAAACGGCCGCGTCACCCGCCCGGTCAAGGGCGCCACCCTGATCGGCAATGGCCCCGACGTACTCACCCGCGTGTCCATGATCGGCAACGACCTGGAGCTCGATGCCGGGGTCGGGACCTGCGGCAAGGAAGGCCAGGGTGTGCCCGTGGGCGTCGGACAGCCGACGCTGCGGATCGACAGCATGACCGTGGGCGGTACGCGGGCGGCATGAGTGATCGGGTCTGGCCAGCCGGCGCCGGATCCGGATCGGTAAACCCCTTCAGCAAGGAGCAACAGGCATGACGGATTTTGCGTTCCTCGAGGAAGAACAGTCGCTGCCGGAAGGGCATGGCCACGACCACATCGTGCAGTGGCACGTGTTCCGTTCCCGGCCCGCGGCCGAAGCCTTCGCCCGTGGCATTCGCCTCGAGAGCGGGCAGCGGATGGTCGGCGGCTTCTCCCGGGACAGCGTGGGTGTGCTGTACTGGGTCGGCGTGCACGTGGACGACCTCGAGGCCTGGGGCAACCTGGGCGCTGTCAACAAGCACGGCGCCAGTACCTAGTGCCGGCTGCAGCCCCCGAACGGATGAAGAACATGGATCGAAGCGCCGCAGTGCAGGCCCTGTCGCATACGCCGGAATCGCTGGAGGAGCGCGTGCGCATGGTCCTCGATCACGCGCGTTCCTGCGGCGCATCCGCGGTGCAGGCGGTGGTCAGTCACAGCGTGGGTCTTGGCGTCACGGTGCGCAAGGGCGAGGTGGAGACGCTGGAATACGAGCGTGACCAGCATCTCGCGCTGGTCGCCTATTTCGGCCAGTCGCGCGGATCCGCCTCGACGACCGATTTCAGCCCCACTGCGCTGCGCCAGACCGCCGAGGCCGCCTGCCGCATTGCCCGCCACACCGAGCCGGATCCCTATTCCGGTCTTCCGGACCCCGAGGAACAGGCGAGCGACTGGCCCGACCTGGAGCTTGATCACCCCTGGGACTGCCCTTCGGAGCAGGCCATCGAACTCGCCAAGCGGATCGAGGCGGCGGGCTTCGCGGTCGACCCACGCGTGGACAACTCCGAGGGTGCAACGGTCAGCACGCGCCGTGCCATGTCGTTCCTGGGCGACACGCAGGGGTTCATGGGTGGCTACCTCAGCACCCGGCACTCGCTGTCCTGCGCCCTCGTGGCCCGGGACTCCAGCGGCATGCAACGGGATTACGACTACAGCGCGGCCCGTGACCCGCTGGGCCTCGCGGAGCCGGAAACGGTGGGCCGCGAGGCTGCGCGGCGCGCGTTGCAGCGCCTCGGCGGACGCAAGCTCGGCACCCGGCAGTGTCCGGTGCTGTTCGCCCCGGAAATGGCGCGCAGCCTGATGGGCAGCCTGACGCGAGCCGTGAACGGTGGGGCCCAGTACCGGCGCAGCTCCTTCCTGCTGGATGCCGCCGGGGAACAGTTGTTCCCGGCCTGGATGCGAATCGAGGAAAACCCCCTGTTGCCCGGTGCGCTGGGCAGCGCGCCGTTCGACAGCGAGGGCGTGCGCACCCGCGACCGGGCGTTGATCGACGGAGGGGTGCTGCAGGGCTACGTGCTGGACAGCTACGCGGCCCGCCGTCTCGGTCTGCAGACCACGGGAAACGCCGGCGGTACGCACAATCTGACCGTTCACGCCAGCCCTGACGACCGCGATTTCCGCGCGCTGCTCGCCGCGATGGGCACGGGCCTGCTGGTGACGGAACTGATCGGCCAGGGCGTCAACCTGGTCACTGGCGACTATTCCCGCGGCGCCGCGGGTTTCTGGGTCGAACAGGGCGAGATCGCCTACCCGGTCGAGGAGATCACCATCGCCGGCAACCTGCGGGACATGTACCGCAACATCGCGGGGGTCGGCAACGACATCGACCTGCGCGGCAACCTGCGCACCGGTTCCATCCTGATCGAGGCGATGACGGTCGCGGGCGACTGAAGCACGAGAAGCGCCGCGAAATCAGTCGGAGCCGGGCACTCCGAACACCCACTCCTGCAGATGCCACTTCGAGGCCAGGGTCTCGGTGGCGTTCAGGATCTCCTCGGCGCGGGCGGGGTGGTTCCAGGTCCCGCGCGCGAGCCAGGCCAGCGCCGTGTCCCGGTCGGGCGCCAGCGACAGCAGATGGATCAGTTCGCCGGCGTCGCCGCCGATGATCTCGCCTCCCAGCAGCGCGCCGCTGTCCATGTCCCCGATCAGTCGAACGAACCCCTCCGGCTCGTCCTGGCCCAGCGCCCGCGGCGAGGTCTCGAAGGCGGCGAAGCCGATCGCCGGTTCCAGATCCTCGTCCTCGGCGGCGTCCTCGTCCAGGCCGAGTCGGGCCATCTCCACCGCGCTGTAGATCACCGTGGGGACGAAGCGGCCGTCCTGAAGCCGGTCGCCGCCGAGGATGTTCTCGATCGCAACCGTGGCATCGGAAAGCGCGTGGTTCGCCGTCATCCAGTGCCCGGCGACATCGCCGATCGCGTAGAGGTTCGGCACCGCCGTGCGCAGATGGTCGTCGCGCTCGACGAAGCCCTTGCGGTCGGTTCGGACTCCGATCGATTCGAGTCCGAGACCTGCCGTCATCGGGCTGCGCCCGGTACCCAGCAGCACCCAGTCGACCTCGAAGGACGCGCCCCCCTCCGCCTCGATGCGCACGTGTTCCGCGTCCAGTTGCACCGACGCATAACCGGCGATGCGCTGCGGCTCGATGCCGTGCAGCGCGAACTGTTCGTGCAGGGTGGACAGCGCCTGCGGGCTGAAGCCCAGGCGCGCCAGCGGGGGCGAACGCGTGAGCCAGGTGACGTCCCGCCCCAGCATCCTGAGGATGAACGCGAATTCGGTTGCGACCACGCCGCTGCCGATCACGGCGACGCGCCGCCCGGCTGGCGGGGAGTGGTCGAACAGCATGTCGGTCGTGAGCACGCGGCCGTCCACCGGTACGAATGGCGCCGGCACCGTGGCTGCGGCGCCGGTCGCGATGATGCTGTGCCGGGCCCGGAGGTGCCGGATGCCGTCCGGGGTCTCGACCGCGATCGTCTCCGGTTCCAGAAAACGCGCGTGGCCCTGGAAGGCCTGTACCTTCAGATGTTTCAGGTAGGCCCGGTAACTGTCGCGCACGCGTTCCACCACGCCGCGCTGGTGCTGCCAGGCCTGGGCGAGATCGGCGGACAACGCACCTCGCAGCCCTCGCGCCTCGAAATGCCGTTGCGCCGCGACCAGACGGGCACTGTGATACCAGTCCTTCTTGGGCACGCAGCCGCGATTCAGGCAGCAGCCCCCCCAGTCGGCCTGCTCGACGATCGCGACGTTCAGGCCGCGCAGGGCTCCCAGTACAGCGGCCCGGTAACCCCCC
>Ga0207796_1000282_pt1 | contig 21189 bp, 17 predicted proteins | sample Pon1CUnioCityCA_6_FD_187274 | JGI IMG/M metagenome (GOLD analysis project Ga0207796, IMG submission 187274) | Marine sediment microbial community from Union City, CA, USA - Pond 1C Sediment 1 (SPAdes) | ecosystem: Environmental > Aquatic > Marine > Intertidal zone > Salt pond sediment ...
CCCGCCGCAGGCGCAGCGCCGCGTCGCGGATCTCGCGTTCGCCGGGCAGGAATACCAGGATGTCGCCGCTGCCTTCCCGCACGCACTCGTGCACCGCGGCCGCGATGCCGTCGAAGAGATCGCGCTCCCGGGCGTCGCCGGCGCCTGTGTCCCCGGTTTCGGACAAGGGCCGGTAGCGCAGCTCCACGGGCCAGGCGCGTCCCGGCACCTCCAGGATGGGCGCGTCGTCGAAGAAGCGGGCCAGGCGCTCCGGGTCGAGCGTGGCGGAGGTGATCACGATGCGCAGGTCGGGGCGTCGCGGGCGCAGCCGTTTCAGGTAGCCGAGCAGGAAGTCGATGTTCAGGCTGCGTTCGTGGGCCTCGTCGATGATCAGGGTGTCGTAGGCCAGCAGCTCGGGATCCTGGCGCAGCTCCGCGAGCAGGATGCCGTCGGTCATCAGCTTGATGCGTGTGCCGGGCCCGGTCTGGTCCCCGAAGCGCACCTTCGAGCCCACGGTTGCGCCGAGCTCCGAACCGAGCTCTTCGGCAATCCGGGCGGCCACCGAGCGCGCCGCGATCCGCCGCGGCTGGGTGTGGCCGATCAGGCCGTCGCGGCCACGGCCGGCGTCGAGGCACAGCTTGGGCAGCTGCGTGGTCTTGCCGGAGCCGGTCTCGCCGCACAGGACCAGTACCGGGTGTTCCCGGATCGCCGCAACGATGCGCTCGCGTTCGGCGTGGATCGGCAGATCGCCCGCGTACCCGGGGACCGGCAGCGCGGAACGGAACTGCGCGGCGCGGACCTCGGCCTCGTCGAGATGCTGCGCGGCCTGGTCCAGCAGGCGATCCGCCGGCTGGCCGCGTTCGATCCGGCGCCCCGCCCGCTGCAGCAGTTCCGCGACAGGCGGCCGGTCGAGCCGCAACACGTTCTCGAGCCGTTGCCGCAGCTCGCGGTGCCGGGTGGCCGCAGCCGGATCGGGCATCACCCGGAGACGGGCAGGCGCAATACCTCGATATTCTCGCGCCGCAGCCGTTCGGCCCAGCGGTCGGCCAGCGCCTCGTTTTCGAAGGGCCCCAGGTAGACACGATGGAAGGTCTGTCCACCGACCTGGACCTGCCGGATGTCCGCCTGCAGCCCCATCATCGCCAGCCGGGCTTTCATCTCGTCGGCCTGCGAGTGCTCGCGGAACGACCCGGTCTGCAGCAGTATCCGGGTGGCCGGCCGCGCGGGGGTTTCGGTCCTTGCGGCCGGTGCCTCGGTCGCAGGGGGCGGCGGACGGGGGATCGCAGCCGCCGGGGCCGGGGGTTGGGTAACGCGGACCTCGTCGCGCGGCAACAGCTCGTAGAACTGGAAGCGCGAGCGCTCCGGGGTGGCGGATTCGGGCGCTGCGGGCGCAGGCGTCGCGCTGGGGGCAGACGGCTCCTGCTTCAGCCAGTCGAAATCCTGGCCCATGCGATCGGCGCCCTGCAGGTAGAGCACGGCCGCCACGGCCAGGCCGACGATCATCCCGGCAAGCATCCAGACCCAGCCGGGAGTCGCTCGCCTGCGGGGGCTGGAGGAACTTCGTCGTACCCTGCGCGCCTGTCCCATGTCAGTGGCGGGGGCTCGGGGTGGGCGACGATCGATGCAGTTCAACAATCATCCGGGCTCAATCCTACATGCTCTCGGGCGCGCTGACACCCAGCAGGCCGAGGCCGTTCGCCAGCACCTGCCGGATGCCGCCGACGAGCGCGAGGCGGGCGGAGACCAGGTCCGGTTCCTCGGCATTCATGAACGGCACCGAGTTGTAGTAGGCGTGGAACGCGGCCGCGAGATCCCGCAGGTACTGCGCGAGTTGGTGCGGTTCGTAGGCAAGGGCCGCGGTGGCCACCCGTTCGGGGAACTGATCGAGTTCGGACAGCAGGTCGGTCTCCTGCTGGAGCGTGAGACGGGCGATCTCGGGTGCGTCCGGTGCTGCCGCCTGCAGGCCCCGCTCCACCGCGCCCCGCTGCACGCTCGCGATCCGCGCGTGTGCGTACTGGATGTAGTACATCGGGTTGTCGTTGGACTGGCTTTTCGCGAGATCCAGATCGAAGTCGAGATGCTGGTCGCAGCGGCGCTGGACGTAGAAGAAGCGGGCGGCATCGGAGCCGACCTCGTCGCGCAATTCCCGGAGCGTCACGAAACTGCCCGAGCGGGTGGACATCTGCACGCGGTCGCCGCCCCGGTACAGGATCGCGAACTGCACCAGCAGCACGTCCAGGCGGCTGTCATCCAGGCCCAGCGCCTGCAGCGCCGCACGAACGCGGGCGACGTAGCCGTGATGGTCGGCGCCCCAGACATTGATCATGCGGTCGAAGCCGCGTTCGAATTTCTCCCGGTGATAGGCGATGTCCGACGCGAAATAGGTGTACTCGCCGTTCTCGCGCCGGACCACGCGGTCCTTGTCGTCGCCATGGTCGGTGGAGCGGAACCACAGCGCGCCGTCCTTCTCGTACAGGGTTCCGCGTTCCTGCAATGCCGCCACCGCCCGGTCGATTGCGCCCGATTCGGACAGGCTGCGCTCCGAGTACCAGCTCTGGTAGTGCACCCCGAAGGCGCCCAGGTCGTCGCGGATGTCGTCCAGGATCGAATTCAGCCCATGGTTGAAGAATTCCAGGTACAGGGCCGGGCCCAGCAGTTCGCGGGCGCGCTCGACGACCGCGTCGATGTACGCCTCCTTGTCGCCGCCGTCGGGTTCGTCGGGCGGCAGACCTTCCAGCACGGCTTCGGCCGGATGCACGCCGGCATCCCCGAGCACGACGGCCAGGTCTTCGGCGATCTTCAGCACGTAGTCGCCGCGGTAGCCGTTGGCCGGAAAGGGCAGGTCGATCCCGTGCTTGCCGAGGTACCGCAGCCAGACGCTGGCGGCGAGGATGTTCATCTGCCGCCCGGCGTCGTTCACGTAGTACTCGCGGCTGACGTCGAAGCCGCAGCATTCGAGCAGGTCGGCGACCGTGGCGCCGTAGGCGGCACCCCGGCCGTGGCCCACGTGCAGCGGGCCGGTCGGGTTGGCGGAGACGAACTCCACCTGCACCTTCTGGCCGCCGCCGATGCGCGAGCGGCCGTAGTCGGTGCCCGTGCGCGCGATCGTGGCCAGCACCGTGAACCGGGCGTGGTCCTCGAGCCGGAAGTTGATGAAGCCGGGGCCCGCGACCTCCACGGCCGCCAGGCCGGGCACCGGCGGCAACGCGGCCCGGATCCGTTCGGCAATCTCGCGCGGTTTGCGACGCGCGGGCTTGGCCAGCTGCAGCGCGACGTTGGTCGCGAAGTCCCCGTGGTCGCGCTCGCGTGCGCGGGTCAAATGCACCCCGATGCCGTGATCCGCGGGCAGGGTGCCGTCCAGCACCAGCTGGGAGAGCGCCGACTCCAGCGCCTGGGTGAGGATGTCTTTCAAGGCCGGTAACCGCAGAATGAAAACAGCCGGGGATTCTAACCCGAATGGGCTCAGCCGAGGGTGATCGGATCGACATCGATCGCCACCCGGAGGTTTCGGGGCGGCGGATGGGTTTCCCAGTGCTCTCTGGCGTCGGCCAGAACGCGGTGCAGGTGGGCGCGCAGGGGGCTGAGCAGCAGGATCTGTTCGCGGTAGCGCCGGTTGACCCGGTGCCGGGGCGCCGGGGCGGGTCCGAGGACGCGCACGTCGCGGGCGTGGCGGCGCAACTCCAGGGCGAGCTTCTCCGCGTGGCGCAGGCTGGCCTCCGGGGTCGGCGCATCGATGCGCACGAGGGCGAGGAAGCCGAAGGGCGGCATTCCGGCGGCTTCCCGCTCGCGCAGCAGCGGTTCGATCATGGTGGGGTAGTCGCCGGCGCGCAGGGCCTGCATCAGCGGGTGGTCGGGATGCCCGGTCTGCACCCAGACCTCGCCGGGGTCTCCGGCGCGTCCGGCACGGCCGGCGGCCTGCAGCACGAGCTGCAGGGTCTGCTCCGCCGCACGCAGGTCGACGCTGAACAGCCCCTGGTCGACATCGATGATGCCCACCAGGCCGACCCGCGGGTAGTCGTGGCCCTTGGCCAGCATCTGGGTGCCGACGACGATGCCGGAGTGCATCGAGCGGATCGCCTCCAGGCGCTGTTCCAGTTCACCCCGGCGCCGCACGCTGTCGCGGTCGAGCCGCAGCAGCGGAACTCCCGGGAAATGCCGCGCGAGCGCGCGTTCCAGGCGCTGGGTCCCGATGCCCTGGTGCGAGAGTTCCTGCCCGCACTTCGGGCAGTCTCCGGTCAGGGGCTGGGTGTGGCCGCACAGGTGGCAGATCGCCCGGTGGACCGCGGCGTGGACCGTGAGCCGTGCGTCGCAGTGCGGGCAGTCGGCGACCCACCCGCAGTGATCGCAGGCGAGCGCCCGTGCAAAGCCCCGCCGGTTGAGCAGGATGAAACACTGTCGGCCCTGTTCCAGTGTCTGGCGCATCGCGTCCAGGAGCGGAATGGTCAGTCCTTCGTCGGTGTGATGCACGCGCGTGTCGATACAGTCGACGGGGGGTGGCATCGAGCCATCCGGGCGCGTGCCGAGGTGCAGGTGCTGGTAACGTCCTTCGCGCGCCCGGACCAGCGTCTCCAGCGTCGGCGTTGCAGAGCCGAGCACCACCGGCAGGGACTCGAGATGGCCGCGCAGGATCGCCAGGTCGCGGGCGTGGTAACGCAGCCCGTCCTGCTGCTTGTACGCCGGGTCGTGCTCCTCGTCGACGATGATCAGGCCCAGCTGCGGGAGCGGCGCGAACACGGTCGATCGGGTCCCGAGCAGCAGGCGGTGGTGGCCGCGGCGTGCCTGTTCCCAGACCCGCAGACGTTCCCCTTCGGCCAGCCCCGAGTGCAGTGCCGCGACCTGTCCCGGGAAGCGGCGGCTCACCCGCTGCACCAGTTGCGGGGTCAGCGCGATTTCCGGAACCAGGATCAGCACCTGGCGATTTTCCGCAAGCGCATGGGCGGCGGCTTCCAGGTACACCTCTGTCTTGCCGCTGCCGGTGACGCCATCGAGCAGGAATACCGCCCGTTTCCCTGCACCGGCGCGGATGCGCGAGATGGCGGCCTGCTGTTCCGGCGTGAGTTCGACCGCGGGTCCCGTCGGCAGGGATCGCGGGCTCGGTGTCCAGGGGATCGCGCGAATCCAGCCGCGGCTCTGCAGGCGCTCGAGTTCGGCGTTGCGCAGGCCAAGACCGGTGAGGTCGTTCAGCGCCTGGAGGGAGAGCGGCGCTCCCGCGAGCGTCAGCGCCTCCAGGACCGCGCGCTGGCGGGCACCGGGGCGTGCCGCGGCATCCGGCGTTCCCTTTTGCCAGAGGATTTCGGCGCGGCGGGGCTCGGGAAGCGGGTGGCCCTTGCGCAGGGCCGGGGGAAGCGCGTTCAGCACGACCTCGCCGATCGGGTGCTGGTAATAACGCGAGGCGAACCGCAACAGTTCCAGCAGCGATGCCGGGAGGATCGGCTCGGGGTCGAGGATCGCCTCCAGGGTCCGGATACGGGCCGGGTCCAGTTTTGCCGCCTGCCCGCGGTCCAGAACCATGCCGACCATCGTGCTGCGGCCAAAGGTCAGGCGTACGCGTTGTCCCTCGAACGCCTCTTCGCCCTCCGGGCACCGGTACTCGAACAACCGGTCCAGCGGCCGGTCGACGGCAACCTGGACAAAGATTTCCCGGGACATGCCGAAAGTCTACGCGATCGGAAAACGGAGCGTGGATCGTTCGGCGCAGTCGTCCGGGTTATCCACGAAACCTGTGGATAAGCTTGTGGAAAGAACCGGGGCATTTGCCCCCGGGCCTTGTCCCGCAAGGGTTTTTGTTGAACCGGTCAAAAAACGTTCACTTTATATTTTTTATTATAAAACAGTGCTTTGTGAGCCACTCATTCCGAGCAGCGCAAGAATTGAGCGCTATCCCGGCATTTCACGTCGATTGCACCGAGCTTGTGCATAAGATCGTTGGCGGTATCCACCGAAGCCGGAAAACCACGCTCCGAAAACGAACAGGACCCGAAGGGGCCGGGTCCTGTTCGGTCGAGCGGGGCTTGCCGAGGAGGGACCCTTCAGCCAATCTCCTTGATCGCGGCAATCAGCTCGGAGGCGGCCTTCTGCCCGTCGCCGTAGAGCATGCGGGTATTGTCGGCGTAGAACAGGTGATTTTCGATACCCGAGAATCCGGCCCCCTGGCCGCGCTTGATCACGATGACGTTCTTCGCCTGGTCGGCGTTGAGGATGGGCATGCCGTAGATCGGGCTGTCCGGATCGGTGCGCGCGACCGGGTTCACCACGTCGTTGGCGCCGATGACCACGGCGACGTCGGCGGTCTTGAACTCGTTGTTGATCTCGTCGAGGTCGTAGATGATGTCGTAGGGCACGCCGGCTTCGGCCAGCAGCACGTTCATGTGCCCGGGCATGCGCCCGGCCACCGGGTGGATCGCGAACTTCACCGCCACCCCGCGCTCGATCAGCAACTGCGTCAGTTCCCAGATCTTGTGCTGCGCCTGCGCGACCGCCATGCCGTAGCCGGGGACGATGATCACCTTGCTCGCGAAGGCCATCATGATGCCTGCGTCGGACGCTTCGATGGGCTTCAGGCTGCCGGTCACGGACTCCGCCTCGCCCCCGCTGCTGCCGCCGAACTGCTTGAACAGCACGTTGCTGATCTTGCGGTTCATCGCCTTGGCCATCAGCTGGGTGAGCAGGGTGCCCGCCGCACCGACCACGATACCGGCGATCATCAGTGCCGGGTTGTCCAGTACCAGGCCCTTGAAGCCGACCGCGAGGCCGGTCAGCGCGTTGTAGAGCGAGATGACCACCGGCATGTCGGCGCCGCCGATGGGCAGGGTCATCAACACGCCGAAGGCGAGCGCGAGGACGAAGAACACGAGCAGGACCCCGCTGTTCACGTCGCCGCCGCTGAGCGCCAGGGACGCCCCGAGCAGTACGGTGACCGCGAACAGTACCAGGTTCAGCCACTGCTGCCCGGGGAAGTGCACGGTCTTGTTCATCAGCCCCTGCAGCTTGGCGAAGGCCACCAGCGAGCCCGAGAACGCCACCGAGCCGATCAGCGAGCCGAGGACCGCGATCGCCAGGATCACGTCGGAGGCGCCCGGCTCCGCCTGGAGCAGATAGATGGCGCCGATGCCCGCCGCGGCACCGCCGCCCATGCCGTTGTACAGCGCGATCATCTGCGGCATGTCGGTCATCGCGACCCTGCGACCGCTCCACCAGGCGAGGCCCCCGCCGATGGCGATGCCGAGCACGATCAGCAGGTAGTTGACGGTCCCCTTCAGTTCCGGGTGGAGGAAGGTCACCACGGTCGCCAGCACCATGCCGATTCCGGCCCAGACGATTCCGCGCCGCGCAGTGGTCGGCGAGGACATCTGCTTCAGGCCGACGATGAACAGGATCGCGGCCAGGAAGTAGGCGACGTTGATGACGGTCATCAGGAGGTCCATCACTGGCCTCCCTTGTTGCTGGTCTTGAACATTTCCAGCATGCGCTCGGTCACCACGTAGCCGCCGACCGCGTTGCCCGCCGCGAGAATGACCGCGACGAACCCCACGGCCTGCTCCAGCGGCGTGGCGGCGTGGCCCAGCGCCACCATCGTGCCCACCAGGACGATGCCGTGGACGAAGTTGGAGCCCGACATCAGCGGGGTGTGCAGGATCACCGGCACTTTTGAGATGACCTCGTAGCCGGTGAAGGCCGCGAGCATGAAGATGTACAGTGCGACGAAACCCTCGATCATGATGCGTCTCCCTGGATCGCTTCGCGGGTGGGGGCGTGGACAATCTCGCCGTCCCGGGTCAGGCAGCTCTTCGCGACGACCTCGTCGTCCCAGTCCGGCGTGAATTCGCCGTCCCGGATCATCGGGGTCAGGAAGTTGAGCAGGTTCTTGGCATACATCTCCGAGGCATGCAGCGCGACCTGCGAAGGCACGTTCAGCGGCCCGTGGATGATCACGCCGTCGCGCTCGACGGTCTGGCCCGGTTCGGTGAGTTCGCAGTTGCCGCCGCCCTCGGCGGCGAGGTCGACGATCACCGCACCCGGCTTCATGCCGGAGACCATCGAGGCCGGGATGAGCCTGGGCGACGGGCGGCCCGGGATCGCGGCGGTGGTGATCAGCACGTCGGCCTTGGCGATGAAGCCGGCGAGCGCCTCCTGCTGCTGTTTCTTCTCGTCCTCGGTGAGTTCGCGCGCGTACCCGCCCTCGCCCTCGGCCTTGACACCGAGATCGAGGAACTTCGCCCCCAGCGATTCGACCTGTTCCTTGGTCGCCGAGCGCACGTCGTAGGCCTCGACCATGGCGCCGAGGCGCCGCGCGGTGGCGATGGCCTGCAGACCGGCGACGCCGGCGCCGATCACGACCACCTTGGAGGGGCGAATGGTACCGGCGGCGGTGGTCAGCATCGGGAAGAAGCGGCAGGAGAGGTCCGCGCCCATCAGGGCCGCCTTGTAGCCGGCAACCGCGGCCTGCGACGACAGCGCGTCCATGCTCTGCGCGCGCGAGATGCGGGGAATCAGCTCCATCGCGAAACTCAGGATCCGGCGCTTCTGCAGCGCGGCCACCACGTCGGGGCTGCGGTGGGCGTGAAAGAAGCCGACCAGGGTCGCGCCCTCGGGCAGGCGCTCGATCTCGGCGACGGTCGGCGGGGCGACGCGGACCATCAGGTCCGTCTGGCCGTAGACCGCCTCGGTGTCGAGCAGCGTCGCCGTGTCGTAGGCCGGGTCCGGAAAGTGTGCCGCCGCGCCCGCGCCCCGCTCCAGCTGCACGGTGACGCCCATCTGCGCGAAGCGGCCGGCGACCGAGGGATCGAGGGCCACCCTGAGCTCACCGCTGGCGGTTTCCTTCGGGACGGACATTCTGACTGACATACGTTCTCTCCCGGGCCTCGGCGACGGCCGCCGGCAGGCCGCAAAGACGGATCGTTGCATATGGAGGCCGCGGTGTTCCCGTGCACGGATGCACAACGGCCAAAATGGAGGGGGAGTTTAGCCGAATCGGTGGGTCGCTAAAACCTGCGGCCCGGGGGCCGACCCGGGGTCTGCCGGCGCCGCGCGGCTCAGCGTGATTTTTCGCCGCGCGGCGTGCCGCGTCCCGGGATGATTGCGTTCTGCAGCGGGCGTGATTATTGTCCTGCGAGGTTGGCCGAGACTCGGAGTAGGTTCGATGGTGTCTCTGCAGCAGCAGGTCCTGCGTACGGATGCCTCCGGCATGCCGCTGGAGTGGATCGACTACCAGCAGGCGGTGCGGCTCTATCACGGCGAGCAGGTGGCGTATACCTGTGGTACCCCGCTGTATCGCGTGCGGGGCGGGATCAACTCGCGTACCGGTCGGCAATCCGTGGTCGACGTGAATTCGATCATTGCCACCCACGGGACGAACCGCAGCATCCACAAGGACTACGTGCCGCCACTGAACAACGCAACCCTGTTCCGGCGCGATGCCCACGTCTGCCTCTACTGCGGCAACGCTTTCCCGGCCAGCGACCTGTCGCGCGACCACGTGACGCCGCTGAGCCAGCGCGGAAAGGATACCTGGACCAACGCCGTCACCGCCTGCAAGCGCTGCAACAACCACAAGGCGGGCCGTACCCCGGAACAGGCCGGAATGCAGCTGCTGGCGATTCCGTTCCGTCCCACCCATGCCGAGTACATCTACCTGAAAGGCCGGCGCGTGCTGGCCGACCAGATGGAGTTCCTCCAGGCGCACTTTCCCCGGAGCAGTCCGCTACGGGAACGGTTGCGCCGCTCCTGAGACCCGGCGCCGCGGCGTCTGCGGCGACGGTTGGGAGCGCGCGGCCTTCTGCGTTATCGTGCCGAACTGTTGCGGGCCCGCCGCGAGGGGCCGCGGATCCACTTGCGAGGAGCGTCCGTGAAATATCTCGGCGAAAGTGACTACGAGCATGGCAGCCCCAGTCGCGTCGGCGTGCTGGTCACCAATCTGGGCACGCCGGATGCACCCACGCCGCGCGCCCTGCGCCGGTATCTCCGGCAGTTTCTCTGGGATCCGCGCGTGGTGGAGGTGCCGCGGCCCCTGTGGTGGCTCATTCTGCACGGCGTGATCCTGAACATCCGGCCGCGGCGCAGTGCCCGCAAGTACGCGACGGTCTGGACCCACGAGGGTTCGCCGCTGCTGGTGATCGCGCAACGCCAGGCCGACGGCATCCGCAAGCGTCTGGCCCGATTGGAGTCGGAGCCGGTGCCGGTGGCCGTGGGCATGCGCTACGGCAACCCGTCGATTGCCGACGCGCTGAACGAACTGCGCCAGCAGGGCGTGCGCCGGCTGGTGGTACTGCCGCTCTACCCGCAGTACTCGGCGAGCACCACGGCGTCGACGCTGGACGCGGTCGCCGAGGAACTGCGCGGCTGGCGCTGGACCCCCGACCTCCATTTCGTGTCCGGCTACGAGCGTGACCCCGGCTACGTCAACGCGCTGGCCGCGAGCGTGCAGGAACACTGGGACCAGCACGGCCGTGGGGATCGCCTGATCATGTCGTTCCACGGTGTGCCCCGGCGTTACCTCCTGGCGGGCGACCCCTACCACTGTTTCTGCCACGCCACCGGTTTCGCGCTCGCGCAGGCGCTCGGGCTGGAGGACGGGCAGTGGCAGGTGACCTTCCAGTCCCGCTTCGGGCGCGAGGAGTGGCTGCGCCCCTACACCGACGAGACCCTGGCGGCGTTGCCCGCGCAAGGCGTGAAGCGCGTCGACGTGATCTGCCCCGGGTTCTCGGCCGACTGCCTGGAGACGCTCGAGGAGATCGGCGAGGAGAACCGGGAGATTTTCCTGAACGCCGGGGGCGAGCACTTCGCCTACATTGCGGCCCTGAACGACCGGCCCGATCACCTGGATTTCCTGACCTCGCTGGCGTTGCGGCACGCCCGGCCCTGGCTGGACGCGCTCGACAACGACCCCGAAAAGCGCGCGCAGGCGCGCGCCCGAGCGCTCGCCACGGGGGCCCCGCGCTGACGATGACGTCCATCGTGAATCCCGAGATCGGGGCGGTGATCATCGGTGACGAGCTGCTGAGCGGCAAGCGCCAGGACCGCCACATGTTGCACCTGATCCGGTCGCTGGCGCAGCGGGGGCTGGAGCTGGCCTGGGTGCGGATGGTCGGCGACGACGCCAGCCTGTTGACCGAAACCTTCCGGGAAACCCTGCGCCGGAACGCCTGGGTGTTCAGCTTCGGTGGCATCGGCGCGACTCCCGATGACCGTACCCGGGCCTGCCTGGCCGCGGCGCTGGGTCGTCCGCTGCAGCGCCATCCCGAGTTCGTCGCGTTGCTGCAGGCCCGTTTCGGGGACGAGGCCTATCCCAACCGGGTGTTGATGGCGGACCTTCCGGAGGGCTCGAGCCTGATTCCGAACCCGGTCAACGGCGTTCCCGGCTTCACCTGTGAACGCCACTTCTGCGTGCCCGGATTTCCGGCGATGGCCGAGCCCATGACGCGCTGGGCCATCGAACGGTATCTCGCCGGCCTGGCGCCCCCGGAACGCCCGGTGGAGCGTGCGCTCCGGCTGTACGGGGTTCCGGAGAGCCGGCTGGTGCCCCTGTTGACCGAACTGGAACAGCGCTATCCCCACCTGCGCGTCTCCAGCCTGCCCGGCACGCGCGACGGCGCTCCGCGCGTGGAACTGTGCGTGCGCGGGATACCGTCGGGCGTGGACATTGCCTTCGCGGACCTGCAGCGGGCGCTGGTCGAGGGGGGGTTCGTCGTCGCAGCCGATGAACTGGAACTGCTCGCGACGTTCCATCCGCCCGGCGCCTGAGCGATTCGCAGCGTGGATGACCCGCCGGATTTCCTGGATGCACTGGCGACGGACGGCTTCGTGGTGCTGCCCGGCTGGCTTGCAGCCGAACCGGTGGCAGCCCTGCGCGCCGAGCTCCCGAGTGGCGGGAGCCTGGAGGGTCTGCAACGTGCGGGCGTCGGGCGGGGCGGGGAACGCCGGGTGCTGGATGCGGTCCGGGGCGACTGGATTCGCTGGCTCGACGGCTCGAGCCCCGAGCAGGAGCGCTTCCTGCAACGCATGGAGACGATCCGGCTGGAGGTGAACCGGGGACTGCAACTCGGTGTGTTCGAGGTCGAGGCCCACTTTGCCCTGTACCCACCGGGAAGCGGCTACGAACGCCATCTCGATGCGTTCCAGGGCGACAACCCCCGCCGGCTCTCGGTGGTGTTGTACCTGAATCGGGACTGGGCGGCGGCGGACGGCGGTGAACTGGTGCTCTTCGATGTCGAGGGTCGCGAGATCCGGAGGATCCTGCCCGAAGGGGGAACGCTGGTCCTGTTCCTGAGCCAGCAAGTTCCCCACGCCGTGTTGCCGGCAACGCGCTGGCGGGCGAGCATCGCCGCCTGGTTCCGCGTGCGCGGCCGGGACAGTGCCGTGCGTTGACGTGAAAAAGCCTCCACGGAATGGCACGGGCTGCGCGGGAACGTTGTGTTCGGGCCGGGGCTGGGTGGAGAATGGCCGCAGTTCCCGACCGGACCTGCCCATGCACGAGAATCACGTTGTCCAGGGAGTTGCCGTGCCGAAACGCTCTGTTCCGCATCGAGGCTCGGCCTCTGGACGATCACGCGGCGCGTGGCTGCCGGCGCTCCTGGCGCTGGGGTCGTACCTGCCGGTGATCGCGGTTTCCGGACCTGCCGCACTCCCGCCGGGCATGGGTCTGGGGGGGCAGTATCCTGTCTATACCGATACCGCGGGTTTCTCCGCTCTGTCGCGGTTCGACCGCGCGGGCACCCACCGGGAAGCCTATCCGGGCCTGGTCTCCGGAGAGACCGAACAGCTCGCCTTTTCGGGCCCGCTCGGCGGCCTGGACTCGTTCTACTTCTCGCGGGCCATCGGCGCGCGCGACGAGGCGTCGCGCTTCGCCGTGGGTCTCGGCCGCCTGGCCCTGTCGGCGGGCACGGGCAGCGGCGACGGCCGGCCGGCGCAGGATCACGTGTACTCGCTGGCACCGTCCAACCTGTTCCACGGCGCCGTCGATCAGCGTTACGTGAGCTACGATCTCGGAGCACGCCTGGCGCTGGGCGAACGCACCGGGCTCTCGCTGGGTAGCGGGACCATCGAGTCCCCCGGCCGCGAGGATCGGCAGGCGCACTTCATCGGCTTCGACACCGGGCGCCTGTCTCTTGCCGCGTTCGACCTCCGTCGGGGTGGGGACGCGGTGGGCCAGGGGTTCGATCTGCGCTGGGGTTTCGGGCGCGTCGATCTGGGCTATAGCGAACTGACGTCGCGCCAGGACGCCCGCTGGCAGCGGCTCGGCCTGGACTTCCGCGCGGATCGCGGCCGCAACTTCGGTATTCATCTGGAGTCCCGGGACAATGCGCTGTTCCAGGACGTCGCCGACATCGGGATGATGTTCAGTTTCCGGCAGGAACTCGGCGCGCCCCGGCGTTCGATGAACGAGGCTTCGGCACCCGAGTCGGGCACCAGCCGCGGCACGCTGATTCTGGCCGGCCTGGGTGCGGGTGCGCTGGCGGCCGCGGCCGTGTCCAGTTCCGGCAGCAGCGATTCCGACTCGACGGCGCGCTTCGACAGCCAGGATCGGGCGGCCCTCGCGGCGCTGGCGGACATCAATCCGACCTCGGTGCGCGACAACCTTGAGTACGGCGGTTCCATCTATCGCAACCCGGACGGTTCCTTCTCGCGCAGTGCGCACGTGCGTGGCGAGTTCAAGCAGATTGTGTTCAATCCGCACGCGATCGTGCCCAACGGTACGCTGGCGACGGCGTACTACCACACGCACGGGCGCGCGAACCCGAACTACCTGGATGAACAGTTTTCGCCCCAGGATCTCCAGTTCGCCCGCTTCTACGTGATCGACGGCTACCTGGGGACGCCCGCGGGGCGGATGTTCCTGTACGACCTGCAACAGGACCGGATCTTCCAGTTCCAGGACGCCAGTGGTTCCGAGTTCATTCTGCCGAACTGACCGGGCGCCCTGGCGCATCCCGCTTGCCATTGTCCTCGGGCTCGTTACGATGAACGCCATGGCCTCGGACAGTGCGTATGAGCGCGCCCGCGCGTATGTGGCAGGTCTCGTTCCGGACTGTACCTGGACCGACGGCTACGTCTGCGTCGCGCCGGTGCAGGATGGGTTCCTCGACCGCGAAGCCCCCGCGCGCATGGTTCCCGGCTCCATTCTGCGGGCCTGGGATGCGTGCTACCGCGATTTCCTGGCCATCGAAGACCTCACCGAGGCGCAGAAGGACCTGCGTCACTACCGGATCGGCTTCACCGAGGACGACGAACACTACATCGTGCTGTTCAGCGGCCTGCTGCTGCCATACATCGATGCCGACGGGAAGCCGGACGGGGTTGTGAACGCGGTGTTCGGCCGGTCCGTCCAGTACCGGGTCTCCAAGCGGGACCTCGACATCCGCGAGCGGCTGTACCTCCCCTGATTGACACGGACAGGGGTTGGAGACCGTTGCGAGGGAACCGGGTCTTCCCGTTCGACATGCAGATTGCCGCGCTACGCCGTGACCCGGTATTGCAGTAGAGCACGCCGTGCCGCGAAGCAATCGCGGCCTTGTGGATAGGGCCGCCGCCATACCCGTCGTAGCCGCCCTCGCGGGCCGCCCGTGCGGCTACCGAATCGGGAAGCCATGGCACATGTGCCCCTGCCAAGGCGCTCGATGGCCCTGGGCACGCGCCGAAAGGGTCGATACGATACCGGTGCGATGAACGCTCGTGCGCAATCCATGGTGCATCTCAAAGACGGGCGCCGCCTCGCATACGCCGCCTACGGCACCGAGGAAGGGATTCCCGTGATTGCGCTGCACGGACTGCCCGGATCACGCCTTCAGCGTCACCCCGATGATGCGATCACTACCGCCGCCAACGTGCGCCTGATCGTCCCCGACCGCCCCGGCTACGGGTTCTCCGACCCGCTGCCCGGGCGACGTGTCGTGGACTGGGCGGCCGACGTCGCGACGCTGGCCGACACACTCGGAATCCGCCGATTTCGTGTGCTGGGTCTCTCGGGTGGTGGGCCGTACGCGCTCGCGTGCGCGGCGAGCCTCCGGGACCGGATTGTCCGGGTCTCCCTCGTCAGTGCTCTCGGGTCGCTCGATGCGCCCGGATCCACCGTGGGGATGATGCTGCCCAATCGCCTCATCCTGCGCCTCGCCAGACGCGCTCCCGCCGCCGTTCATCCTGGTCTGCGGGCCACGGCCGCGCTGCTTCGGAGGTTTCCCGCGCTGTATCGGCGGTGGCTGATGATCCATGTGTCCGAGGCCGACCGGACCGTGCTGTCCGACCCCGCCGTGGCCGCCATGCTTCGGAACGACCTCGCGCAGGCGGTCCGCCAGGGGACCGCCGGAGTCTGGTCGGACCTGAACGCACTGACGTCCCCCTGGGGTTTCGACATGGACCAGGTCGATACTCCGGTCGATGTATGGCACGGCGATGCCGACCGTATTGTTCCCCAGCAGATGGGCCATGTTCTCGCCCAGCGCCTGCCCCAGGCTCGCTGGAGTCCCGTCACCGGAGGCGGGCACTTTCTGGTGATCCCTCTTTGGCGCGAGATCCTCGATGCGCTGTGCGAATGAACGCCGGACGGTTGCGCTCGAACCGACGGTTGAGGCCGTCACCACGCTGGATCCGGGCGCGAACGGCCTGGTTTCCGCGACGGGAATCTTTCCGAGCCGGGCGATGGAGAACCAGTTCAATGCCTTTCGGGTCTGGACCGAAGCCGCGGGCCTTGATGTCACCTACGCCTTCCAGAGCCTGGGGAGCCACTGATCACGCCTTTCGGCCACTGACGATCCCGGGGGCAGCCGTCGTGCGGCACGGCCTCCGGGGTTCTTCGTCGAAGGGAATGTGAAGCTGCGTGCCGCAACCCGGAACCCGTGCAGACCTGATTGCGGCCACCCGCCTTTCGTGGACGACCGCCCGGTTTCCGATTGGGAGCGGCCCGAGAAAGCCCCTTATCGTTGGCGGTCGTCAGGGAGCGTCGGCAGGCCTGCTCGTCTTCGCCGCCAGAGATCGAGGAGGAGAAAGGGCAGATACCAGACGAACAGGGATGCAAGACCGACGATCACCAAGCCGATCAGATACCACGGCCAAGGCCCGAACCAGTCCAGGAGTGACGGTTGTGCGGGCTTGGCCATGAGGTAGAGGAAATTGGTGTCCAGCCAAAGGTTGATGACGAAGATGATCCCCGTTACAGCCGCGGTGATCGCAGCGACGCGGGGAATCGAGGCCGCACGGGGGCGCAGGCGGAAGGCGATCGTCAGGTGCATCACTCCGACGATGACCAGGCCGTGACCGGCGAAGAAGAGCAGGTAGGCCGGTTCGGGAAAACGGGCCGTGAGGTCCGGGGTCAGCAGGGCCTGGATGGTGCCGCCCAAACCCCAGAAATAGACAACCTCGTACGTGCGGTAGTTGCGGGCGACGAGCGTCCAGGCAGTCAGATAGACCGCCAGGGTGCATAGGTGCAGTGGCAGCAGCGCGGCGGGGGAGAGGTTGCCCGCGTCGATCTGCCGCCACAGGTCGATGGCTTCCTGGCCCACGAGCAGGGCCGCCAGCAGGTAGGCGACGTTCCGGGCCTGGTGCGGTGCCAGGCGGCGCACCGTGAGCGGCACCACGAGCGCCATTGCCGAAATGACGACCAGCGTCGCCAGATGGGATGTTCCAAACAGCTCGAAGCTCTGCGATTCCATGGGGTTGCCAGCGACGCTCGGGACCGTTTCCGGCGCGCTCGCCACTCGAGCTCGGGCAGGCGCGCGGCTGGGATAGTCCGCCGAGGTCCAGCGCGACCGAAGGGAGTGGTGGGCCCGGCAGGACTCGAACCTGCAACCAAAAGATTATGAGTCTTCTGCTCTAACCATTGAGCTACAGGCCCCAAGGGGAGCGGTATTGCGTTGCGTCCCGAGCGCGCGGCAATGCCGCGGGAGATCCTACTCGACGTCCATGTAGGAGCGCAGCAGTTCCGCGCGGGTGGGGTGGCGCAGCTTGCGCAGGGCCTTCGCCTCGATCTGGCGGATGCGCTCGCGCGTCACGTCGAACTGCTTGCCTACTTCCTCGAGCGTGTGGTCGGTATTCATGTCGATGCCGAAGCGCATGCGCAGCACCTTGGCCTCGCGTGGTGTCAGCGTCGCCAGGATCTCGCGGGTGGCCTCGGACAGGCTCGCCCGCGCGGCCGAATCCACGGGCGTCATGACCTTCTCGTCCTCGATGAAGTCGCCGAGGTGCGAATCCTCGTCGTCCCCGATCGGGGTTTCCATCGAGATCGGCTCCTTGGAGATCTTCATCACCTTGCGGATCTTGTCCTCGGGCATTTCCATGCGTTCGGCGAGTTCCTCGGGCGTGGCTTCGCGGCCCATTTCCTGCAGCATCTGGCGCGAAACCCGGTTCAGCTTGTTGATGGTCTCGATCATGTGCACCGGGATGCGGATGGTGCGCGCCTGGTCGGCGATCGAGCGGGTGATCGCCTGGCGGATCCACCAGGTGGCGTAGGTCGAGAATTTGTAGCCGCGCCGGTATTCGAACTTGTCGACCGCCTTCATCAGTCCGATGTTGCCCTCCTGGATCAGGTCCAGGAACTGAAGGCCACGGTTGGTGTACTTCTTCGCGATGGAGATCACCAGGCGCAGGTTGGCCTCGACCATCTCCTTCTTGGCGCGGCGGGCCTTGGCCTCGCCGATCGACATCCGGCGGTTGATGTCCTTGATCTCGGCGATGCTGAGGTTGGCCTGCCGTTCGATCTCCAGCAGTTTCTTCTGCAGGCGCACGACTTCGTCGGCCACCCCGGCCAGCTGTTCCGTGTACTTGCCCTTGGCCTTCTGCGCCTTCTTGATCCAGTCGAGGTTGGTCTCGTTCTGCGGGAAGGTGTCGAGGAAAACCTTGCGCGGCATGTGCGACTGGACCACGACCAGATCCATGATCTGGCGCTCGTGGCGACGGATCTGATCGATGGTCGCGTGCAGGCGTGTGGTCAGTTCCTCGACGACCTTGGGCACCAGCTTGAATTCCATGAAGTAGCGCGCGGTCTCCTCGCGCGCCTGGGCATAGACCTTCATGTCGCCGCGCAGGAAGGCCTCCTGCGCGGTGCGGTGCAGTTCGGACAGGTGCGCGAAACGCACACGAGCCTCTTCCGGGTCCGGACCGGTGTCCTCGACTTCCTCTTCCGCGTCCGAATCGTCGTCGTCGGAGTCCTCGTCCGAGTCCTCGCTGCTGTCCGCGGCCGCTACCGGGGAGGGTTCGGGAATGTCGGCGGGATCGGCGAGACCACGGGCCACTGCTTCGCCATCGGTGGGCTCCGGGCTGATGAAGGACACGATCAGGTCGGTGAGACGCGTGTTGTTGGTCACCAGGCGCTCGTACTGTTCGAGCAGCTGGCTGATCGCGGACGGGTGATGCGCCAGCGCGAACAGGACCTGCATCAGGCCTTCCTCGATGCGCTTGGCGATGCGGATCTCGCCCTCGCGGGTCAGCAGCTCCACCGTGCCCATCTCGCGCATGTACATGCGCACCGGGTCGGTGGTCCGGCCGAAGTCGCTGTCCACGGCAGCCAGCGCGGCCACGGCATCCTCGGCATCCTCGTCGCTGGAGACACTGCCGTCGGAAAGGAGTAGCGTATCGGCATCGGGCGCCTGTTCGTGCACCGCGATGCCCATGTCGTTGATCATCGCGATGATGTCTTCGATCTGCTCGGAGTCGATGATCGAGTCGGGCAGGTGGTCGTTGACCTCCGTGTAGGTCAGGTAGCCCTGCTCCTTGCCCTTGGCAATGAGTTCCTTGAGCTGGGACTGCTGCTCTTCACGATTCATCGCGCGTGTACTCCGGGGTCGGTCGTCTGAAAGCGAATCAAACAGTATAGCAGAAAATACTGATCTTGGGGTTGCCGTGGGTCGTGGCGAGTGCATGCGCGGGCCACGATGCCTGGGTGAATCCAGGGTCACGAGACGCGCAGGCCACTGCCATTTGGGGCCATCCACCGAGTCGGCTGGCCCTGCTTCTGCCTCGTGTCATACCTCGATAATAGGTGGCGTTTGCCGGCTTTCAAGGTGAATCGGCGAAAGCCCGGCCATCGGGTTCAGTCCGTGCGGCCTTTCCGCAGCAGCGTCGCCTGTAGACGCTTGAGTTCCTCGATTTCTTCCGGCTCCAGTGGGCGCCCGGCCGCACACAGGGTCCGGAGCCGGTCCCGGCTGTATTCCTGATACAGGCGTTCGGCGCTGTCGAGGGCGACCTGCACGGAGAGTTCCGGGCTCTCGTCGCCCAGTGGCACGCTGGCCAGGGCCGCAAGCCGTTCGAAGAAGGTCTCGTCCCGAAAATGTTCCAGCAGCCGCGCCGTGGAAATGTCCGGTACGTCGGCGATACGCGCCAGGATGGCACCCAGGATACGCGCGGCGCGGGTATCCGTTTCCGCCAGCCGGTCAATCTCCTCGGCGTCCCACCGGCTCTGGGGAAGCTGCAGGATGCGCGCGAGCAATGCGCCCCAGAGCTGATTGGGGGCTCCGGTATTGGTCCGAGCGGCGTGCGCCGTGTGCGGGGGAGAACGGGTCGCCCGCGGCTCGGCATTCTCATCCAGCATGGCTTCGATGCGCGTGCCGGGGCTGCGGGTCCGTTCGGCGACCAGTTCGCTCAGTTGATCGCGGAACAGCGGGTCCGTGACGCTGCGAATCAGGTGGACGGCCTCGTGGGCGAAGCGGCTGCGGCCCTCGGCGGTCTCCAACGAATGCCGCTCGGCCAGCAGGCGCATCAGGGTTTCCGACAGCACCGAGGCGCCGTCCAGCCGCCTTTGCCAGCCCTCCAGCCCTTCGCGGCGCACGAGGCTGTCCGGGTCGTCGCCCTCGGGAAGAAACAGCACGCGGATTTCGCGCATGCCCTGCATTACCGGCAGCGCCTGCTCGATCGAGCGCCAGGCCGCGCGGCGTCCCGCGGCATCCCCGTCGAAACACAGCACCAGTTTCGATACCTGTCGGAACAGCAGGTCCAGGTGGCTGCGGGTCAGCGCGGTCCCCATGCAGGCGACCGCGCGGTGGAATCCCGCCTGCGCGAGGCTGACCACGTCCATGTAGCCTTCGGTGACCACCAGCTCCTCGAGTCGCGTTTCCGCGCGCCTTGACTCGAACAGCCCGTACACCGTGTGACCTTTGTGGAAGACGACGGACTCCGGGCTGTTCAGGTACTTGGGTTCGCCGGGCTCGATCAGGCGGCCGCCGAAGCCGGTGACCCGGCCACGCCGGTCACGGATCGGGAACTGGATGCGTGCCCGGAAGCGGTCGCGCAGGGTGCCGTCATCCCGACGCGAGACCAGTCCGGCCTGAACCAGATCCTCGGTGCTGAAGCGGTCGCGGAGCGCGCGCGCGAGGCTGTCGAGTCCGGGAGGGGCCCAGCCGATCGCGTAGTCGCGCGCGGTGCTGCCGTCGATGCCGCGAGCCTTCAGGTAGGCGATGGCCGGTGCGGCAGTCTTCAATTGCTCGACGTAGAACGCCGCGGCGGCATCCAGCGCTGCGAAGAGGTGGCCCGTGGGTTCCGCGCCGGGGCTCTCCGCGTCGCGCGGAACCTCGACCCCAGCCCACTCGGCCAGGAGCTCGATGGCTTCCGGGAAGCTCAGGTTCTCGTGTTCCATCAGGAAGCTGATGGCGGTTCCGTGGGCCCCGCAGCCAAAGCAGTGATAGAACTGCTTGCGCGGCGAGACGAAGAACGAGGGCGTCTTTTCGCCGTGGAACGGACAGCAGGCCGCGAATTCGTGGCCCGATTTCTTGAGCGGCACGTAGCGCTGGATCAACTCGACGAGGTCGGTGCGTTCAAGCAATTCGTCGATGAAGACCTGGGGAATGCGTCCCGCCATGCCGGATTCCGGGGGCTTGCGTCGTTTCTTCGCTGGCCCGCCCTTACCTCAGGATCTGCTGCACGGACCCGAGCGTTCGGATCCAGGGCCGATCCGCACGCGCGGCCGCCGGAAGGCCGTTCAACGCGCGCTCCGCGGCATCGCGGTCCCGGAAGCTGCCCGCGAGCGCCACGATCAGACCGCGGTCCTGGGACTGGATCCGGACGTAGCGGATACTCGAGAGCCCGTGCTGCTGGACGAAATTTCGTGCGGTCGCGAGATCCGACGCCGCCACCAGCTGAATGGTGAACCGCTCGGGATCCTGGCGCAGCAGCCAGGCGCGGTCTTGCGCGATGGCCGCCTGATCGGCCGGGGTTTCCGGCGTGGCGGCTGGCGTCGGGGCCGGGGCGGGTTCCGGAGCCGGGGCGGGTTCCGGAGTCGGAGTGGGTTCCGGA